>Ga0207152_1181_pt3 | contig 12280 bp, 10 predicted proteins | sample Alteio_BWMinHeat_30_FD_153590 | JGI IMG/M metagenome (GOLD analysis project Ga0207152, IMG submission 153590) | Enriched cells from forest soil in Barre Woods Harvard Forest LTER site, Petersham, Massachusetts, United States -... | ecosystem: Environmental > Terrestrial > Soil > Temperate forest >... | reverse complement strand
CATCGGCATGTCGTACGGTCAGGTCAGGAAGGATTTCCAGGATGCCGGAGTCAAACTGCAGATTGATGACAATCCTCTAGGGCGGATAGCGACATGCGATGTCGCTGAAGATGATCACCGATGGGGAAAAGTCCAACCCTTGATCAAGAAATATCGGCTGGTGGATATTCCGCTTACGGAATTCACAGACTCCGAACTTCTGAGCGCTAACTATCTCAGCATGGGCGCCACGTGGCACCACGGCTACCCTCAACCCGAGGATGATTTTGGTTACAGGAATAGAAGCTACGATCTCGCTGACTACTGCGAACACTGCGGGATTGGCGCAAAGCAGACGGCGCCGTTTCGAATGAAGAAGGCGCCAAATTGGGGACGCCGCTCGATTTTGCAGATGAATTGGATCTTTGACGAATTTTTTGTGAAGCCTGACGCTTGGAGGGCCATCTTCGAGCCATTGGGAATAAAATGTCGCCCTGTCTTGCTGCACAGAACCGGACAAGAGTTGGACTCTGTCGTGCAGCTGGACATTCCGCACCTGGTGCCTCTGATTATGGACTCAAAAGCGTACGCGTTCGAAAGATGCGAGTTTTGTGACAGAAAGAAATACAAGCACGTCACAGGGTTTTTCCCAACGCCTCAAGCCACGGATTTTCTGCTCTTCAAATCGGCTGAATATTTTGGCAGCGGCGCCAGTGCCCATAGAGCGGTAGTAATATCAAGCGCTCTCTACCTCAAAATCAGAGATGCCTCTCTAAGAGGAGCGGAGTTCTACGCTTGCGCCATACCCTAGGGTTTAGAGTTGCGAGCCTCAGGCCAAGCCCAGGCGATCGAGCTGATAGCGGCCCTTTTCGATGACCTGGTCGTCATCGATCCATACGTCGCACTTGCGGGTCAGAACATCGACATGCGTCCTGGACTTCCAGTCGGCGTGGGTCTGGCTGCCATAGGGATCGCCGAAGGCGATGTGCACGCCGGGAAACTTTTCGTCCTGGAGCAGAACGCCAATCATTTCCGATAGACCGAGATTGGTGCCGAAGGCCAGCTCGCCGACGCGGTCGCTGTTTTCGTCCGTATGGCAATACTCCCAGAATTCCCTTTCCAAATCCTTGCGCGCGCAGTCGACATCCACCAGCCGCGCGCCCTTGATCTTCAGGGTAAGCGGGGTAGCTTGCAGATCGCCGTACTTTCCGTTGAAATGGTCGCCGGCTGTGGCGTCACAAACGAAAGTGCCATCCACAGTTGCGGGGGTCGTGAAAACTTCTCCGGCCGGCAAGTTCGACCAGTAGCGCGTGCTGATCAAGCCGCTGGTCTTTACCCAATCGAGGCCGCGGTCGAAATGCGCCGCAATTTTTGTTCCCGCGTCAGTCTTTACCGTGAGCGTTTCCGCGCGCAACATGCGTTCGCGAAGCTTGTCGCTCAGCTTGTCCACCATGCGGTAATCCGCACGCATGCCCTGCTGCATGATTTCGGGTGTCACGCCGACCATATGCGCGTAGCGGATCTGACGCCGCTCTACCACTCTTACGATTGCCATGCGTGCGGCCAACTCGCCCGGCTGCGGCGTCATGCACATCACGCCCACATCCGCCGTTTCCAGCGCTTGGAGCACAGCCGGAGGCGCCGCGGTCATGGGACGGGGGCCAAAGTCTTCAAGCAAGAATCCAGTGTAGAGGGCCTGGCGATCGTCCAGAGCAGCGGCAATGCCGTCCGCAACCGCGCGGCTGGCCTCGTCAGCAATCAGGGCCACATGTTCGCCGGGACGCACACTGAGGCAAGTCTCGACGGCGTTGCGCGCGCCGGGCATCAATTCAGCTCTTGGAGTGCCAAAGTTCATCTAATTTATTCTACTTGAATTGGGAAAATTATCTAGCGCATGCGGTTCGATGGCGCTTTATTCTCAACTGTCCGAAAGACCGGCTTTAGGCCGCCAGACGCCTCAGGGAATCATGGCATCGCTTTCGCGTGCTTAGTTCTCTATGCCTCGGCCACCGAACTCCGCGGGCACACTCGAAACGCCGGCACTTGCCCGCCGCCGCTGGTAACGTTGGCCAAGCCGGTGGCGCTCAGCCGCGTTAAGAAACCGCACAGCTTCCCTCGGAACAGGTATGGCGCAAAGTCCACCAGCATGTCCCGATAATGCACTTGGCCTATGTCCGTGATATAGGGAAAAACTTCACGGCGAATCGGGATGCGTTCCTGCGCGATCCAGACCCCATTCTTCGCCGTCAGCGCTCTCTCGATCGCGTCGTCCCACGCAGCTTCACTGGTTTCCCAGCCCAGCGTTACGCCCGAGCCGCCGTACTCGTCGCTGGGCTTCAGCACCAGGTTTTCCCGCTCCTTGCGGATAAACGCGAGTAACTCCACCTGTTGCCCGTAATGAGCGGTCTCGACGTCGGCCACCACGCGCGTCCAGGGAATATGCTTCTTGATCAGTTCACGTTCGTCATACGAAAAGAGCGCGCCATTCTGCTCGTCCGTCAGCACCGCAAAAAAAGCCTTCACGTGCGGAATTTTGCAGCGGAAGTTGTTCGCTACGCACACGGTATTCGTGGAGTAGGCTTTTACGAGCGCTGCGCATTCCGCCGGCTTAGCCACGATGTCGTTGATCAGCACGCGGCGGTACACCAGGTCGATCACTTTCCCCTGCGCTACCAACTGCTTTCCGTCGAACTCCAGCTCCCGCGGATCGGCCACCAGCGTGGGGATACCCATTTTCTCGAAGCGATCCTGGAGGATTTCGAATTCACTCCAGGTGGGGACGCCTTCCCAATCCACGATGGCAATCTGCGGTGACGTGGATGACCCGCCCCAGTCCACATAGCTCATCATCAGCGCATCCAGAAGTCTTGCACTGAGCGGGTAACTGTGGATTGCGTAGTTTTCCGTAAACTTTCCCATCACCGGAAGCTCGCGGAAAATCTCCGCCAGTGTTTCCGCATAACCTGCGCCTGCCGGGGATTCGCCGTTGTATTCGGCAAATTTCAACGAATCGGGCAGCAAGAACGCATCGAGCCGCGACGCCGTGCTCGCCGGGCCGTAGCCCGTGGAGATTCGCGCAAGTCGTTCCTCTTCGGGACGTAGATGAAATTGCGCTAAGAGATGCCGATCCTCTAGCGACGCCGTTGTGACGCGCTCGCCCAGGGCTGCGATAGTCTCGGCCACCGTTCGAACGCGCTCTTCGTCTTCCGGCGAAAGAAAAAAAGGACGCAGAAATGGGCAGTGCACGCGGTCGCCAAACGTCAGCTTGGCTTTGCGCATGCGCTTGAACAAATCCTGCGGAAGAGACGGCACGCGCAGAAGTGTCGTCTTCAAAATCTGGTGCCATTCCTCCTCGGGAGTCGGAGGCGTCACCGAAGGAGTAGCTGCGCTGGTCATTTTGTTGGCGTCCCTGGTTTTCCGCTTGGCACCGCCGCCGGCCCTGCTGGGGATTTCGCGACTCCAGCCGTTTGCCCGCTCGCGGACTGCGTGGCTGCCACGCTCTTCGGTGCTCCCGTAAATCCAGCCGCCGCGCCGATCCCCAGCATCTCTTCCCATCGCGGCCAGGGATTCGATGCTTTCCCATGCACCGCGCGGTCGATCACCAGCCGCGCCATCTTTTCCACCACGTGCTCAAAATAAAATTCCGTAATGCGGTCACGCTCGAAATCCGGCGCCGGATTCAAAAAATCAATCGCATACGGCACGCCGTCCTTCACGGCAAACTCGATGGTGTTCATCTCATAGCCCAGCGCCTGGTTGATCGTTTGCGCGTCTTTCACGACGCGCGCACCGAGCTCTGCCGACAAATAGTTGTGATCGACAATATATTTTCGTTCTTTCGGATCGTAGCGCACGGGCAAGATATCCATCTTTCCGAATGTGAAGCAGCGCACATATTCCTTGAAGTCGATGAACTCCTGCAGCGTCATGCAGTACGGCGAAGTCTTGTCGTATGCCGCGAGCAATTCCTCTTTGTTGTTCACCTTGTAGACGTGTTTCCACCCGCCACCTGAAAACGGCTTTAGAATCGCGGGCCTCCCCACATAGTCCAGCAAGCCCTCCCAATCCAGGGGATGCTCGAGGTTGTGTAAAGATTCGCTGGTGATATCGACGTCGCTCGGATATCCCTTCTGCGGCAACAAGATCGTCTTTGGAATGGCGATGCCCAGTTTTGCGGCTACCGAGTAGTTGAAAAACTTGTCATCCGCCGTCCACCAGAACGGATTGTTGATGACGTACGCCCCCTGCAGCACCGCATGTTTCAGGTAGCCGCGGTAATACTCCACTTCGTGGGAGATGCGATCGACGATCACGCTGTACCGCGGCGGCTCGCCCATGCGCGTCCCTCCCAATTTCACAAATTCCGCTGCCACGCCGTCCTTCGCTCCCAGTTGATTGACGCGTGCGATAAACGCCGGAGGAAAGCTGTATTCCCGCCCGCAGAGTAGGCCAACCTTTTTCATGTTTGTGCTCCCGTCAGTGCCTGTGGAACTGCTTTGCCTGGTTTTGCTGTCAATTCACCGCATGTGCCGAAGAGGTCCGCGGCTCAGTCACGCCACCGCGCGTTTCCGTAACGAGGTGCCGCACCACCGCCTTCAAGTCGCCGGTTTCCTGATATACGCGCAACTGCCGGTCCGCGCTGGTGCCTTCATTGATGATCGTGTGCACGTATTCCACGGCACTGCGGCTTCCCAGGTCATCGACCACGTCATCTACAAATTCCAGCAATTCGGTAATCAGCTGCCGCATGGGCACTTCGGTTTCCTTGCCGAAGTCGATGAGCTTTCCTTCGATTCCATAGCGCGCCGCACGCCACTTGTTTTCTTCAATCAACGCGCGCCGGTAGAGCCGCCAGCTCATGTTGCTCTGGTAGAGCCGGTGCAACTTTACGATAATCGCTTGCGTCAACGCCGCGATGGCCACTGCCTCTTCCACTTTCGTGGACACGTCGAACATCCGGAATTCCAGCGTGCCGAACATCGGATGCGGACGCACGTCCCACCAGATCTTTTTGCCGTTGTCGATGCAATTCAGTTTGACCAGAAGATTCACGAAGTTTTCGTATGCGCTCCACGATTCGAATTGCTCCGGCACGCCCGTGCGAGGAAAACGCCGGAACACCGTCGTTCGAAACGACTTCAATCCCGTGTTCCTCCCCATCCAGAAGGGCGAACTGGTGGAAAGCGCCAGCAGGTGCGGCAGGAAATAGCTCACGCCGTTCATCATGTCGATGGTCGTCTGTTTGTCCGGCATGGCCACGTGCACGTGCATACCGAAAATCAGCAGCGACCGCGCCAGTTGCCCCATCTCTTCGATGATGTGCTGATACCGCTCACCCGGAGAAATTACCTGGTCGATCCAGCTCGAAAACGGATGCGTGCCCGCGGCTGCCACCTGCAGGCCCGCGCGTTCCGCCGCGGCCACTAGTTCGCCGCGCGTGCGGTGCATTTCGAGCCGCAGCTCGCTGACGTTTTCGCAGATGCGCGTTCCTGTTTCCACGATGGACTGGTGCAGCTCGTTTTTCACCTGCTCCGCGATGTCCGGAGAGACTTCGGAGACGATCTGGCTGACGTGCGAACGCAGCTCGCACGTGGCGGGATCTATAATTTGAAATTCTTCCTCGACGCCGATGGTAAAGCGGTGAGCCATGGAGTGGCCCCCTGGTCGATGGGCCGTATTGGGGACTTCGAGCCTCGTATCATACCCGCCGGCCCGCCAAATTGCACCTGCATCGACGCCCCTGGGAACGCCACTCTCCGATTGGCGTCTCTTGGAAGTTGCCCGGTCAATTTGGCGCTGGACTGCGGGACACAGAGCTTGCCAGACTCCTACGCATGCAAATCAAGCCCTTTCGAATCGAGCACTATTTTGGGAAGTACGAATTCACCGCCAAATACCTGCTCTCGAACTCCGATGCGGAATCCCGCACGATCAAAGAGCTCCTCGATCTCGAACCCGGGTCCCATGAGCGCTTTCTCCAACACTGGTGCGGCTACACCGAATCCCCGGGTGCGCCCGAAGTGCGCGAAGTCATCGCGGCCATCTACAAACAGATCAAACCGGATGACATTCTTGTGGTGGCTGCGGCTGAAGAAGGCATCTTTGTGCTCTATCACGCGCTTACCGGACCGGGCGATCACATCATCGTCGAAACGCCGTGCTACGAGAGCAGCCTCGAAGTCGCGCGTAGCACCGGCGCGCAAGTCAGTGAATGGCCCCGCTCGTTCGAAAACGGCTGGGCGCACGATATAGCGGCTCTCGAAAAGCTGCTTCAGCCGAACACCAAGATCATCTATATCAACACGCCGCACAATCCAACCGGGCTCCTGATGCCTGCAAACATTTTCAAGCAATTGCTCGATCTAGCGGCCAGTCGCGGCATCATTGTGTTTTCCGATGAAGTTTACCGCGAACTGGAACACGATCCTGCCACGCGCCTGCCGGCAGCCTGCGAAGTCTACGAACACGCCGTCAGCCTGGGCTCCATGAGCAAAAGCTACGGACTGCCGGGCTTGCGCCTTGGATGGCTGGCCAGCCGCGATCCTGAAATCATTCGCCGCTGTCTGGAGTTCAAGTACTACACCACCATCTGCAGCAGCGCACCCAGCGAATTCCTGACTGCCGTGGCCCTTCGTCATCGCCAGGTCCTGGCGCAGCGCAACCGCGAAATTGTCTTGCGCAACCTGCCTCTTCTCGACGGCTTCTTCCGCCAGCGGCCTAATCTTTTCGAATGGATCAGACCCAATGCCAGCCCCATCGGCTTCGTGCGCCTCAAACTCGATCGCGATGTGCAGGCCTTTTGCGAAGAAGTCGTGCGGGATTCCGGTGTACTGCTCTTGCCTGGAACGGTCTACGATCAGCCTCGCCACATGCGCTTCGGCTACGGGCGCAAAAACATGCCGGAGGCTCTAGCGCACTTCGGTGCTTATCTCGATGCTCATTCCTAATTGAATTTCAAAATCGGGGAGAGAGATGTAAAGAGCAGGACAGACATTCCTGTCTGTCCCTCCGTTGGCCGATTCGCGTCGGGCCTTTTCTTTCCTTTGTTGCTACGCAATTTCCATTATTTCAACTCTTCTATGCTGCACCCATGGCCCTGCGCTGCTGGAAACATTCCCGGCAGAAGACTGGGCGCCCCTGCGTGGGCCGGAAGGGAACTGTGGTTTCCTTCCCGCACTGCGAACAGTTCGTTTTCGTTTCCGATCGCATCGGAGCAGCATGCCCGCCGCCACCGCCGCCTTCGGCTCGCTTTGCTTTGCAGGCTTTACATCGTTTGGGCTCGTTCTTGAAGCCCTTGTCGGCGAAAAACATTTGTTCGCCGCCGGTGAACACGAATTCCGCACCGCATTCCGCACACTTCAACACCTTGTCGTGGTATTCCATGAGCCGCTCTCCCCCTGGTCCCGATTGGGCGGGAGATTGGGCAAACTTTGTACCGGTGAGCCGACTTTCTTGAGGATACCTGTATCCGGGGACGCCGGGCGCGGATCCCTTGGGCCTTCGGGCACGAAGCTGAAACACGATCCCAAAACTTCCCTGCCTTACGGGGGCCTGATTCTCGGAAGTGCGGCGCAGAGCCGCGACGTAAACGGATAGGCGGCCCCAATTGCTTCGGGGCCGCCTCCCTGAACTTAATCCGCTTCCCGCCGCTGCTTCTTGCGCAGTCGCTTCCGCGAAAGCGCTTCCTTGGCCCGGCGCTTCTCGCCGGGTTTCATGTAGAAGCTGTGCTTCTTGATTTCCTTGATGATGTCTTCCTGTTGCACTTTGCGCTTGAAACGGCGCAGTGCATTTTCCAGAGATTCACTCTCTTGGATGATGACTTCAGCCACTGTATTAATTCACCCCCAATCCGGTTCGGATTGGTTTCTTGCGGCGCCTCTCGCCGGCCAAATTGCAGCCAGCTCCGTACTTCTGCGGGCACCGCCCCTGTTCTTGATTATCGCATGTAATGACCGGCTCGCGTGCGCACCCTGATTGGTCGATGGCATCTTCTACTCATTCCGCGCCATCCAAGTCAAGGAATCTTTGTGTTTGCCCTCTTTTTCTGGGGTACTGAACCCACCTAATTGCACTTACGTTACTATAGTAAATAAATGATAATCATGTCGGTGCGAGAAACTGCCCACCGGCCACTTCGCCATTCCTCCTTTGCGGCTCCTCCTCCCTTCTCCTTGTGCTCCCCTTCGTCGTTTCGTAGAATGAGCCGCTTCGGAATACGCGCCCCATGGGGGTCGGCTCATGTCTGCGATGCGCGACGCCATCGGAGTACTCCTCGCCGGAGGCCAGGGCGAACGCCTCTGGCCGCTTACCCGCGACCGCGCCAAGCCCGCCGTTCCCTTCGGCGCTCTCTACCGTATCATCGACATCACGCTTTCGAACTGCATCAACTCCGATCTCCGTCGCATTTTTGTGCTTACGCAATACAAAGCTCTCAGTCTCAATCGCCACGTCCGCGCCGGCTGGTCTCCCCTCGCCGGACTCGGCGACTACATCGAAGTCCTCACTCCGCAGATGCGCGTTTCGAAGGAGTGGTATCAGGGCACCGCCGACGCCGTCTACCAAAACATCTATTCCATCGGCAGCGAGCGCTCCAAATTCACGTTCATTCTCTCCGGCGACCACATCTACAAAATGAATTACGCCAAGATGCTCCAGCAGCACTTGGACTCCGGCGCCGAAGTCACTGTAGCTACTATCCAAATTCCCATCGCGCAAGCCGCCCGGCAGTTCGGCGTCATCGAAGTGGACAAGGATTGGCGCATCATCGGATTCGAGGAAAAGCCCGCCGAGCCCAAGCACTCGCCGCACCACCCCGGCAATTGCAATGCTTCCATGGGCATCTACATTTTCAACACTCAGCTGATGATTCCCATCCTGCTCGCCGATTCCGAGGACCCCAAATCGAGCCACGATTTCGGCAAAGACATTCTTCCGCGCATCATCTCCAAGCACCGCGTCTATGCCTACAATTTCGTCGACGAGAATAGTAAAGACGCGCTCTACTGGCGCGATGTCGGCACCCTCGACGCCTACTACGAAGCCAACATGGACCTCGTCAGCGTGTCGCCCGTTTTCAATTTGTATGACAACAATTGGCCGCTGCGCACTTGGCAGCACCAGTATCCGCCCGCGAAATTCGTCTTCGCCGATCCGGAGCGCATGGGCGTGGCTCTCGATTCCATCGTCGCCGGCGGCTCCGTCATCTCCGGCGGCCGCGTTCAGAAATCCGTCATCGGCAACAATGTGCGAGTAAACAGCTACTGCGAAGTTTCGGATTCCATCTTCTACAATCATGTGAATGTCGGCCGCCATTCACGCATACGCCGCGCCATCATCGACCGCCACGTCAGCCTTCCGGAGCACACCGAAATCGGCTACGACCTCGAAGCCGACCGTCGCCGCTTCCACGTCACCGATTCCGGCATCGTCGTCGTCGTCCGTCAGGAATCCCTCATCGAAGAACCCGAATCGGCTTGAGGTGTTATTAATACCCTGGATTTTGAAAGAGGCATTTTGGTTTGTCTGCGGAATTGCGAGCTTCTACCTCTTGTTTTTTGGAGCGCTCCCCGACAAACAGAAGGATCAAGCAGACGAGTCCAGACAAGTCCGGGTCTGGTTGACATACATCGCGCTATCAATTGTTTCCATAGCTGGTCTGTTTTGGCTTGTTGGTTTCGGGAATCATCGCTAGCGCTTGCCTCCGTTCGCCGATCCTTCCTCCACTCTTCTATGTGTCATCGACGCGATTCTTGTAGAATCTTGGGTTTGTATCCACTCAGGAGAATAGGCAGCTATGTCCACGAAGATCACCGCCGTCCACGCCCGCCAGGTCATCGATTCGCGTGGCAATCCCACCGTCGAAGCCGATGTTTACGCTGGGGACGGCGTCCGCGGCCGCGCCGCGGTTCCCTCCGGCGCCTCCACCGGCGAGCATGAAGCCCTCGAGCTCCGCGACGGCGACAAATCGAAATACCTAGGCAAGGGCGTGCTGAAAGCCGTCGCTAATGCCAACACTGAAATCGCCAAAGCCGTCATCGGCATGGACGCCGCCGACCAGCGTGCCCTCGACAAGCGCATGATCGAGCTCGACGGCACTCCCACCAAGTCCCGCCTCGGCGCCAACGCCATCCTTGCTGTCTCCATGGCTGCCTCCCGCGCCGCTGCCACCGCTCTGAATATTCCGCTCTACAAATATCTCGCACGCTATTCCTCGGACGCCTCAGCGAATCTTCTCCCTTGCCCCATGATGAACATTCTCAACGGTGGTGCCCACGCCGACAGCTCCGTGGACTTCCAGGAATTCATGGTCATGCCCATCGGCGCCCCCAGCTTTTCCGAAGCCCTCCGCTGGGGCGTCGAAGTCTTCCACGCACTGAAATCTGCCCTCAAGAAACATGGCTACTCCACCGCCGTCGGTGACGAAGGTGGCTTCGCCCCCAGCTGCAAATCCAACGAAGAAGCCATCCAGATCGTTCTTGAAGCCATCGCAGCCGCCGGCTACAAGCCTGGCATGCAGGTGAGCATTGCGCTCGATCCCGCCTCCAGCGAGTTCTACGACAAGGCCAGCGGCAATTACGTATTCAAGAAGTCCGACAAGTCCACGCACACCTCGGCCCAGATGGCCGCCTATTGGACGACCTGGGCCGAAAAGTATCCCATCGTCTCGATCGAAGACGGCATGGCGGAAGACGACTGGTCTGGCTGGAAGTCCCTGACCGAGAGCATCGGCATCAAATCCTCCAAAAAGAAAATCCAATTGGTCGGCGACGACCTCTTCGTCACAAATACAACACGCCTCTCGCGTGGCATCAACGAACGCATCGCCAACGCCATCCTCATCAAGCTCAATCAGATCGGCACCGTCACCGAAACCATCGATGCTATCGAGCTGGCCCGCAAATCCGGCTACAACTCCATCATTTCCCACCGGTCCGGTGAAACCGAGGACACTTTCATCGCCGACCTCGCCGTCGCCACCGCCGCAGGCCAAATCAAGACCGGCTCCGCCAGCCGCACCGACCGTATCGCCAAATACAACCAACTCCTCCGCATCGAGGAAGAATTGGGCGCCGCCGCGCGCTTCAACGGCAAGGCCGCCCTCGGCTAGGCGCAGATTTTTTTGTAGCGGCACCCGCCACGGAGGGCGCCGCCCTCTTGGATAGGGAGAGAATTCTCATGAAGAACTGTCGCCAATTCTTAGGTACCACGCTTCTCCTTCTCGCGTGCGCTTCAAGACTGTCTGCGCAGGTCGACGACTCCCCCAACATCGCCGGTACGCCGCCCAAATTACTGCTCCTCGTCCATCAGGAGTTCAAGTCCGGCAAAGCCGCTGAGCGCCGCAAAATCGAGGTCGCCATCTCGCGCGCTTGCGACCCGCTTGATGTTCCCAATGCTTGGATTGACCTCGAATCCATTTCCGGCCCGCGCGAAGCGCTCTTTTTCGATCCATTCGATTCCTTCGAACAACTAGACACCGCCTACGCGGAGTGGGGCCGCATTTTTGCCGCCCATTCGGACCTTACCCGCATGCAGGAAGAGCTACAAGCCCTCGTTTCCGCTGAACGCACCATCATTGCCGTGCGCCGTGACGATCTTGGCTATCGTCCGCAGTCCATCGATTTTTCCAAAGCCCGCTTCATGCGCGTCCTCGAAGTTCGCCTGAATCCCGGCCACGAAAGCGATTTTGTCGAAGCCTTCCGAACCCTCAGCCACGCTTACGAAACGATCAAAGCCACTACGCCCTGGGTCGTCTATCAGGTGAACGTCGGCATGCCTTCGCCCACCTTCATTGTGTTTCTGCCCATGCGCGCCCTCGCGCAAAACGATGACCTGCTCAATTGGCGCCACAGCCTCCGCGAAGTCGAAGGCAGTGAGGCCGCTCAACGAAGCGACCAAATCGCGCGCGAAGCCTATCTCTCCACGGAAAGCAATCTCTACGCACTTAGTCCGGAAACGTCTCACGTCTCTAAAGATTTTGCCGCTGGTGATCCTCAATTCTGGTCACCCAAACAATCTGCCCCTTCGCAGCCAGCGGCTCGAAAAAATGCCAGTGCTCCCAAGAATCAATAGTCACGGCGCTGAAGACGAATCGCGCATGATCCTGTTCCTCTTCAGGTCGCTCTCGATCGCCATCTTCATCGTTCTCCCGGGGCTCTTGCCCGAACCAACAGCAGCTCGGCCTCAAGCGAATCCCGTCGAAGTCACATTTCCCAGCGGCAAGCTCGTCCTTCACGGATTCATCTACAAACCGGAGGGCAAGGACTTCAGATACGTCAGCGCGGCGATCTGGTCTTCCAGGTGC
>Ga0207152_1194_pt1 | contig 12379 bp, 13 predicted proteins | sample Alteio_BWMinHeat_30_FD_153590 | JGI IMG/M metagenome (GOLD analysis project Ga0207152, IMG submission 153590) | Enriched cells from forest soil in Barre Woods Harvard Forest LTER site, Petersham, Massachusetts, United States -... | ecosystem: Environmental > Terrestrial > Soil > Temperate forest >... | reverse complement strand
CAATTGGGAGAGAACAACGTTGGCAAAAGGCAACTTAAAAGATGAGATCAATAATCTGAAAAATAAATCAGGCGGCGATATCATCGTTTATGGCGGAGCAAATTTTGTGTCCAATTTAATTCACGAAGGATTTTTTAGTTATATAATTATTTTTGTATTCCATTTATTTCGAAGCAGCGCTCGGCGCATCAAGAAAAGCAATTGCCGTCGGCACTAATGCCGGTGCCATTGCCATATTGTAATGCGTAACTCCCGGTAAGATCGCGAGCTTCGATGCTACTTGCCCGGATCCGTCCCATCCGCCATCCTTCAGACCGCCACCAAGTAATTCGAACATGCGTACGGCATACTTGGGCGGAAATATATCCGCATCACCGGCTACGACGAGCGTCGGAGACTTAACCTGCCGGACTGCATCCGAATAATCGAAGTCTTTCTTCATAAACTCGCCCATCTTTTGCAATAGTCGCGGCCAGTCCTGCGGGCGTGGATTGAGTTTCGCATAGGACTGATACATCGGCGTCTGCTTCATCTGCTCGGCGACTGCGGGCCCGACCTGAGCCTGTTGCGCAAGAATATCGGGATAAAAATCGTTGCGTCTTAGTATAGCTGAGACGAGCACGAGTTTATTCACTAATTCCGGATGCCTGACTGCGATTTGCAGCGCCACGCCTGCGCCGAGGGAATAACCCATCACATCGGCTTTCGGAATTTTTAAGAATTGCAGAAGTCCTGCAATATCTTCGCTCATCGCCTCGACCGAAAAAGGACGGTCGATGTCCGCTGTGCGGCCGTGTCCTTGCAGATCGACGGCAATGACCTGACGTTCTTTCGAAAGTAACTCGATGTCTGGCTCGAACATTTGGGTCGAACCTAAACCGCCATGCAGAAGAACAAGCGGCTTGCCTGAGCCATAGATCCCATAATAAAGATGAATGCCATTGACATCCGCATATCCGGATTTCGATGGTTGAATTTGTGCGTTCATTGTTGTAGTTGTTAAAGAAGATGATCCTGCGAAAATTGCAAGCAAAATTACGGCAAGACTCCTTGTGGAAATTGAATTGGTTTTTACGGTAGTTTTCATTTTTTTCTCCTTTGTTATTTATTGTTAGTGGTTAGTCTTATTTTCTTTCCAGTTGTAAAAAGTTATAGAATTATTTACTCGGTATGGAGTGGTGTTCGTGCACAATAGTCCATTGAGCATTTATTTTCTTCAGTCCAATGGTTAAGCGAAAAGGTAACTCTACAAATTCTACGGTTTCACTTTTGTCAGAACATTTCATGTCTGCAAAACAGAATGCGACATTTTCATCGGTAACGATATGAAGTTCTTCTACCTCAAATACACCCTGTTTTGTACAAGCAAAAAACAGATACCATGTTCTACGATATTCGACAATGCCAACAGACTTAAATGGTTCTGGAACATCATACATTACCATATCAGGAGAATGGTGAGCAAGTATTCCATTAATATCCTTGTTGCGAACTGCTTGTGTCCAGTTTTCGATAAGTTCTCGGATTTGTGTTTCGTTGTTCGGTGCCATTTTTTTTATTTTTATGATGGTTAAAAGATAATCGGTTTCATGGAGGTAATTTTATACGTTTCCGTAACTAAGATGTTGAATATTCAGAGAGATTGGGTGTAGTTTTTTATGATAAAATACATACGATAAGATACAGAGCACAATTGCAATAAGTGCAGGCATTGAATTTGCCGATGCACCTGACGCAATGTTGGAATATGCTGCGCCTATTAGATCAAACAGCAAGCCGGCATACGCCCACTCTTTTATTTTCGGAAAACCGGAAATGAGAATTGCCAAAACGCCTAGCACTTTGGCTATACCAAGGAACGGAAGCAAATAAACCGGATAACCTATCCCTTTAACAAATGCGATTGCTTCAGGGGTAGAGAAGATGTCGGGAATAGCAGCTGCAAACATGAATAATGCAAACAGCCCTGTGATAGTCCAGTAGATGATTTTTGTCTTTTTCATATAGATGTTTTGATTAGTTATTGATGATTCGTTTTTGAACTGGTTAAAGTTCTTGTTACAAAAATACAAGGATCGGTGTTGAAGATGTGAGGTGCAAATACGGCATTCTCAGGGGTTGATCGCGACAATAAAAATTCGTATTTTTGTATCATGAAAGACATCTCAATTCTCGTTCCCAGAGGCGCCGCGGCTTTAGGCTGCATTGAAGGGGCATTTATCGGATTTAATCGCGCGAATGAAGTTTTGCAGAAAATGGGGAAGCCCCCACTGTTCAAAGTACAACTTGTAGGCATAACAAGAGAGCCGCAGGTGTATGATAAATTATTTACCGTTACGCCGGATTATTCAATTTCGGAAGTACAGAAAACCGATCTTATCGTCATACCGGCTGTCAATGGCAAGATGGATGAAGTTATTGAAGTGAATAAAGAGTTCTTCCCATGGATCGTAGCTCAGCATCAAAAAGGCACTGAGGTTGCCAGTCTTTGTGTAGGGACATTTTTACTCGCAGCTACAGGTTTGCTTGAAGGGAAAAAATGCTCTACTCATTGGATGGGCGTTGATGATTTCCGGAAAATGTTTCCGGATATTGATCTGGTTTCCGATAAGATCATTACGGATGAAGAAGGGGTCTACTCCAGCGGCGGGGCAAATTCATTCTGGAATCTGATTCTGTACCTGATCGAAAAATACGCAGGACGGGATGTCGCCATTATCTGCGCAAAAATATATGAAATCGAATTTGATCGCGCCAGTCAGTCGCCATTCATTATTTTTTCTTCGCAGAAAGATCATGAGGATGACGGAGTGAAAAAGGCGCAGGTCTTTATAGAAAATAATTTCTACAAAAAAATAACGGTCGAGCAATTAGCTGCAATGTCGGCAATGGGGCGCAGAACCTTCGAGCGGAGATTCAAGAAAGCTACGTCTAACACCGTGATCGAATATATGCAGCGTGTAAAGATCGAAGCAGCGAAGAAGAGCCTCGAATCAAGCAAAAAGAATGTGAATGAAGTGATGTATGATGTCGGCTACTCCGATACGAAAGCTTTTCGGACGACATTCAAAAAGATCACGGGATTATCTCCTCTTGATTATCGAAATAAATACAACTAACCCGAAAGATAGCGCTGTCACGATTTGCCTTTGTCATCTTTTCGCAACTTCCTCTTCGGCAGCAAACTCCATCATATCCTCGGTGAATGCTTTTTTGCAGTTCGGACATTTGAGGAAATTGCCTTGTGTGCGGCTCCATTTTGTGGCAAGCCAGTTGTTCCCACAGGATGGACATGGTTTATTGACCGGTTTATCATTGGAGATGAAATCACATTCCGGATAGCGGGAGCAACCGTAGAATGTGCGTTTGCCTTTGCCCCCTTTACGTTGAACGATGTCACCGACATGGCATTTCGGACATTTGATGCCCGTTGGGATCTGCCGGGTATATTTACATGCCGGATAGCGTGAACAGCCAATAAATTTTCCGAAGCGGCTTGAACGAAGAAGGAGTTCGCCCTCATGACATTCGGGGCAGGCCTCGCCTAATTTTTCCGGTTCCGGTTTATTCAGATTTTTTACAGAAGTCTTCTTGCCGCAATTCTGGCAGTCGAGATAAAATCCGAACCAGCCTTGCTTGAGTTCGACTTTATCCGATTTACAATTCGGGCAAGCAAATTTTGGCAGATCTTCCGAAAGACGTTCATCGGCGCGGTCAAGAACGGCTTTGAAGGGAAGATAAAAATCGCCCATCACACCCTCATAGGTATTTTCACGATCGGCGATGGTATCGAGTTCTTCTTCCATTTTCGCCGTGAAATCGACATTGAAGATCTCCGGGAAGCTCTTGATGAGGATGCGGTTCACATTTCGCCCGAGTTCGGTCGGATACAATCTACGCTCTTGCTGCTCGACATATAGCCTATCCTGGATGGTGCCGACAATACTTGCATATGTAGAAGGTCTGCCAATACCAAGCGACTCCAATTCTTTGACAAGCGTACTCTCGGAAAATCTCGGAGGCGGCTTTGTTTCCGATTCCTGTAAACTGGGCGCCTCGATATTTGCCGTTTGTTTTTCTTCGATCCCGGCAGGCAGTCGTCGGTCTTCGTCCTTTTTCTTGTCGGCAGAATCGCCATTCTCATCGGAATCATCCAGAAGCTGCAAATACCCTCTGAATTTCAGCACAGAACCTGTTGCGCGGAACCGATATTTGCTGCCGGGAGAGTTATCGGATTCGATCTCAACCGTGGTTTGATCGAAAACAGCCGAAGTCATTTGCGATGCAATAAAGCGCTGCCAGATAAGTTCGTACAGTGCGAACATATCTTTATCCTGAGCCTGAAGATATTGACGGACAGTCTTGGGATCCAACGCAGGATTAGTCGGGCGAATACATTCATGCGCTTCCTGGGCATTACGGCTTTTCTTTTCTTTACGCGGCTCGCCGACATATTCCTTACCGTAATTTTTTTCGATATATGCTACTGTCTGGGAGCGTGCTTCATCGGAAATACGTGTAGAATCGGTACGCATGTATGTAATAAGTCCGGTCAGTCCTTCCTCGCCGAGTTCAACACCTTCATATAATCGTTGCGCGAGCATCATGGTTTTCTTCGGATTAAACCGAAGGTTCGCACTCGCAGCAGTTTGCAGTGAACTGGTAATAAACGGCGCAGGAGCATTGCGTTTTACTTCACGCTTATTCAGCGAAGCGATCCGGTAGTTTTTCTCCTGGGCATCTCGAGCATACCCTGTTGCCGTTTTTGCGTCGCCGATATAGCGGTTTTTCAGCTCTTCGGGAAGATCCTGCATGCTTCCCTCAGGATTTTTGAATTCAATTCCGTCAACGGAAATAAGACGTGCATGGATCGGGAATTCTGTCGTTGGCGTCGTAAAATCCGCCCAGAGATTCCAATATTTAATTGGCTGAAATCTTTCGATAGCCTCTTCACGCTCACAGATAAGGCGAAGTGCAACGGTCTGGACTCTGCCGGCAGAAAGCGATTCGGTCTTTTGACCGATAAACGCTTTCCATAAGATCGGCGAAACCTGATAGCCAATGATCCTATCCATCACTCGCCGTGCCTGCTGCGCATCGAAAAGGGCAACATCGACATCACGCGGATGCTTCATTGCCTCTTTGATCCCTGCTTTCGTGATCTCGGTAAACAGAACGCGTTTGATATTATCGTTTTTGTCTGCGATCTCGTTTTGAATATGATAGGCAATAGCCTCCCCCTCGCGGTCCGGATCGGTCGCGATCAACACTTCTTTGCTCGATTTGGCAAGCTTTTTCAGCTCGGCAAGAATATCTTTCTTACCTTTGACGGTTACATACTGCGGAAGAAAACCATGCTCGAAATCAATGCCGAGTTTGGATTTCGGAAGATCCTTAATATGTCCTACTGACGCCCTGACCACATAGTTGGAGCCGAGGTATTTATTGATCGTCTTTGCCTTCGAGGGAGATTCGACTATGACTAATGATTTTGCCATTTTACGCTTTCTCTTACGATTTTTTTAGAAATCTGTTCCTGCTATCTAATAATGAAAGAGCGCGAGGTTACATCTGTAATCACTCGCGCTACGTACAAAAGTACTTAACTATTCCTGCTATTGTACCCGATCTGTTACATTCAGCATCATGCGGCTTCCCATATTTGAGGAGTCGCTAAAATCAAAAATGATAGAAGCGGCAAGTTCGCGGATCACATCCAGATCAACGTCATGAGCGCCTGCAAACCACAACCGGTCTATCAATAATTCCATATCCGAATCTCCGAGGAGTTCTAATTCCCGAAGCTGGATCAAATATCCGCGTGCTTCCGAAGTCAGGAATGCCAGCTCAAAATCATGATAAACGCGAAATGGAGCCTTGCCGGGGAATGCGAATTTCGAGAGATCGGTGACATTGGACTGCTTCGAATCGAGTGCAATTTTATCAAGAAGCCAACTGAAAGCAGTTGATACTTCTGTCTCGGAATATCCACGGTCGGATAATTTGCGGAGATCGATGTCGCCGATCTGTTTATTGCGACGCATCTCGCCGACAAGAAATAAAACAATTTCCATTACGCGGCCTGTGCCGATAGCACTTCGTACTTGTTCAGTTTTCATCAACCAATGAGTAGCTAATTATTCTATAAGTTACTTTATAATTTCTAAAAATTCCTGCTCCTTCTTCTGCATTTTTTTCTTTGCCGCAGGTGACTTATCACTATATCCTGCAAGATGAAGCATTCCATGAATCAATAGATGGGCAAGTTCGTTCCGCAAACCTATGTTATACCGCAGGGCATTTTCTTGTGCCCTATCCATGCTGATATATATTTCCGCCTCTAAGTGATTGCTTTCCCGCTCGATCTCGAAGGTCAGAATATCGGTGTAATAATCATGCCCTAACGAGGTTTTATTGAGTTCAAGAAGCTCTTCATCACTCAGTAAAACAATTCCGAGTTTCAACGATGTGATTGCCGGAAGCTCTTTTTCGAGAACGCAATTTGCGGCTTTTGTGAGCAGAGAGGTATGCGATTTCCAGGTTCGATATTTTTTTGCAGCTGCTGGCGAAGCAGACACTACACTATTTGCCGTATTTCTTTTGTAAGTCATTCCTCAGATTATTGAACACGTATTCATGCTCCTGCGTAATGCCTATTTTTTCCAGAGGCTCCCAGTAGATTCTCGGATATAATGTAGAAGTATATGTAGTTATTCTAGTTAACTTACAGTCACCTACCCCAACGCTGTCAAAATAATATATTGCATTCTTAAAACCCAGCCATTTTCGTCCTATAATATTGCAGTCTATCACATCCATCTTTAATATTTTTCCTTTGACGAGCTCGGTGATTTTCTCGGTGATCGTGCCGCCTCCAAAATCACCGCTGCTCAAATTACCTTGCTTAAAATAGCAAACCCTCAATCCACCTACTTCTTCTTTTTCCAGGACACATTTTACGGGAACAGGAAGATCCACATACATCAGGAACGGCTTATCCGCGATCAGGGTATCGACAGATTTGATAGCATCATATACTTGAAGAGGAGTATAGTGAAATATCTGTTGTGTTCTCACTTCGATTTCTGCCTTTGCTTTGTCATTCAATAGGTTTTCGAGTGGAGCGGCAATCAAAAAAGGTATCAGGGGCAAGAGGAGAATTGGAAATCTTTCGGTTGACCGGATATCACGGTATCGCCGCACTAAATGGTTAATAATAATTCCTAAAAAAAAGAAAGGGACGATTAAGCCAAGCGCCATGGCAATGCAGATAAAGCCGGTAAATGCGGCGTCTAATAATGCGAGGAATAAACAGATGACAGCAATGCCAGCACCATAATAACCGAGTTTGATATTGGGTAAAGAACCGATCGAAATGCCAAGAACAATTGGGAGAGCAAGAAAAAGCAGCCAGTTAAAGCTTGCTAATCCGATAAAAAGAAAGAGGATACCGACGCCGAAAAATACCAGTGTCAGGATGATCGACAACCGAAAGCTTCGGTCTTTTAATATTCTGTTCATGAATATTAAACGCGGAAACCAGCAGCCTTCTCGCTAAAGATCTTTAGGGCAATACCGGCACGCAGATCTTCGGAAGCAAGTTTTGTCAGATCTTTTTTACCGAGCGATGGAGTAAGATTTCCATAGACTTGAAGAACACCCATCGAGCTTACTGTGACCATCGTTGTCTTTCCGGAACGAACCTTCCCGAAGAATGCTACTTCACGGGTAGAATCCGACAGGCGAATTTCTTCGACATCGTTCAACTCTACAATACCGAGCGGAGACTGGATCATGACATTACGCCTGAGAGAATTCTCGGTAAGCGTAATTTCGACAAGTGGCGCTTCAGAGGCGGAGTTTTTGGCCTGATAGACGAGCACGGATGCATCAACGCCGCCGCGAGATTTTTTAGCCGGAAGCGCAATGCCTGCAAGAGCATCTGCGATCCGTTCAACGACTTTCTGCCGAAAAAGCATTATGAGTTATAGAATGTTCTGACTGCGAATTTACGAAAATATCTTCGTAGGTGAGGCAACAACCGTTCGGCAGTGGTGGTTCGGAAACCATGCAACGGACTAAACTCCGTTCTACCGTGTTAAGAACAACTATGATCGGCTTCGGTTACGATATCCATAGGCTTGCTCCAGGCGAAAGCCTCATTTTAGGTGGAGTGCATTTTCCGGACGCGCCACTTGGTACAGTCGCTCATTCCGACGGCGATGTATTGCTTCATGCGATTATGGATGCCCTTCTCGGTGCATTAGCTCTCGGAGATATTGGCAAGCATTTTCCGGATACCGACCCTCACTATAAAAATGCGAATAGCATTGATCTTCTGAAAAAAGTGGGTCTACTACTGAAGGAAAGGAATGTCCGTATTATCAACATTGATTCCACGATAGTTCTCGAACGTCCTAAACTTCGTGATCATATTGATACCATGCGAAAAAATATTGCCCAAGCACTCGCATTAAAGGATGAGCAGGTGTCGGTAAAAGCAACGACAAGTGAGAAAATTGGATTTGTCGGACGCGAAGAGGGAATTGCTGCTTATGCAGTATGCCAGTTAGACTAATCCACTACCATTTCCGTTTCCATTTTCTTCGAATCCCTATGGACGGTGAAGGCAAGCCAAAAACCTACTGCCGCCAGTATTCCTCCGATATATCCTATATAGTTTGGATGAATCGTACCGATGATAACGCCTCCTAAAAGCGGACCTACAATTCGTGTAAAGCTTTCGATGCTTGCAGAAACTCCGATCACACCTCCTTTTTTATCCGGAGGCGCCATTTGGCTCACGAGACTGGAAATCACGACGCGTGTTACCCCTGTGCCAAAAGAAAAAATAAGAGCTACCAGTGCAAGTTGCTGCCAGTTTTCTGCTAGTACTAATCCGAAAAGCCCGATAGCCATAGCTGCAAGCCCGTATCGCAATAACGACAGTTCTCCGATCTTTTTAACCAGGGGTCGGATAACGCCACCTTGCCATATGATACCTAAAAATCCTACGTAAGCAAGAAAACGCCCGACCTCTCGCTCTGTAAAAGATAGTTCGATATGCGCATACAATGAAAACATCGATACATACAGTGAAAATGGAAGGGCAAAGAAAAAGAAAATAAGAAGTATCGTCCGAAGATTTTTTATTTTCAGATACTCAAGCGCCTGTGTATAATATCCAATCCCTTTTTTTCCGACGGACGAACGATGAACCTGGGGTTCTTTGAGATAAAAAAAAGAAAGTGTCATACTTGTACATGCAAGCAGTGCCGCCGCATAAGCAGGGGCAGAAATCCCCCATGCTGCGGAGAGTTCACCGCCGATAAGAGGGCCAAAAAGAAATCCGAGACCGAAGGCGACTCCGATAAGTGCCATTGCCGAAGCACGGTCCTTCGGTTCCGAGACATCGGCAACATAGGCAGAAGCGATCGTGATATTGCCACCGCTTGCACCATCGATAAAACGGGAGAGGATAATGATCCAAACATTGCCTGCCACTGCCAGAAGCAAAAAACCGACCATGGAGCCAAATTGTGAATAGATGAGGACCGGCCGTCTTCCATATTTATCGCTGAGTGATCCGAGCACAGGTGATGCAGCAAACTGGCAGACGGAATATACGGCAGCAATAACACCGATCATTTCCGGACTAATATGAAATTGCAGCGCATAAAAGGGAAGAAGCGGCAAAATGATCGAAAAGCCGAGAAGATCGACTAAGACAACAATGAAGATCGGAATTAGCGCCTTGTTTTTAAACATTCGTTCAAATTGTGAAAGGTAAAATACATAAATACGGCAATTTTGATTCAGCAAAGGAGAATAATTCATCTCGCAGATTGTTCTTCTGCCAACATTATGCCGCTTTCCGAATATGTTTCGCTTAGCTTCGAAGTCTCGCTTGAATTCGAGGAAATCCTGAAAGGATATTTCCTAATGAATTTCGATGTGCAAGGTTTTGAAGAATCATCTACGGGGCTTCTCACAGTTTACCTTAATATTGGAGAGTGGAGCGAGCAAAAAAGCATTGCCTTGAAAGAATTTCTTTCGAGTCTGCCTAAAAAAGAAGTTAGGTTTACTGGCTCTGAGGAAATCGAAGAAAAAGACTGGAATGCTGCATGGGAGGCTGAGATCGAACCTGTCAAAATATCGGATCAACTTGTTATTACTCCGAGCTGGAAAGTTGATAGTGCGAAACAGTTACATGCTGAACATCTTCTGATTATCGACCCGAAAATGAGCTTCGGAACTGGGCACCATGAAACGACGCGGCTTTGTCTGAAGATGCTCGAGCATATAAATTGCAAGGGGAAATCAATACTCGATATCGGAACCGGCACAGGTGCCTTAGCGATGTATGCCTTACTTCGCGGCGCAAAATATGCGGTCGGCATTGACACTGATGAATGGTCTTATAAAAATGCGATCGAGAACCGGGAAAGGAATTCGCTCTCGCGCGACCAATTCGATATTCGTCAGGGTGATCTTAGTTCAACGGTAAGAAAAGAAGAACTTTTTCATATTATTCTTGCTAACATCCATAGGAATATTCTTCTCTCACTTTGTCATGAAATTAGATCGCATCACAATAAGGAAGGGCAACTAATCCTTTCAGGCATTTTGGAATACGATGCCGATGAAGTGTTAGCAGCATATCAGAAAATAGGATATACACTTATAGAACGAGTGCAAGAAAATGAGTGGATCGCATTACATCTTGAATTGTCGTCATGATAAAACGAGCTGTCATTGATATTGGAACAAACACTTGCCTGCTGCTTATAGCAGAAGCCGATCACATTGGTTATATGCAGGTAATTAGTGATGTCCATGCCATTGCGAGGTTGGGTGCAGGAGTAGATAAGTCAAAAAATATTCAGCCAGATGCCTATGAACGCCTGAAGAAAATACTTACAAACCATAAAAAAGTAATAGAAGAAAAAAAGGTCCCACAAACGTGCGTTATAGCGACAAGTGCGATGCGCGATGCAGAAAATCGCTATGAGATTATTAAAAAAATCAAGGACGATTGTGGATTTGAAATTGAGCTTCTCAGTGGTGAAGATGAATCGCTTTGGAGCTACCGTGGAGCTATGTGCGGATTATCCAAAGAAGAATTACAACTCGAAGTTGGCGCACTCGATATTGGCGGCGGAAGTACTGAAGTATCTTTCGGCAGAAACGGAAAATACCAACATGGTCAAAGTATTAATATCGGCGCCGTACGAATTACCGAGCGATTTCTTTCCGCGAGAAATCCTGATTCCGTAATATTGGCGAGACAATTTGTCAAGTCTGAAATTGAAGCGGGTCTTGACCGAAATATTTCTATTAAAAAACTTATCGCTGTTGCAGGTACGCCCACAGCACTTGGTGCTATGAAATTGAAGCTTCACACTTTCGATTCTCACAAAGTGAACAGAGTAATAATTTCGGCTCATGAACTGCAAACAATGAGTAGCGAAATATTTTCGCTCTCCGCAGAAGAGCTAATCAAAAAATACCCAGCCGTTCATCCTTCGCGAGCGGATATCCTTCCCGCAGGCTCCTTGATTCTGGAAGAAATAATAAAATTTCTTCACATAGATGAATTCCAGATCAGCACATTCGGTCTGCGATTTGGTATGATGATAAGAGAATTCGAAAAGATATTTAATGCAAAGTCGGATGCGTGGGTAGTCGAGTATTAACTAATTATTTTGGCTAAGACCTCGATAAATCTATCGATCTCTGGATTCTTCGTAAAATGTGAGAAAGAAATTCTCAGTGACTTCGAAGCGATCTCTTCTCCTTTGCCCATTGCCATGAGAACATGAGATGGCTGGATACTGCCTGATGTGCAGGCAGATCCATTACTCACCGCAATTCCTTCCAGATCGAACTTAATAAGCAAAGCTTCTCCGTCGAGTCGTTTCAGAACTTCGGGGATAAATGAAATATTGATTATTCCATCAACTCCGTCATTAGAGGAATTGAAAATAATTTCCGGTATCGACGTTAATTTTGACAGAGCATAACTCCGTAGATCTCTTACATGCTTTCTTGTTTCCTCTTTATGTATTTGCATCTGTTTGACTGCTTCGCCAAACCCGACTGCTAATGCAACGCTTTCTGTTCCTCCGCGCCGATTTCGCTCTTGTGAACCTCCATGATGAAGAGGTTCGATCTTTATTCCACGCCGGATAAAAAGAGCTCCGATACCTTTCGGGCCGTGAATCTTATGAGCCGATATTGAGAGCAGGTCTACTTCCAGATCTTTTACATCGATATCAATTTTTCCTAATCCTTGAACGGCATCGCTGTGCACGAGAGCAGGAGATGTGCTAGAGTGTATTGCCAGACAAATATCTTTGACCGGATTAACAACACCGAC
>Ga0207152_1193_pt1 | contig 12382 bp, 4 predicted proteins | sample Alteio_BWMinHeat_30_FD_153590 | JGI IMG/M metagenome (GOLD analysis project Ga0207152, IMG submission 153590) | Enriched cells from forest soil in Barre Woods Harvard Forest LTER site, Petersham, Massachusetts, United States -... | ecosystem: Environmental > Terrestrial > Soil > Temperate forest >... | reverse complement strand
TTTAAACTCAGTTGATGTGGAGATTGACCACCTACTTTTATATCTCTTTGTACGACCCATACCACACCTGTTTTGTCAGTTTGTTGATCGGAAGAAACAACAGGTGTGCTGCCTCCAGACGGGAAAATATCTTTATTATTCCATGTTGTCATTTCCAACCTACTGTTATTTAATGAGAAACCAACAAGTTGAGGAAGATATGGCAGAGTTGGATCTGCATCGCCATTGGAACAATAAAAGACTAAGGGTCCTTTAGGCCCATTATAATATGCAGGTCCTCCCCAAACGCCGGGATCGTAATCTGGACTGACATTGCTTATTTGCACTCCATCACGAATAAGAATGGTCTGTACTGAATTAGGATTGTTATTACTATTATACCCATCAGATCCCGGCTGAGGAGCTACAAATCCGCCTAGATTTGTCCTATCAAGTAGAAAGACTTGCCCATCTTTACCTGCTGTGACTAAAAGATTTGGCGAAGAGATTGCATCGGATGGTATGATCATAACACCTCCGGAACCGAGGTCGGAATCAGTTGCATTCTCCACATCGTTATTTGCAGGAGCAAACCATGACAGTACAGTCAAGTCCGGCGACAGTTTTAAAACTGTATCTCCGAAATCACGAACTCCATCAAATGTCCCATTTCCGGTTGTACAATAAATAGCCTTTCCATCACTTGCTAAGCCACACCCACTTTGCCATATTCCACCCTGAGTAATAGCGCCACTACCGTCAGGTGTAGTGCAAAATATATTTTTCTGCTCGAGTGTAAGAGCATCATATGAAAAAATCCAACCATGGTATTCATAATTATCTCCATGAGAAGCAAAACCAATATATATTGTTCCATTCAGCAAAAGAAGTCCAGGGCGGTTTTGATGGTAGCGTGGTACGAAAATCACATGACCTTTTCCGTCGTTAGATCCAGTTCCATCTAAAAATCCGTTTGGGCTATTTACCGGATCAAAAGGAGTTCCAGCAGTCCCATTAACTTGTCCTGTTATCTCAACCGGACTATTCGAACGATTTTCACCGGTTGTAACGTCAAGTGCATGGAGAAAAAAATGGAAAGTCGGATGAAGAGGAGGGTCAGTGTTCGGAGGATCATCAACACCTCTTTGACAGTATGTTACTACATATATAGTTGCTGTACGACAACAACCGCAATTGCTAGTTCCTTTAGATGCAGCCGCTGACTGGCATCCACAATCCTGGCAGCAATCACATCCGGAACTTCCACTTCCACTTCCACTGCCATTGCTGCATCCACAGTCAATAACCGGCGTGCTGAGAATACTATAAGGTTGATGGAGATTATCTTCCTTTATTATCGTTGTTTTTATAAGTGTAAAACCAGGAGGAAGCAAAGGTGCACCTGCTGGAAGATTTGGCAGATTTGTTTGCGATCTTTGCCATAAACCCTGAGAATTATCTGCGTCATAAGCAAAAACGCTGCCCATTTCAGTAGCAAGAAAAATTACATTATGGGCTTCACCAAAAGGTTTCCCTGTACCCGGATTAATCGGTCCGAGGTTTGGGAAAAACTGATGATGCATATATAACGGTTGAGCAAAAGCTTTTCCATCGGTGGGCATTTTTAAATTCATCTGTTCGCTGATAAGTGGCACATTACTTGTGGTTAAAGGAGGGTTCCCAACTGCAGTTTTAGGGGGGTCATTCCATGTTAAACCTGCATATGGGTACCATCCCGTACGTCCATTGTTGTAATGCGCGGTTAAAACAGAATATGGTACATGGCTGACCACCCTTACCGTATTCCCTTGAACAGTGGAGCCATTGAATGTTATAGATGCTTGAACTGAATCGCCAATTTTCAAAGAGCAAATAGATAATGGGACTTCATTATAATTATCATTAACAATCGCAGACCCTCTCCAAACTGAGTTTACAAAGACGTCGATAATTCCGCCTATATCTCTTGGAACATTTTTATCAAATACTGTAACGCTTCTCATGCAATCGTCGATGACTCCTATAATTTTTGGGCCTGTCAAGGGTTGCTCCCCATCATCTGTTGTTGGGGGTTGTTCTATCTTGTATGGAGGTGTAGTCGGTGGCCCAGGAGTGAAAGGGGTATTGAACGTTGGCTCCCATCTTATTTGGTACTGTTGTCCGCTACCCCCATTACCGGGCGGTTGAATTATATTCTGACCAAAATTTGGCGTCGGTGGTGGGACTGGCGGCGACCCCAACGGAGTAGCGGCATTCGGATTCATGTTCGGCGGTAATGGCGGATTGTTTTGCGGCATAGTAACCTCTCACTATCTCTCTTCTTCAAGAAAGGACGTAAAAAAATTATATTTCTAACTATTGAAGCATTATTATGAAACTACGATCCATTCCATTTCGAATGTGCTCCAGTTTCCACCGGTTAGCATAACCATTACTATATTATAAACTCCAGGCTGAAGAATAGGTAGTGCTAGCACCTGATTGCCAGTGATGCCGTTGCCAAACGAAATAACAGGGAGCGAACCTGTTGCGCTGTTGAGGAATTGGCCCGATGTTCCGATATTATCACGGAACGTAAGCTGTACATTATTATAGTTGGGTGCGCCGAAAGCTATTTCAACTTGATTCGTCCAGTTTTTCCCGGCTCTGAGAAAGACGACTTTGTTCATCGATGGTGGAATGTTTGCGGCTACATTCACCATTTGATGAGTAAATGTCCATTGCTGAGCATCGACAACCGTTGATTGATCGGTCGTATCGGAAGATATAACCTTCGTATTATTCCCCGTAAAGGCAAGCGAGCTTGCCACCCAGGCAGCTTCCAAAGCATTTGTACTTCTTACAAATGTTCCTATGGTTGCGCCAAGAGCAGCGTATGGTATGATAGACTTTGGGTCGATTGGATTAGCAACTTGTAAATCCTGCCAGCTTTGAGATTGTATATTCATGAATAGGTCTCCTTATTGAAATGATGAATGTTTTATGATAGAAAAGATGCATGTAAATCAGAGATCATTTTTTGGGGATGATATTTCTCTGATACGGTTTCAGACAGGAATGTCCGATCTACTATTTTGTTCGGCTTAGGCGGCTGCAATGAAGTCGGGAAAGTCGGACAGACGTATTAACAATTAATGAGAGAGAGAGAGAGAGTTCCCGGCTAAGGTATTTTTTTTAAAAAAAACTGTTACTTAAATAAGGGTTCTGGAGGAAAAATAACCGTTAGCCTATAGACATTTAAGAGAGCCATATTCCCTGCTTAAAGAGAAAAATTAAATCGCTAATACTACATCTTTGCTGTGAACCTGCGTATTTTTGCAAATTATTCTGAGTAAATAAACCTCAATTCGGTGATCAATGGTTGAGAATGTTAGCTTATCAGTACAAGAGTTAGAGAAAAAACTTCTTAAAGCAAAAACATCCAAAACGCGCACTCCTCTGTTAATAGAGCTGGGCAAGTTATACTGCAGATTGGACGGAGTCAAGGGATTGGCATACGGCAAAGAAGCGCTGGCATTAGCAGAATCTTCCAAGAAGCAGCTGGTGATGATCGATAGTTTACTGGTTATCGCCGATGCGCAATTTTTCTTATCAGATTATCAGTGCTCTATCGAATCCTATGAACAAGCGTTACTGATATGCGATCAATTGAAAAACGAGGGTGCTAAATCGAGAGTGTATCGGCTTATAGAAATGCCATTATCAGCATTAGGCAATACCCCCCGGGTATTGGAATTATTACATGCCTCGCTCACAATTCAGGAACAGGTAAATGACAAAATAGAAAAAGCCGAAGCGTTACGTTTATTAGGAAGAACATACTATCGGTTAACAGACTATAAACGAGCGCTCGATTTTTGCCAGCAAAGCTTAGCGTTGCTCGACAGAGAAGAAGATAAAAGACAAAAAGGCGCAGTACTCACTTCTATTGCTTCTATCTATTATAAAGTAGGCGAATTAAATAAAGCACTTGAAATATTTTTTGAATCGCTACGCCTTTCCGAACAATCCGGAGATAGCTACGGAGCTTCAACGTCATTGGGAAATATTGGCGCCGTCTATGATCAGAAAGGTCAATTTGATCTTGCATTGACCTATCTATCCGATGCTTTACGTATTCAGCGTTCTCATCACAATAGGAGTGATGAAGCAGTAAGCTATGCTAATATCGCAAATATTTATCTGCGGCAGGGCAAATATGACGAAGCCTACAGTAATTCCGACTGTGCTTTAAAAATCATTCAGGAAGTAAATCATAAATTTAAACGAATTGCTATAGCTACCATTCATGCTACCGTACTAAACAACTTAGGTAAGTCCGACGAAGCTTTGACTTTTCTTCATTCTGCATTAACGAGCCTGGGAGAGGGGAATGAACAAAATGTACGCAGTGAAATTTTTAAGCAGATATCTATCGCGCACGAGAACATAGGTGAGCACGAGAAAGCATTGGAATTCCATAAAAAATATTTTGACGCGAGCCTCGAAGAAACGAAGAAGCAAAAGGAACTTGACTTACAGAATCTGGAGATGCGGCTTTCTATTGAGAAGCAAGAAGCGGAAAAGGAGATATACCGGCTTAAGGCTGACCAGCTTGAGAGTGAGCTGAGATCAAAGACACAAGAAGTTATCAATTTGGGACTCAATGCTATTGAAAAAAATGAATTTCTTCTTCTGATGCGAAAAGAGATAGGTGCAATGATCCCTTCCCTATCAGGAAAGAAAAAAGAAGCACACATATTACTGAACGAGATCGAAGCAAAAATTAATTTCGAGACCGCACGCAGCCGTTTTGATAAAGAACTGGAGCAATTGCATGCTGATTTTCAACAGATGCTAGGAAAAAGATATCCTTCCCTTACCAAAACCGAGCGTAAAGTATGTTCCTTTATCCAACTCGATCTATCCTCCAAAGAAATATCCGACCTGCTTTTTACCTCTATCAGGACAGTAGAAGCTCATAGGTTACAAATTCGAAGAAAAATGGGCATTGGTAATCAAAAAGATATCAAAGAGGTCTTGAATACATTATCCCGCGAAACCGCCAGTTACTAAGAATATCTTGTTTTTTAAAAACAAGTAGTAAACACGTAGTACCAAATTCTCAGAGTCCGCGTATTTTTGTAAGGTTAGAAAAATTATTTCCAACATCAGTTGGCATCTTCCGTTTTTTTATTTCGATAAAGGCTTCGCGCTGTAAACGACGTGGCATTCAGCGAGTATGCTTTAGTTGATGGTTTCGAATGCCTCGTCAAACGATAGTGCGTGCATTTAACCTTTTTTGACGATCATGAAAACAAAAACATCTCTACTAGCAGCCTTTAGTATTTCTCTGTGCATTCTCTTACTGTCATTATTAGCCGGCAATGCAGGAGCACAATATCCGCTTGCAACCAATCTTACAATACCACCTACTTATACCGATGGCGCCCCTAACTCGCCTGGCTTTTCGCCGACGGCAGTATCATTCACGAATAGCACTCCAAACAAGGAGATTCTCTGCGCCTACGTTTACCGGTTACCGGCAAATGACGCCGTTCATCCCGGAAAACGAACTATAGGATTTTCCAGCAGTGTCAATAATGGGGAGAGTTGGCAGGTTGTCAATTATCCGGCTCCTAATAATGCCCTTGCTCTTAGGCTTACATATCCAAATGGATTCACCGATCTCGATGATCCACAGATCGTAAGTTTGGGAGGGCAAACGCTTGCATTGGTTATCCGCGCTTATACAGATGAAGTCAATGGAATTGATTGTATAGGGACGGGTATTAACGGTCAGACAGGTTCTATCCTAATGAGTTCGGGAATATTCCTATATATTTCACAAGATGGAGGGAATACATGGGGGTATTTCAGTGGAAATAATACGACAATAACTGCTTCGGCTCCCTTGCAAATTGATCAACATTCAGGAAATGATTTTACTACTCTCGAGCATCCGAGAGTTACCTTTAGGCCTGGGTTCGATACGAAAGGCTATATTGTCTGGCAGAAAAAAACATGGGACCATCTCAATGGGCCATTCGGTGATAACGACAATACGATGTTCCGCGTTTTGAGCTCCAAGATCGGAATCAAGGCATTCAGTGTCGGTGTCACGAATATCAGACCGGATGGCAAAATTTACAATAGACCTTCGACAGTTGCTGATGATTATCTTAATACGATCAACTCAAACGGATTTGGAGGAAGTGGAAACTTCGGAGATAATCTCTATAATCCGGGACCGGAAAGACCATCTGTCGCAAGTGCACCGGATTCGAGTATTTGGGTAGGATTTTATAAAGTTACCTATAGGGACAATAACTCCACCGGTATTTGGGATGGCTCTATCTGCCCAAATGCTACCTGGCTTTTGACAAGAGGAAAAGGTACCGTATCTTCTACGGATTTTAATACGTGTTCATTTTCATTTGATACTCCAACCGCAATAGATAATGACATGCCGGCATACGGCGTCTATCAGGCAAAACGCGGGTACCTCTATTCTCCGGACTATCCGTACGATTTCACTGATGTTAATAATAACAATACGGTAACGGTCAGTAAGCATGGCGCTGATCTGGCCGAAGGTCCAAGCGTTCAGGTTGCAGTGAAAGACCCGCTCTCTTGTCACACATTCCACGTAGGGGTTGCAGTTGTTGTCGGAGACAACTCTTCTTCTCTTACTCCAAAGAGTACGATAAAATTTTATTCCGCTCCTATGCTCTCGGGACAAAATGCTTCGGACTGGAAAAATCGTCTGGTAACAAATCATTTGGTAATCGGAACTGATGAACCTTCATCTTCTACTGACTGTGCAAGATCTCCCAATGGTGGTGAAACTACTAATTATATAACATATAGATTTTGGCCTGTACTGAAGTATATTAATTGTACCGATAATTTCCTTACCAAAAAACCGGCAGATCCCGGACAAGATGGCATTTTTGAGCCGAATCTCATAAACTCGGTCCCTAGGTCTTATTTTGCATTAGGATATATACGAGGATTTCGGTGGGACGGAGAAGACTATGAGATGCCCGGAAACGGATATCCGGAAAAAAGACAGCATCCTACTTTTTGCGAGGTTGCAGCTTCATTCGATAATGAAACCTTCTCGCTTCCCATCAATTCTTCCGGCAGTGTAGAATTCCGTCAGCCGGCTGAATTTGAGACTGAAAACGGTTGTCAGCACCAAATATATGTAGATTACTGGGGAAATAGGATGGATATAGCCGGAGACGTTGGTGACTACCAACCGGTTGCCGTCTGGCATAAAATACGTGATAATCATCTTAATTTTAATTTCGAGCACCTGGCTTCCAATCATGCCGCTTGTATCATGGTCAGGCCGTATCTCAATGGCTATCCTGGAAATGACCCGGAAGGATTTCCTTCAATTAGTACAAATGGCAATCGTTTCATGGCTTCCAATAATGAGTTTCAAGTCTTATCGGTTACAATTTCACCTGGCGGTGGTGGTACTGGGTATTCAACCGCGTCCACAGTAACTATCTCCGGAGGGGGTGGTACCGGCGCTCAAGCAGTTGTATCTTCAGTGGACAATACCGGCGCGATCACTGCGATCCAGGTAACTGCACCAGGCTCCGGGTATACATCTTCACCTGGCATTACGATAGCAGGTGGCGGTACAGGCTTTTCAGGGACCGTCGTAGTTTCAGATTTTTCAAATTGTACAAGATGGTCAACATACGGTTATTTTAACTTTAGGGATAATAATAATAATCTCATTAATCAACCGAAGGGAATTACAACAGCACCAAGCTGTCAATTTTTAAAACAAAGCGGAATAACTCAAGCTTCACAAACTAATTTCGTCAATTCAACACAACACGAATATAACGGAAGTACCTCTTTAATTCCTATAGCAAACAACGTAGCCAATGCAACTGGAATTATTCCCGGTATTTATTATGCAACATATACAAATACGCATACTTTTAAATTTGGGGACATGAGGGCGAGCGATCAGCGGAAACTTGTAGTAACCGGAAAAATTCTTCACGGTGTTTTCGAGTTTCAGGACCCGAATGGCGGACCATCAAGAGTTCATTATGGCATGACTAATGGATCTGAATTCCCATTCAACCTCCAATTTCTCGATTTTCTCGAGCCGGTCGGAATTGATCCGGGAGTAAGTTCGACTGCCTCGGAACTCCGCCCTTCGATCGCAGAATATGAACAAGGCGACGGTATGGGATGCTCTGGCCAGGTTGCAATTGCTGTTGCATGGACCGAGATAGATAAGGATGCTGTCAATCAATCATTGAACAGAGTGAATATTAAGATGCGTACCAGGGAATTCAATCTATGCACAGCCCAGTGGAATGATTGGAGCGCTGTTTATACGATTCACAGTCATACCTATGACCCTGCGACTCCTCAGCATATTCCCGAAATTGCTTTTGGAGCGGACGATTCGACTACCGTTGTTATAGCCCCTATTACCGGACCTGTTGACGCCGATAACGGAGTCACTATGTTCGGCAGACGAAGCAACCTGCTTGGATGGACGATAACATGGACGTGTCCACGATTAGTCGGCACAGCAAATGGTGGTGCCGCAAATGCAGGCTCTGTGGATTTACTTCCTATGGGAGCTTGCACTAATTTCATAAAGTCCGGGATATACTCTCGTGCCTGGCTGCGCCATGATAACACAACCACGGTATTTTCTTCGAATGAAAACTGGGGAAGTTATTTTGATGCGAACAAAATTTTCCCATTAACCAACAATGCTTCTTTTGTTCCGACCTTCTCGGGGATTCAGCCATTAAACAACGATGCAAATTCTATCATTAATCGGCTTTACGAAACGAAAGGATGCGAGCAATATGATCCCATCCACTTTCCGACGGTAACTGCATTAGAAAATAAAAATCCTGATCGCCAGCCATATTCCGATGTTGGTAACGTTCACAAAGTTGCTCAGGAGATCGCCTTTTCTTCGAACGGATCGCGCACAAACAAGAAGTCATCGGCACCTGGAATATGGGCAATTACTGCGCAATATCTACGAGCAGGCTCTATTGGAGCATTATCTTCGAATACTGCGCCGTTGAATGTTACCATTAATGCCCCTAAACCGGCTCAGTATAGCCTCTATGATGGTTATTGGTATGATAGAAATCCATGTATAACTATCAATAGTGATGGGCAAAAATTTATTGCCTGGGAGCGGATGCGGCACTATATTTATCCGGATGAAGTACGTATAAATCCCGATGGCACATTTACATTTATCGCCGGAGCTAATTTCATGCAATCACAAATCCTGATCGCTCGCTCGGATTTTTCTACCGGCGGTTGGAGAAACGCTAATGGAGTGGCGGATATTGTGATGGCCAGTTCTCGCAATGTCAATACGTTGATTTTTGAATGGCTGCTCAATCCGAGTATTACCGCCTTTCCGAAATCACGATTACCAAATCTTCCAATTTTTCCTGTTGACCGCGATCCGGCCGTCACCGAACTCGCATACTGGGAACATAATCAGCTGAACGGAACAGTATTTCCTGTAGATAATGTATGGTGGGCATCATATAATGAAGACAACGGAAAGAACGGAACGACAGGGCAATGGCGAAACTCCGGAGTTCTTTCGTTTGGCACATGGCCTCAGCGTTCTTTTGGTATTTACAATGCCGGGCCGACTTTTTTAGGTGGGAATAATCAAAATCTCATTGGGATCTCTAGCGCATCCGGACATTCGACCGAATCTTATATTCTTGCTAACTGGCCAGGTAATGATGGTACATCAAATGGATTTACTACACTTCATAACTATGGATCATATAAGGGTACTTACGATACGCTCCAGGGGGTCGATTTCTATCGGACAGAAATTCGAGCTAAAGATAGTGCTTACGCCCAATTCGTTTGGGGAAAAGTATATGTAGGCGATACGTCAGCGGGTTTGCCAATGCGCGAAGTAATGCTTCATCTCGGACAAAATGACTCAGGATATGTAAATCATGATGAATTACGCGATTCCAGTTTTATAACCGAAGTATTTAATTGGCCTAATGGTGCAGAACTCCAGTATTTCCGTGGTTTGTATGTTTCCGATTCGGCAAGTATAAATCCCGGAGGATCTCTCTATGATTCCACTGCCAATATGACTTATACGATAGACATTGTTTACTCAGACGGTTCAAAACTAAGAGTGGACAGTCTCTATTTCGACCCTACTCAAGGCAAGGTATTTACACCTACGACGATGCATATTATTAATCAATCGGGTCTATCAAAAGATGTTTACTTACGGGTACGCGCAGTGATACTCGGGTATCCAGATGCAGACTCAACGGTTGAAATTCAAGATGAGCGAACAACCCAACCGTATGCTAATTTCGCAGACTCGACAGTAAATGCCTATAAATATGGACATCCATTACCAGGTACCGTCAATTCGCTTACCGTATTGAATCCGTACCCTAACCCAATAAATAGCGGAGAGAATAAGCAGTTACATATTTTATTCGCATACCCGGACGGTTACGAAGTTTCACTTGAACTTCTCAATGTAATGGGCGCAAGCATCGAACAGCACACAGTATCAGCATCGGGCGGGTGGAAGGATGTCTCTTTCATAACACCAAAAACTGCCGGTGCATATTTTATAAGGGTAAAAGCAGGCGGCTACCAGAAGGTAGTATCTCTTTCCGTCACCAATTAAGCATATAATACATCATCCCCACAGCGGCGGAAAACCGTCCCTGTGGGGATGAATGGTAAAAGAATTTTTCCCTTGATCAATGCTGAAAGAGATCGAAGCAAAAATTAATTTTGAGACTTTCGATTCATCCGAATCCATTCCGGACAATGACGGATGTTGAAGTTGATGCGCCGAAGGATGTTCCACTTAATATCACAGTATTTGATATTCTCGGACGTTCTACGATAACACTCTTTAACGATTTCAGCAGTAAAGATCATTACTCATATACCCTCGATAGTAAAAAGTTAAGCCCCGGCATGTACTTTGTCCGCGTTCAGGCAGGCGGAGAGGTCGTAACTCGCAAGGTAGAACTTGTCAAATAGCATCGACAGGTGGTATCTATTATGATACCATATATCATACATCATCCCTATAGGGGCGGAAAACCGACCCTATGGGGATGAATGGTAAAGTCAAATTTTCCCTTGATCAATATGAATAGACTTCCTCTATTCTCGCTCTTTTTTGAAACTCTCCCTCCCGAAAAGCGTTCTTTATTAGGGCATTTTATTGCCTTCGGAGGAGGAACATCCCCATTAAGCATATAGGCGCATATTTGAGTTGGTTTTGCCTGGGACTGGTAACATTGTTACCTGCTTCGGTATTTGGTCAGCGCATGGGATTTGTCACCTCAACACCTCGCATAGATAGTTTCCCGGAAGTCCGCCTGAAAATGACGGCAACCTATAACGGTACTCTTCCTCAGCCGGGCATTGCTCCTAATAATCTGGTCGTCACCGAAGATAAAGGGCCGGTTGGCAATTTGCAGCTAACGGATTGTGATGAATCCGGCCAGGCTGCGATCGTTTTTTGCGCTGACGTCAGCACCTCAATTCTTTCGAGCGCCGGAGATACCTGGAATATTTACCCTTCGTATTTTAATGCGTATGCGAAGTTCATTACCGGAATTCCCAGCGCTTCGAAGTACGCACTCGTTTGTTTCACGAATGCGCCGTTATACTTTCCCGGAGCAGGTAATGGGTTTTATGCCGGTCAGAACAGTGCGGACTCCTCAGCCTTCATTAATAATTTGCGTAACCAGCCGTTCAAAGGATTTACCGATGTCGATAGCGCTATTCATTTTTCTTCCGGATTATTACAATACCAACCATTCAAGCAAAAAGCGATCGTTCTCGTTACTGACGATGCCATCATCAATACTCCCTATTATGATTCACTGCTGAATGTACTTGGTATTACGCTCTATGTTATGGAGATCGGTTATGACGGAGCACCTATCAATTCATTACTTACTCATTCAACGGGTGGGATCTATGTTCATGCCACAGATACGGCACAATACTCTCCTACGATGCAGCAGGTCGAAGAGTTGGTATTCGGCGAGCATTGCATGATCCATTATCTTTCGGTCAATCCCTGTCCCTGGGAAAAAATGCATGATATATCGCTTACCCTTAATTATAAAGCGCTTTCGTCTAATATTATCGAACAGTATGTTCTCGGGAGAACCATTTTCGATCATGCTCCGCCTGTTCTTTCAATAGATACACCAGTTTATATAACGCGAATAGTCAAAGCAACGAAAAATTTTCCGTGTACGATGGGAATCCGTGATTTTAGCGATTCATCGTATACGAATTTCAGCCTGCTCTCCATATTCCGTTCGTTTCCTAATCTTGTGTATGACAGCCTGATCGTCATTGATTCGATGCAGCC
>Ga0207152_1192_pt1 | contig 12427 bp, 12 predicted proteins | sample Alteio_BWMinHeat_30_FD_153590 | JGI IMG/M metagenome (GOLD analysis project Ga0207152, IMG submission 153590) | Enriched cells from forest soil in Barre Woods Harvard Forest LTER site, Petersham, Massachusetts, United States -... | ecosystem: Environmental > Terrestrial > Soil > Temperate forest >... | reverse complement strand
CAAGCATCGCTGATCGCATCAAAGTAGGTCGTGCTGCAATCGGCGAGGGTCATTGTACTTGTAGACGCTATGTACCTTGCCCCAAACTTGGAACCACATGTTCAGACCGCAGGAGCAATCGGAGATGTTCAGGTTATGTGCAGTGCGCTTGAAAATTCGAACCTTTTTAACTTGCAACCTGCAAGCGTCCCATGTTACTGGAGCTGAAACAAGATATGCCTATAGTCTAACACGGATGGAATTACAAGATTTCTTTATTGAACAGTACGACACGGGAGATGACGGCATGCCAACCAAGTCAAAGAAAAATCAGGCGGCACAAAGAGCATCCGAATTTGGTAAAGGTACCGCTCCAGCCCGTTCGATTGGTCATCCGGTTTTCGGCCAGCCAGAATCGACGGCGGACCCAACAACATTCCATATTAAACACGCTTCAGATGGCCAAGCCTACAAGGCAATCGATGCCCTCAATAAGGCGCACAAACTTCACCCCCTGCCGTTTCCCGCCCCGCGCGGCGGCGTGGAGCCGCGGCTTACTTACGAGGCCATTCTCGGTGGGAATTCCGACACGTTAAAGAAAATAACCCAGAGCGGGCAACTGGTCTTCCACGCCACGGGCGATTGTGGCAGCATAAGCGGTCCGCAAACCCAGAATCTGGTCGTTGATAAAATGGTGAGCGACTTCACGGAAACGGACCCCAAGGAAGTTCCGAAATTCAATTTTCTGTTAGGCGACATCGTTTACAGTTTCGGCGAAGCCCAATACTATTACGACCAATTCTACGAACCGTACCGAAATTATAATGCTCCTATCCTGGCGGTAGCCGGCAACCACGACGGGATGGTGTCACCTCTTGCCCACGCAATCAGCCTCAATGCCTATCTGAGAAACTTTTGCGCAGAGACGTTTGTCGTTACCCCGGAAGCCGGTGGCCTTTCGCGTACCGCACAGATTCAGCCCGGCGTTTTCTTCACCTTCGAGGCGCCCTTCGTCAGGATTCTAGCGCTTTATAGTAATACGTTGGAAGACCCCGGAGTGATCGCCGACGACACCATAGGCCATTCTCAAATTGACTTTTTGAGGGCCGCACTGAAGCGCGTGAAAGCTGAGAAATATTTGGGAGCCCTGATATTTGCCGACCACCATCCGCCTTACACTATTTCACAGCATGGCTGGAGTGTCGACCTGCTGCAGCAAATCGACACTGTTTGCAATGAAATCGGCGTGTGGCCACATGCTTTCCTGTCAGGCCACGCGCACAGCTACCAACGTTTCACCCGGACGCGGACCGCCGATGGCACAGAGATACCTTATGTCGTCTGCGGCAACGGCGGGCACAATGTCCAAAGGATTACCGCGTCCGGAACCCCTGTGTTGCGCACCCCGCAAATCATTCAGGCCGCCAAGGGAAATGTTGATCAAGTTGTTTTCGAGAATTACGATGATCAGGACTACGGCTATTTACGCCTTGTGGTGACAGCAACACAATTGCGCATCGAATACCACCCCGCCACAGACGGCCCTCAAGCGAAAACTCCAAACGATCATGTCACGGTGGATTTGGCCACTCGCAAATTGACACACTTCATTGCCAACGACCATGGAAGACCGCAAGCGGCACGTGACATCCGGAAGTTGAGGAAATCCAAGTAAGGTCAATCATGTCTCTTGACAACGGGCCTTTAATATGTGTTATATGCTGTAACCCGTCGCTCTTAATTTTGCGGGGCATGCTTTTCAATTTTTTCATGAAATAAATTAATTCGTACTAAATGTAAACGGTACCGATACAATATCATAACCATTTCCATCCAATTTTACAAATTCCCATTTATCGATATCTTGAATAATTTCTAGAACAAAATCCCTAAAATATGTGGTCTCACCAACTAAGTAGATATATTTTATTTTTCCGGGCGGAGATATAACAAATCTAATAGTGATCATTCCTCTAAAATTTCCGGATTTTAAATACTTGTTGTAAATCTTCCTCAATTTAGGTGTTTCTGTTCTGATCGTGCTCAATATTCCTTGTGTTGATCGTTGGCATTTTTGCTTGTTTTGTTTCAAAAATAAGCTGTCTTTGCAAATGTCGGGATGTGGAGGGTTTTCTTTTTCGAGAAACAATGTGTCTTTTGGATGATGCTTATCACCTGCCTTCCAAATAAATATTTCTAGAGGCTCGCCAACCGAATTGCGAACGAATGATGTATCAACTATTGTCCCATTTTTAAGTTTCACCGAATACATATTTCCATCTTGGTCATTGTAGTGATAAATTCTTGGGGCGCACCCAATAAGAGCGACAACCAATAATAATGGTTCAATTTTTTTCATCGATCAAGAGCTCCTGAAAGGTCTTGAGCAAATGCCAAAACCAGCATTTGCTAGGTAAGGTTTTTTCCTCAATTTTTCTTATTGCGAACGCTGGGTTTCCTCTAGCGCGGATTTTTTTGTTCCTGCCCCCAAAATTTAGTCTTTATCTATTGGCCCGCGCACAGCGTAGCGCGGGCCACAATTCAAGGCGGGTTATAGCATATAACGTTCCGCGCCAGTGGGAAGTGGGTTTTCGCGAAAGGCTTGAAACGCGAGCATGCGGGCGGAGTGGGGAGCTGTGCCCCCCGGCGCCCGCACGCGCAGCGTGCAATGAGTCACAAGCGGAAGCGCTCACGTAGCCAAAAGTACAGGACAACGAAGAAAGCTGAGCGCTAAAGCTTAGTGCGAATGGCCAAGCCGGAGCGAAAACCCATTTGGAGCCCGCAATGCGGAGCATGCCCGCGGGCGCCCACTGGCGCTTGATATTGATACTAAAGGCCTCCCAGGTTAGGAGAATTGGATCTTTCTGTTTGCGGACAGAAACCCTAACCCAGGAGGACCCATGCAACTCTTGAACTTGGATCAAAAATACTATTGCGGAATTGATCTCCACGGAAAAACCATGTACACGACCGTGATGGACAAATCGGGAACCCTGCTGTTCCATCAGAACCTGCCGAATTCCATGTCCGATTTGCTGGAGGCCCTGCGCCCTTATCGAAATGACGTGGTCGTCGGCGTCGAATCCACCTTCAATTGGTATTGGCTCGCGGACGGCTGCCAACGGGAGAACATCCCCTTCTACCTGGGCCATGCCCTCTATATGAAAGCCGTCCATGGCGGGAAGAACAAAAACGACAGCTTGGACTCGAAGCACATCACCGACCTGCTGCGCTCCAACCTGTTTCCCCTGGCCTACGCGTACCCGCCTGAGATGCGCGCCGTCCGGGATCTGCTGCGTCGGCGCCGCTACTACGTGGACATCCGCTCGGCCGCCTACCGGCATATCCAAATGGTCTACATGCAGCACGGGCTTGTCAATCAGAAATTGCCGGCACCCAACATCAAAGGGAAGCGTGAATCTCTGATGCGGCCCTTTGAGGATCCGAACGTCTGCTTGGCCGTGGCTTCAGACATCCGGCAAATGAATGTCCTGGACGACCTCATCTCCGTCTTGGAGAGCAAGGTCTTGGACCAGGCCAAGAAGCACGACCGGACCTCGTTGAATCTCCTGCAGACCATCACCGGAGTCGGCGCCATCCTGGCCTATACGCTGCTCTATGAGATTCACACCATCACCCGGTTCCCCTCCCCGCAAGCGTTTTCCTCCTACTGCCGATTGGTCAAACCGGAGCGGAGCTCGGGAGGGAAAACCGTCGGGAGTGGGAATAGCAAAATCGGAAATCCTCATCTCAAGTGGGCGTTCACGCAAATCATCGTGCATGCCCAGCTCTACTCCCCGGTTCTGAAGCGCCATTACGAGAAAATGAAACAGAAGCATGGCCTGGCCAAGTCCAAATCGATTATCGGCCACAAGTTCGCCATCGCCGTCTACCACATGCTTAAAAATGGAAAGGCATTTGATGAACACAAATTCATAGGAGGGTGAGGCCCAAAACCCCGGCACACAACTGGCAGGGCAAGGTCCGGACAAACGAGCCCAAGCCGCCGGCGCTTGATTGGGAATGGGTTTCACCCTCTTCTTTCTGAGGATAGGAGAACGCTGTTTTACTGTCTGCCCCTGGAGGAACTCGAGCACAACTGGCGCTTCCGTTGAGAGCAGCCCTAGGCGAAACTGAATGAGGCTCACAGGGTACGAATCGATTTCTGATGAGGATGGAAAGCATCCTCAAGGACCCGCCGCGATTTTGTCTCGGTGAGGTTTGAGTTCGGATATGTGTTTGGTGCAGACCGTGGAGGTCTAGCCCGATGAAGAATGAAAGACAGGCAGGTGAAACAAAGACGCTCTTGGACTCAGTGGTGGTACTTGAACCACCGTTGACGACGAGGCTTCCAAGGGGAAGCGGAGAAAGATGATGTCTCTTGACAACGGGCCTTTAATATGTGTTGTATTTAGTTTCGGCACGCCTTCAAGACCGAGCTCACGACGAGCGAGGTCTTTCGGTTACAACCGTTCCTGGTATACCACTCAATAGCATTTTGGCTTGTTCACTTGTCACTTTATATGTCTGACTTGTTTCTTCAACCCCGCCATTGATTCCATGAAGTCTGCTTACCGAAATGTCGGGACCCGAGTAACGGTCGTTTAAAATCACGACAGATTTAACAATCCCGAAGAAATCCGTGTACGAATACAGAAGCTTTTCATTGCTACTGCCAGTTAATGATATCCAATGGTAGGGAAATGCCTTTTGATCTTGTTGACCATCTGAACCAAACATGAACACGTGGTTTTGGCTCGAATTCCCCAACACAAATTGAATGCACGGATTCGCATGCTCAATCGCCTTGAACTCGTGGAGGTAATAGTTGACTGAAATCTTAGCGATACCTCTCGCAAGATCTTTCGCGGAAACAGAATTCGAGGTGTGAAATATCGAGCTTATCTCGGTCTGCTCCATTGTTGCATGGTGCAACGTTTTTTCAATGTCAATGTTTTCGCCGGCTTTCTTTAAGCGCTCCAATTCTTGGCGCAAACGCTTTTTGGTTCCGGCGCGAACCTTCAATACACCGTCAGACTTTTCCACAATAGGATTTTTTAACGAAGCTCTTTTCCCCGGACCAATTAGGCTGACTTCGTTTCTATGGACATCACGCGCAATTACCTGCGGAACACTTCCACGATCACGCTTCGGATCGAAAAGGACCATGAACAAGTTCATTACACTTGCAACCGCAGCGTCGAGACCAGACAGGTTGGGGTTACAGGCAATGCAAAGCAAGGTATTGGATACGAGATGGCCACCAATTGCATTTGGAATTACGTGTTCATCACTTTCGTTTTCTTCGGTCAGAACGGCTGAACATCTGTAACACCTTGGTGTATTTTCCGGATGATTACACATGGAGTATGTTAATGTATTAAAAACGGATCTTAATTTGTGTTCCGCCGCACACGATGTGCGGCGCTTTAGTCTTCGCCTTCGTGCCGAAATTGAATACAACTACCACTTGTGTGAATATTCGTTGCAGGCTGGTTCCCAAAGTGCGCATGACAACTCTCTATTTGAGCCCTTCTTTGCCCCGGATTCCCGTTTTGGAGTTCCCGTCGGTGCTATACGCTGAGACTTCGCTTTAACTGATTGGACAAGATCCCCCAAGTACAGACCAATCCCCAACGGTAGGAATTCTCGAAAAGAAAAAAAGGGCCTAATGGCCCTTCCCGGTCACGACGTTCAGGTACTCACCACGCAGACTTCCCATCTCCTCGGAGGCGAACGCCAGCGAGTATTCGAGCGCGTTCCGCTCCGCGAGACTCAGGTTCATCCAATCCAGGCAATCGACGATTTCGGATTCCCGGTTTCGAAGGGTTTCATATTCATTCATGATGTTCATTTCTTCTGTCGTATAACGCATTGCGTCCTCCTGGGTTTTTGCAGACCCGCGGGGGAAATCCGCCTTTCCCGTGCGGTGCACCGCCTCCCATGGACGAAAGGAAGGGGGAAGAAAATTGGGGGCGACCGCCCTGGCGGGGGAGCCGATTTTCTTCCCACTTCGTTGAGCGCATCGGCAGCAATTAGAAAGGCGGATTTAGCCGCTGGGCGGCGACCCCGGCTTTGAAAACCCAGGAGGATACCATGCGTGGGAGAGAAGGACTCTCGGAATGAGAAGCCCTTCGGAACCGGCCTCCAAAGGATCCGGATTTTGGTGGGATTGGACTCGCCTCCGTGGTGTTTCTCCTCGCGCGTATCGCAACCGGAGTGAGCCCCAGGGGAGCCAAGGCGGTGTCCCGTCGTGACCAGGCATAGGGCCTTTGGTTTTTTCTCCTCGTCTCTCGTGAACGGTTACAAGAATTCAGGGCTCGTCAAGGAGCCCTGCCGCAGGCAAGGATTTCCTTCTGAGGCCTAGCTGAAGTACGCCGGGAACCGCTCGCGTAACGATAGATGCCCCGTGGACGAGACGATGAGATGATCGAGCACCGGAATCCCGATGACCTTGCCCACCTCAACGATCCGGCGGGTTGCCGCAAGGTCCGATTCGCTCGGCTCCAGATTTCCCGAAGGGTGATTGTGAGCCAGCATGACGGACACCGCGTGGTTCTGGATGGCCCCAAAAAACGTCTCGCGAGGATGGATTTGACACTGATTGACGAGCCCGACGGTCACGTGCCGCACCTCGGAGATTTGGTTGTTCCCATCTAAGTCCAGCACCACGAAGATTTCCTGAGGCGCATACCGGATGGAGGCCAACGCCGGCAACGCATCCTGCGGCGTTCGAATCTTTGTCTTCTCCCTGAGATAGGTTTCCGGGATGTAGCACCCATGGGCATCGCGCACGTAAGCGATGCCGCCAATGGTCCGCCGAGTGGCGGCGCGTCGCTTGTAGTTGTTCTCAATCGTCTCCCCTGCGCCGGGATGTTTCGAGGTGTCGTTTTGAAGCGTGTCCATGCGTTGCCGCCTTTCTGGGCCGGAATCCTTTCCGGCGTGGGTGTGAACGCGGAAAGGCGGGGGAAACGCATGAGCCAGGAGGGAAGCCTATGGCCGGAAAAGAATTGGGGGCACCGGGCGATCCAAAGGATCGTTTGGGGGAGCCGATTGTTTTCCGCCTCCGGTCCCCGTAACGCATACGTTACGGGGAGGCCGATGCGTTTAGCGATCAGAAGCCGACGCCGGCCCAAAGGCCGGGGGCGGATTCCGCGACCCCAGCGGCGTCACACCCACGATGAAAAGGACGGAGCGCCCAGAACAATACTGGAAGTCATGGATTCCGAAAAACGACTTTCAGAAGGGATTCTGCGGAGACTAATTCGGTGGCGGAGTTGTCGTGTCGGACGGGTTCACGATCATCAAATCAAACGGTTGCCGGTAGATCACCTGAATGCGCCCGTCCCTCAAGGTCGAACTCGCGCACAGGATTCGCAACAATGATTTTTTCTGAACAGGACTCTGTCTGCGGTAGAGTCCCGTTGCTTTTCGAGCCAGCTTCAATAAATCGTGTCCCGGCTTTTCATTTTGCTGAGGGGTGGATTGTTTTTGATGGAGGGATTCACGTAGGCGTTCCATTTCCTCGCGCCATTCCCCCGATTTTTTCTTCCACACCGCGTCCGCAAGCGTCCCATCCAAACAGGCCTCCAACCCCTTATCGAGCCGGTGTTCCAGCGCCTCGATGCGTCGAATCAACCCCTGGCGCATCTCCTGTTGGAATTGCTCGTCCTCGGCTGTCGAGCGTCGCAGTTCCCCTTCGACCTCGCCGACCCATTCCGTTCCCACCTGGACCGCTTCCACCACTGCCTGGAATTGCCGGTCCAATTCCTCCTCGCGCACCACGGCCTTCTGCGAACAGGGCCCATGCCGATGGGTGCAATGGTAATAGACGTACTTCCCCTTCTTTTTCTCCGCCGTGATGGCGCAGCCACACTCGGCGCAAGTCAATAACCCCGTAAACGCAAACGTATGCTTCTGCTGCTTGGGCCGATGATGCGCGCGAAACGCCGCCTGTACAGCTTTGAACAAACCTTCGCCAATAAGGCGCGGATATTTCCCCACAAACGTTTGCCCCGCGAAGTGGAACCGTCCAACATAGAACGGATTTTTCAACACCTTCTCCAACGTCGTCGGGGCCATCTTCGGCTTCGAGGATTGGAAGATGAATCCCTCTTGAAACAGGTGATGGCATAACCGCTCCAACGAATACACTCCGGATGCGTACCACTCAAAGATTCTCTTCACCCATGGCCCAATCACCGGGTCCACGTCGATGCCACGCGTCTCCTTGTTGTTCCGATACCCCAAGGGTGGCCGTCCTGGCGGCAGGCCCTTGGACGCCTTCTCCAACATGCCCTTGGTCACTTCCTCCCGCAAATTGTCGATATAGTTCTTGGCCATCAACACCTTGATGCCATGAATGAATTTCTCATGCGACGTGGACTGGTGGGACAACCGCGTCCCTTCCTTGACCAAATGAATCTCCAACTCGAACTCGTCCAACGCAACATAATCCTTGAAGTTCCGGTACAACCGGTCGGTCTTTTCCACTAATAGATGCACAACGGTCCGATGCTTTTTCAAGTACGCCAGCATCTCCCCGAACTGAGGCCGCCCGCTGTGCTTGGCCGTTTCCACGTCCACGAACTCCCGTTCCACGGAAAACCCATGCTCATGCGCAAATGCGCGTAGTAGCTTCAACTGTGCGTCGATGGAATAACCATCCGCCTGCTCGCGACTGGACACGCGCGCGTACAACGCTGCGTGCGATGACGATGAAAGCGACTTCTCAGGACGCATCGGCATTCCCATTCTCCCGATGCCCACTCAGCCATTTGAAATACTGGGTCAAATTCTCAAGTGCATCTTCGGCGTCATTCGTTTTCACAGGCTGACCCCGACGCTTGCAGAGGAAGTCGGTCATGCGCCGTAGGCTCTTGGAGGAGAAACGAATGTTTTGGGTGAGGGGAGGCTCCCCGGAATCAGGTACACTTTTTTCGAGCTCCTCAGACATACACCACCCCTGATAACATTGGGCCAGAACGCGACGCCCCTAAAATAACAGGGTGACGGAGTCCGAAACCAGGCACCCGATCCCTCGTCACTCCCAGGTTACGGGTGACTTGAGAGGAGTGGGTAGTAAGACAGGGTAGTGGGAGGTACTCGGAGGGTGAAACGTGTAGCCACGTCACCCTGAAAATATTTTAGCGTGACAAAATTTTTACATTCGATTCGTTTCGCCATCTCAAAAAATCCAATCCGAAACATTGAATTGACCGAACACGCTTGGTGAACCGAGGGAGCAGATGCCTTTCAATGTAAACCTGCATGGGACCGGGGGGAGAGGCAATGGAGGCGGCCATGCCGAAGAGGAAAGTAAGCCACCTAACCCTGAAGAGGACCCCGAGGTTTCGACCTGTTTAGATTCGAGAAGAAAGCAGATAAAAAACCGGGGGCAGGAAAAGGATTCGGGTGCAATGACACGGGACTAGGAAACCTTCTCCGATAGAGAAGCATTCGGACCCGATGTGAGCCTACCGAGTTCGGCTTTGAAATCCTCTCGATACCTATCCATTATCGTCCCGAGGGTGATTTCCTTTTCCCCCGGCTTCCGAGCCGCGTAAGTCACGGGCATTAAAACGTGTAGGGGATGCCCAGACTGCGGATCGGTCGCCAAGATACCTTCCGGGGTCGCTTGCCGAACCCACATGTGGGAATCAAATATAGGCGCATCATATCGATAGAGCATCGTACTCTTCAGGCTTTGGTATTTCCCTTCGTTCTTCCACGAGGGAATCCATTGGCCAATGAGAATATTCTTGAACAACGCGGCATGAACCCGCGGCGATAGGAATAGGGTTTGATGCTTGGATATTTTGACGAGTCCGGAAAGGATTTTTCGAATAAGCCGCCCCAGATTATGGAAGACCAAATCGGACGTACAAAGGAAGACAACCCAATCTGCCGGCACGGAACACAGACGGTCCAGTTTATTCGCCAAGGCTTGCGCCTTGATGGGCGAGTTCTCCAACTCCACATATATCCGGCGTCGTTCCGAGCGGAGGTCATTGGTCAAGAGTAAATCCGGGTGGCAGGAAATATGCAGCGCCGTCTGCTTGTGTTTGACGGCATCGAGCCAAAGCACATACACGAAACGAAAACTGAGCCGTAGCCGGACAGATAATTCCATCAAGGCGCGGGTGTGAAGCAACGGATGCGACGAGAGAAAATGGGGCGCGAAGGCATGGAATTCCAAATCGCGTGCGGAGAAGATGAATAGCGCCGCCACTTCCGAGGGCTTCGTAGGCTTCTGAGAGTAGTAGAGGGATTTCGTCTCCGGATCAAATTTCGGGCGGTCTTCAGTGAAGAATTCCGTGATGCGCCTTCCGGAATCGGTTAGGTAGTAGATGAACAGCCCGTCCCCCATTCGGTATTTTCCAACCAATTCATTTTTAACCAACACTCGAATCATTTCACGAGCGTAGGAAATTGTTTTGTGGGCGGGATAGAAAAAGCGCTTCGCGTCGGCCAAAGTAATGTACGGCGCTTCGCGGAGGAGAAATAACAGGGCCTTGGACTTTTCCGTGATGCCGCGGTATCGTTCCGCGCCGGGCTTTAAATGGAGGCGGGGTTCCATGACAGGGCCTCAATCCCTTCTCTTGAAGAATGAGTTACGGAGTTTTGGTAATCCATTCCACCCCCTCGAAATATTTCCCACCTTTTTACAAAGGCGAGACAAAGGCCGAAGCGACCTTGAGGACTTTGAACCGGTTGCGGGTCGCTTTCGAACTATGTAGTCCAGTAGTTCAATAGTCTGGTAGTCTGGTAGTTGGGTATTTATGCAATCTGCTATTCTGGTATTCTGCTCTCCTGGTATTTAGCGGAACCGCCTTGGGGACCGCGTTGTCGTATTTTGCGGGAGCAAAATGCAGCCTGGGCGAAGACCGGGCTACCCCTCCCCCTGGCGCGTAGCGACAGGCGCCGAGCATGCGAGGCCAAATACGGGGAGCACAGAGTGCCGCCCCAAACTCGGAACGAGGTTGGGGGAAAGGAACGAGGATTGGCGCGGCTTTGCGAAGCAAAGGCGTGACAACCGCAGGGACGTCAGGCACGGCCGGACCGGGGGCAAGACGACTCCCGAAGGGAGACGGATTGCCACTGGGTCGGCTGGGATTCCCGTATTTGGCCGCGCATGCGGCGAGGCGCTAAGTCGAAGACTTAGGGGAGGGGTCCTAGCGCACCCCCGCATCGAGTGGGGGTGCGCTAGGTTTTATCGTCCCGGTCACAACCGGGGGCACGGGCGTTAGCCCGTCTTGGGAAACCTGAAATTACGAATTTAGGTAGTAACCTTTTCGGGACACAATTATGCCTTCTCCAATGTGCCAGTGTCAGTTGGGCTGGGGCGGAGAGGGTCGGCTCTATTTGATAGGCGATTCCCACTCTGGTCTCGAATCGTCCTCGAAGCTCAATGGCTACGCGGTAATATCCTGATCTAATTGCAGATCTGAGAGGCTCGCCAATTCGAATTCATTTTATCAAGCCAGATTTGGATGCTATCAGGCAAAAGACATAATTTGTTCCGGACAATCCCGATGGAGCGGATGTCGAAATGGTTGATGTCCGGGGGCAGTGTGGTGATCTCATTTTCGTCAAAGCCCACGGCAAAAATGTTCTCGACTTTTCCGAATTCTTCGCTGACAAATTTCAGCTTGTTTCCAATCAAGTTGATGGTAAGGGGCGACCCTGTATGAATTGTGTCGAGTACGCTAAGGGTTTCAATCTGATTGCCCTGCAGAAGTATGCTCCTGAGGCTGTCCATGGAACTCAATGAAGGATCGAATGAGAATTTCTTGAGACCCAAGTTATTCAATTTCAGGACCTGAATTCTCCCCTGATAAAATTCAATGTAGTTGTGAAGATTTTTGCTAGGCACAGCATTCGCCTGGAGTACTTTCAGGAGAGCTATTGAATCTTTCAGAGCTAGACGCATAGTGTCGACCTTTTCTCCGGGTTCCCCTGTTGGAGAGTTGCAGCCCACAGGCAAAATTGTCGGAAGGGTTCCAAGCAAGACAAGAGCCAGAACAAATTTGGACAACCAGCCTGGGAACGTTTTTTTTGAAACGGGCATTTTCAAATTTTTACGTTCCATTTGCTGGCGGAGATGACGGGTCCATGGACTGATTTCACTGGACCCTCCAAGTTATTAATAGTGGCCACAACATAAATTACTCAGCCGGGATAATTTAGAATCTGAAAAAGAAGCGGTTCAACGCAAACGGGAATTTTGCAGAGGCCTTGGTTGGCCGATTCCTATCTACCAGCAGGTGGCCTTGTCCAATATGGCGCCTAAATACGTACCCCCTATAAGCCTATCCAACTCTTGGACTTCTTCCAGGTCAATTTCCAGATTTTGCCCGATTTGGGCCAGGTGAGTTCGTAAAGAGTCAACCATGTTGCACCATCGGTGGCTGTGCATCCAAGAAAAAAAGAAAGCGGCTTTCATATC
>Ga0207152_1191_pt1 | contig 12464 bp, 14 predicted proteins | sample Alteio_BWMinHeat_30_FD_153590 | JGI IMG/M metagenome (GOLD analysis project Ga0207152, IMG submission 153590) | Enriched cells from forest soil in Barre Woods Harvard Forest LTER site, Petersham, Massachusetts, United States -... | ecosystem: Environmental > Terrestrial > Soil > Temperate forest >... | reverse complement strand
CCTTTTAATGACATTTTAATTGCTCAATTCTTCACATTTTTAAAACTGTATCTTTATATTATAAATGGCAACAAACAAGAAAAAGAAAAAAAACAGTTCCAATATCCAAACCTTTACCGGCAAGCTGCAGATAGTAAAGAGCGGTATGGGCTTCGTAGCAGTCCCCGGCCTGGAGCAAGACATCATGATAAAACGTGGCGACCTCGGCACAGCCCTGGATGGTGACGAAGTAAAAGTAGAGATACGCGGCTATGAGAAAAAAGGCCGTAAAGAAGGTGAAATAATAAAAGTAGTACGCCGCAGCCAGACCGATTTTAGCGGCCGTATAGAAGTAAAACCAAATTTCGCATTCTTCATAGCAGACAAAGCCAGTATGCCGGTAGATGTTTTTGTACCACTACACTTACTCAACGGTGCCAAAGACGGAGACCATGCCATTGTGCGTATTACAGAATGGCCGGAGAAAGCCAAAAATCCTGTAGGCGAAGTAATAAGCCTGCTCACCAACGAATCTACTAATGAAATAGCCATGCAGGGCTTGCTTATAGATAATGGTTTTCCCCTGCATTTTCCCGATGAAGTATTAGAAGAAGCTGCCCGCTTTTCTGAATTCATAGATAAAGACGAACTAAAGAAAAGAAAAGATATAAGAGGCATACTCACTTTTACCATAGACCCGGCAGATGCAAAAGATTTTGATGATGCCATCTCCTTTCAAATATTGAAGAACGGAGATTACGAAATAGGGGTACACATAGCAGACGTAAGCCATTTTATGCAGGCCGGTACAGAGCTTGATAAAGAAGCCTACCGCCGTGCCACCAGTGTGTATCTACCCGACAGGGTATTGCCCATGCTACCCGAGCATCTGTCTAACGGACTATGTTCACTACGTCCGCATGAGGATAAGTACACCTTTTCTGCCATCTTCAGTATCAGCCCTGCGGGTAAAATAAAAAGCCACTGGTTGGGCAGAACGGTGATGCATTCCGATCGTCGTTTTGCATACGAGCAGGTGCAGGATATAATAGAAGGTAAAGAAGACGATCTGCAAGAGCAAATATTGACATTAAACAAACTCGCACAAGGCCTGCGCAAAGAGCGTTTCAAAAAAGGAGCCATCAATTTTTCATCGCAAGAGGTCAGGTTCACTTTAGATACAACAGGTAAGCCAATAGGCATAGTAGTAAAAGAAAGTAAAGAAGCGCACCAGTTGATAGAAGAATTTATGTTGCTGGCAAATCGTACCGTAGCAGAATATGTATCAGGTATAAAAGTAAAAGACAAGCCGGTACCATTCCCTTATCGTGTGCATGATGTACCGGATTCCGATAAACTAAAACTGTTCACCACATTTGCATCGCGCTTTGGCCATACCTTCAATTTAGGTTCACCTGAAACTATTGCAAAGTCTTTCAACGAAATGCTGCAATTAGTAAAAGGGAAACCTGAACAGCATGTGCTTGAAAGCCTCGGCATCCGCACCATGTCAAAGGCGGTTTATACCACAGAGAACATAGGTCACTATGGGTTAGGTTTTGAGAATTATTGCCACTTCACCTCACCTATTCGCCGTTACCCCGATGTATTGGCACACCGCATACTGCAGGAATGTTTGGATGGTGATGTGCATCCCATCAAGCAATTGGAACAGCAATGCCGCCATTGCAGCGAACAGGAGCGCAATGCCATGGATGCAGAACGTGCCGGCAATAAATACAAGCAGGTTGAGTTTATGCAACAATATGTGGGTGAGGATTTTGATGCCATAGTAAGCGGAGTTGCCAGCTTTGGCTTCTGGGCCGAAACAGTGGCACACAAATGCGAAGGCATGATCTCCCGTACTGACCTAACAGATATTGATGAGTTTGAATTGCTGGAACATGAATATGCTTTGGTAGGTCGTTACACAGGTATCCGTTTCAGGATAGGTGATAAGGTACGCGTAAAAATAGTAGCGGCTAACCTGGAAAAACGCCAGATAGATATGAGCCTGTTAGAGATGCCGCAACAAAGCAGCGAGATAAAACAAAAAAGGCATATAAATGCGCAGCGAGATATTAAGAAACAAAGAGGTAGGCCATCTGGTTCTTCAAAGCGCAGAAGGTAAATTATTCATTGCTGTCAAACCAATGCATATGTGTACATTCTGAACATATAAAGCAGGTAACATGTGTATTCATTAAGCTACCGCTGAAAAAAATAGCAGGATGCTTTATATAAAATAGTTCATTGTCGCAATGCTGACAGCTAAGCTGCTTATCTTTTATTGTAATAGCTTCGGGGCCTTCCTGTACCCTGCTTTTGTCAAAAATGCTCATAAATAATGCTTAAATTAAAGTTATGTAATAGTCTGCTAAGATAATATTTGGTTTTGTATTTTGCAGTATGAATTCATTTTCTCAGCTTGTCAAACAATTCGAAGAACGCTTCATCAATACTTTGCCTTTTCCGGCAGAGCCCAATGGCCTATACGATCCCTGCCGCTATTTATTAAAGTTGGGAGGCAAAAGAGTGCGTCCTGTTTTATGTTTGATGGCAAATGAATTGTTTGGAGAGATCACAGAAGATGCATGGCATGCAGCAGCAGCGATAGAGCTGTTTCACAATTTCACTTTGATACATGACGATATCATGGACAAAGCGCCCCTGCGTCGTGGCAATCCTACTATACATGCCAAGTACGGTATGACAGCAGGCATACTTTGTGGCGACATTACCTGTATTTATTCTTACCGGGAATTAGCAAAGGTTCGAAATGTATTACCCCTTGTACTACAGATATTTAATAAAACAGGCATCGAAGTTTGCGAAGGCCAGCAACTCGATATGGATTTTGAGAGTCGTAATGATGTAAGTATAGATGAATACATTCACATGATAACGCTTAAAACATCTGTATTGCTTGCCTGTAGTTTAAAGATAGGCGGACTGTTGGGTGGTGCTACAGAAGGTAATGCCAATAAGTTATACGAATTTGGTAAGAACCTGGGCATAGCCTTTCAATTGCAGGATGATTATCTTGATGCTTTTGGCGCAACAGATAAGCTGGGCAAACAGCAGGGTGGCGATATAAAAGCAAATAAAAAAACCTATCTACACCTCAAAGCCTGGGAAACAGCTTCTGCATTCCAGCGTCAGGGTATTAATGAATGGCTGCAAAATGACAGCGAGGAAAAAGTACCTGCCATGCTCAATCTATTTGGAGAAACAGGTGCCGACGTAGCCTGCCGCGAAGCCGTAAATTTATATTCTCAAAAAGCATTTGAGAGCCTGGAAGATGTAGCAGTAATTAGTAAGCGCAAACATGCGCTGCATGAATTGGCCAGCTATTTACTCCAAAGAGATAAATAAATAACTTTGGGATTTGGAATTTTAAATTTGGAATTTTTTTATGCAATATTGGTTAGTAAAATCAGAGCCATCTACTTATAGCTGGCAGCAATTAGTAAAAGACGGCAAAGCCACCTGGGATGGTGTGCGCAACTATGCAGCCCGCTTGCATCTAAGGGATATGGAAAAGGGTGACCAGGTGTTTTTCTATCACAGCAACGAAGGCCTGGAGATAGTAGGCATAGCTGAAGTAACCAAAACAGCCTACCAGGACCCAACTACAAAAGATGATTGGTCTGTTGTAGATCTCAAACCGGTGGAGGCATTATCAAAACCGGTTGGTCTTGCGGAAATGAAAAAAGAGAAGTCTTTAGAGAACATGGCATTGATACGTATTGGCCGCTTATCAGTGAGCCCGGTATCGGCGGCAGAATTCAAGCATATAATGAAAATGTCAGGCAGTTAATTTATTGGGTAGTAGCCACTGCCATCCTCCTGTATTGTTTCATTATGGCGGGTCGTCTTTTGCAGTTCCTTAGTGGTTTTCGTACTGCCATCATGACTCCATCCCGGTGCTTTGAAGAGGTAAGATAATTTATCCTTCCACAAAGATGATTTTTTTAGGTCTTTGCCTATCTCTTCCCACTCATGAAAAATGATCTTAACCAGGTGATTGGGGTCAATAATTTTTTTATTGATACCATAGCGTGGTTTTTCTTCCGGTAATTCTTCTATAAATGTTCCAAACATCCGGTCCCAGATAATGAGCAACATACCCATGTTTTTATCCAGGTACTTTATATTACTGGCATGATGTACGCGGTGATGAGAAGGGGTAACGAAAATATATTCTATCCAGCCCGGCAATTTATCAATGGCCTGTGTATGTACCAATATGCCATAGGTTTGTGTTATAGCGTATATGAAAAGGATATCAATTGGATGAAAGCCTATCAGTGCAAGCGGAATAAAATAGAGATACCTGTAAAAAGGCATAAATACCGACGATCTAAAACCGGTTGTTAAATTAAACTCTTCGGATGAGTGGTGTGTAACATGCACCGCCCAAAATATTCTGCAATTATGATCTATATAATGTTCTACCCAAAAAAGAAAATCTTCAAATATCAATAAAGACAACCAGTATGCAAGCGGGCTCCATTGTATATGCAATTGATATTGAGAGGCAAAAATCAGCACCGTTAATGCTACACCACGCAATAAGAGGTCTACACCTACATTGGCAAAGTTTAAGTACACATTCATCAGGATACCTTTCCAGCTATAGAACTTCCAGTCGTGAAAATGGCTCAATACGATCTCAAGCGGTATCAGTATGGCGTAGATAGGAATGGAAAATAGCAACAAAATATGTTTGTGCAGTTCGTCCATGGTGGTTGTGATTTAGATAGTTTTAGAGAATAAAACTATTCCGCAGTCTTAAAAGAAAATGTTAAAAATATATTGAGTCATTATACCATTGAGGAATTGAGCTATAAATCAAACTGTCATGATCTCTTTTTCTTTATCCTTGCAGTGTTGGTCTATGAGCGTAATATATTTATCAGTTATACTCTGTATCCGGCCTTCAGCATCCTTAGTAGCATCCTCGCTCAGGCCATCCTTTTGCAATTTCTTAATATGCTCTATCTGGTCGCGGCGTATATTTCGTATTGCTATCTTACCATGTTCGCCTTCGCCAAATACTTTTTTCACCAGTTCCTTGCGGCGCTCTTCTGTAAGTGGTGGCATGAACAGGCGTATGATATTACCATCATTCTGCGGGGTAATGCCTATGTTAGCGGCCATAATGGCCCTTTCTATAGGCGCCAGCATATTCTTTTCCCATGGTTGTATAGAAACGGTGCGGGCATCAGGTACTGTAACGTTAGCTACCTGGTTTATTGGGGTAGGGTTGCCATAATACTCTACAACAATGCTGTCTACTATTTGCGGACTGGCTTTGCCTGCGCGTATTTTGCTTACTTCCACTTCCAGGTGGTCAATGGCTTTTTTCATTAATTTCGATGTGTCCGATATGATCTCTTCTGATGCCTCACTCATATGAAAATTGAATTTGTTGCAGCAAATATAAAAATGTTCTCCTAACTAATTTTACCTTGCTTTTTTCTATATATCTATCAATATTACTAATACTTTATACATATTTATTTGTAAGGCCTTGCTTTATCGTTAACTTTGTATCAAATAATTTCCCTTTGGGGATCGTGAAATATGGAAACAGTTATCAGTACACCGGTATCATTAACGCCAACTGCAGTAGCAGAAGTGAAAAGATTGATGAATGAACCCGGCTTTAATACCGAAGAATACCTGCGTGTGGGTGTAAAAGGCGGCGGATGTTCGGGCATGAGTTATGTACTCGGTTTTGACAAAAAAGAAGCTGATGATGAAATATACGATATTGAAGGAATTTCCGTTCTATTAAAGAAAACACACGGCATCTATCTCTTTGGTATGCAGGTAGATTATCAAAGTGGTTTGAATGCAAGAGGGTTTGTATTTAATAATCCTAATGCAAGTACCACCTGCGGCTGCGGCAGTTCATTCGGAGTTTAATATTTATGAAGCTCATCATAACGCTTATATCACTTTTCTTTTCCTGCACTGCCATAGCGCAGTTTGCATCAGGTACTAAACTACCCACACAGGACAGTTCCGACCGATTTGATCATAAAGGTAAAAAACACGGCCTTTGGGGGCAGCCTGTTGCTTGCCCTGATGGCGGTGGCGGTTGTCATGAATATGGTTATTATGATCATGGACGAAAAACTAATCTATGGTATAAGTTGAATGGCGAAGGTGAATTACTTGCTAAAGAAAATTACCGCAACAATGCGCTTGATGGCGAGGTGAAATATTATGATGCAGGTCATCTCACCTGTATTGGTCATTACCGGGGACTCAATCCTGATAATCTCTACGATACCATTGCAGTAGCAGACCCCGAAACAGGTATTGAAAAACTAAGACCCATCCTCAACGATAAAGGCTCTCAACGTAATGGTACCTGGAAATACTACGATGAAGAAACAGGCCGCCTGGTAAAAGAAGAAGACTACCAGATAGATGAACTCATCTACCGCAAAGAGTATCCGGTCTCAAAACAAGACAGCACCCGCTATGCACAACGCAACGCCAATCTACCTATGAACAAAAAAAAGAACTACACACCACCACCTTCCAAGATATTCAGTTACACCAATTTTAAATAACAAACACGCAGTATCTAAATATGGATTTCCCTTTAGGGGTTAGGGGTTGTGCTATGAGGGTTTTTAATGAATTTCCCATACGCCAGCGATAATCTTACAAATCCCTTATTCACAGTCTCAGCCAGTTTTATACCTGTAACATTGCAGTGCTTACATAGTTTCAGGTCATTGTATCTTCCTCTTTGTGTTTCTCTCCAACGGCCATTATCCTGTTCATATTTTTGGTAATAAACATTCCGCAGTTGCATCCGCACCCCATCCCCCTTGCCTGTAAATACAACATCACCATGTACCACATCCACACTACCTGCTATATAAACAAATACACAAGATGCTATTATAGCGCTATCATCATTTCTGTAATAGCCGTAGCGCGAAGTATCTATCAGCCTGTCTATCCCCTGTTTCTTATAAGAAGACAGGTAGAAAAATTTATCCCTTTGTATTGAAATAAAACTACGTGTGTTGTTATTAATAATGGCAGTGTCGCTAGTCTTTACACGATAGTTCTGTTGATACACAACCGAACTATCTGTTTGTGCGTTGGTTAATAAGGGTAGCAATATTAAAAGGATAAACAATCGCATCATTTTTATTACAGTTGCCCCGACATTCAGGTCGGGGATATATAAATAAGTTAAACAGGCTTTAGCCAAAATAATTCTTTTAATAGTGTAATTTTAATTCCGTTCAAAGCACCTACCCGCTAAAATACCATGAAAAAGCCTGCCATACTACTATCCGTCATTTTGCTATTTATCATGGCAGCGTTCAGGGTAGACAAAACAAGCGAAGACTATATTCATATTCAGCCATCGGTACAAAGATCAGGCGATTCTGCCAAAGGCTATAACTATCTCGTTACCGGCGATTTTCTACGTAGTGGTATGCCTTATGGTTATTTCACCTTGCTGCGGGGTAAGCAAACAATCAACCTGTTGAACCGCAATGGCAAGAATGCCACTGTGGACTATGGTTATAATGTAGTAGCCGGGCGTGACAGTGTAGATATTGTAATACCCACCTGCCTGCAATGCCATGCGCAGGTATTTGACGATCAGCTCATAGTAGGCCTGGGCAATAACAGTATGGATTTCAGCAATCCGCCTGACCCCAATAAATACCTGGGTGCATTGAAAATGCTGAAGATGACCGCTCCTAAACAATACGATGCCTCCAAAGATTTTTTGCGTTCCATGCGTATTGTTACCCCGCTCACTATTACCAAAGTGCGTGGGGTCAATCCTGCTGATGGCCTTGCCGCTGTGCTGGCTGCACACCGCGACCCCGTAACATTGGCATGGAGCGATTCTGCTTTGCTCTCCCTGCCGCCCGATATCATACCTACCGATGTGCCTGCCTGGTGGCTGCTGAAAAAGAAGAACGCTATGTTCTACACCGGCCTGGGCCGTGGTGATTTTGCCCGTTTCCTGATGCTGAGCAATATGCTCACTGTTACCGATACCATGGAGGCAAGAGATGTTAACAATCATTTTGGTGATGTGCTGGCCTACGTTCTTTCCTTACAGCCACCTAAATATCCTAAACCTGTCAATGATAAATTAGCAGCAAAGGGTAAACTCATCTTCAACGATCATTGCAGCGAATGTCATGGTACTTATGGCGCAGGTGGCTCGTATCCTAACCTGCTGATACCCGGCGATGTGATACAAACCGACCCCACTTTATTCAAGGCTAACCAGCAAAACCCGCAATTTGCTGACTGGTTCAAAAAAAGCTGGTTTGCGCAGCCGCCCTATGCTGCATTGATCGTGCCATCTGAGGGCTACGTAGCCCCGCCGCTGGATGGGGTTTGGGTAACAGCTCCCTACCTGCACAATGGTTCTGTGCCTACCATAGAAGCTGTGCTAAACAGCAAGCTGCGCCCCACCTACTGGACCCGTGATTTTTCTCATCCTACCTATGACTATGAAAAGCTGGGCTGGAAATATGATACCACAGATAAGTCGGAGGGCAAGAAGTATTACAACACGACACTTACCGGCTACGGCAACTACGGCCACTATTTTGGCGATGTGCTGACCGATGAGGAACGCAAAGCTGTAATAGAATATTTGAAGACACTATAGTTTTTATATAACATAGATATAATCAAAGCTAAGGTGCGTGTATCATAGTAACGATAATAAATTCATTAAATTACTTGTCGAAATACAGCTATATGCAAACAACTGCTAAGGACAAATATGTTAAGTTAAACAGTATTAGTATGTGGTATGATGAGCAGGGGAGTGGTGAGCCACTTGTGATGCTGCACCCCGGTGGTGTTGATGCAACTGCTTTGGGGCCTAATTGGCCAGCATTGGCTGCAAACTTTCATGTTTATATGCCGGAGCAGCGCGGGCATGGCCATACACCAGATGCTGAGGGGCCTTATAGTTTTGAGGTGATGGCGGATGATACGATCCATTTTATTGAGCAGGTAATTGGCGGGCCTGTAAGATTGTTTGGCGTGAGTGATGGTGCCATTGTGGCACTGCATGTAGCTCATCAACGGCCTGACCTGGTGCAGCGGCTGGTCTGTGCAGCAGGGGTAGTTAATAATACCGGCTGGGCTCCGGGTGTGATAGTACCTACTGAAGAAATACCTGGCTGGCTGATAGCGAGCTATAAAAAGTTTTCTCCTGACCCTATAGAACATTTGCCTGTGGTAGTAAAGAAGCTGGATGATATGCATATGCAGGGATCTAAGCTGACGATACAAGACCTGGGAAAAATAACCTGCCGCACATTGGTGATAATAGGAGATGATGATGAAGTGATATTGGAACATGCAATTGATTTTTATAGGGCTTTACCCCTGGGAGAGCTTTGTATCATTCCGGGAACATCGCATGGACTACTGGTAGAGAAGCCGGATCTGTGCAATAAAATACTTGTTGATTTTATGACCTTAGACCCGATACAGACCTACGCGCCTATTCGACGGGCTTAGTAAATAATTTTCGAGAAATAATATTCGCTTTGCAAACGGCGAGTAGGTGGGCGTAGCGCCCAGGAAGCCACCGTGATACAAAGAAAGATAAAAGGTGCAATCAAATTATTTATGGCACTGCCTACAAATAAATGCGATGCTATAGCTCCTATATAAATAAGAAACGTACCAAAATAGGCCCATTCTTTAAGTAATAGCATACGGGGAAGAAGAAATACCAGGGCTGCTAATAAAGTGCCGATGCCTTTTATGATAAGAAAGTAGGGTGGAAATCCGATTTGCTGCATAATATGAATGGCAAAACCTTTATTAAGCCAGTTAAAATCCCATGTGGCGCTGAGCACCGACTCGAAAGCGAGGTACCCGGTTAATATCCAATATGCAATTAAGCGTGTCTTAGATGTTTTTTGATTATTCTCTGTTTGGGTCATCATATAATTAATGTTTTCTGTTCTGTTGAGTTATGTTGGGATATTATTATGCCAAACGCCGGGATGGGGGACGCAAGTACCAGGAAGCAATTAGGATACCGCCAAAAATAAGTGGTGTTATCCATACACTTAGGCTATCCCCAACCTTAATGTGCGAGACCACGGCTACCATAAATTCGAAGAATAAGCCAGCATAAGCCCATTCCTTGAGCCCTGGAAAACGAGGGGCAAGCAATGTTATTAAAGCAAGTATTCTTAATACTCCCAAGACGGTAAGCAGGTAGTGTGGGTATCCCAAATGTTGCGCCACCTGGCTGAAAGCCGGAAACCCTGTAAGGTCAAAATAGGCTCCTGCTGCGACTTGCAAAGCGACTATTGCCGTGGTGATCCAATAGGCGTAGAGACGCTGCCTGGAAATTTTAATGTCATTAATTGCTATTTCTTTTTCCATTTTGATTGAATCAGTCTGATATATACAAGACTGCTGGGATGGCAATTTGTGACAAAATATTAATTCATATTTTGCCGGTTTATGCGCTGTAGTTTTTCCGGATTGGCTATAAAGTAAAGATTGGCTATTTTTTTGTTGTCATCAGTATCAATGGCAATCAAAAAGTCGGGCATTTTATGAGAGCTCTTGTAGAATGCCGCTCCGCTCAGTCCATTAATTGACATAATCTCAATTCGTCCAAACAGTAGTGCTTTCCCGAGTCCGTTAATCAACAAGCCGAGAATATTTTCCCTGCCTATTACAGGTTCTTTCATTGCAGGGGCATTTCCACCTCCGTCACCATAACCAATGACATCTTCCCGTAATAATTCAATTAGTTCTTCAAAGTTTTTATTCAAACAGGCATCAAGGAATTTTCGTAATATTTTTTCATGTTCATTGGTGTCAACTTCAAACCTATTTTTTTCGAGTGCTAATTTCTTTTTTGCGCGACTGAGGTGCTGCCTGCAAGTATCGTTGGTGATATCAAAGATCTTAGATATCTCATCATAATCAATGTCAAAAGCTTCTTTTAGGATCATCACGCCTCTTTCAACCGGTGTTAATTTTTCAAGTAAGTATAGGAATCCAATTGACAAGTTTTTTTTGATATCCAAATTACTTTCGACATCCACCGAATAAACTAATGGTTCGGGTAACCATATGCCGGTATAGATATCCCTTTGTTGTTTAAGCTTTTTTAAGTGTGAAATGCATTTATTGCTAATGGTTCTTATTAGATAAAATCGTGCATTTTCAACATGTGATTTATCGGAATCCAACCAACTTATGTAAGTTTCCTGAACCATATCTTCGGCATCAGCTATTATTCCAAGCATATTGTATGCAATGGAAAATAACATGGATCTATACTGATCTATATCTTCCTTTGTACTATCCATGTGTCTAAGACTGCTGAAGGTTCATTTTGTGACACTCTTTATATTGAAATTAGACATAAACCGGAGTATTAGTTAAGGCAGGACCTTAATGTCCCATTTTGGAAAACATTTTTTTATGGGACCCCGCAATTCTGCGGGACAGGCATTGATGTGGATAGCTTTTAACTAAGTGGTTGATATTCAGGTTATATTATTTATAGCTGAATGTCCCATGATGTCGCAGCATGTCTCACAATGTCCCATTGGTGCCAGATGGGTGGTTAGTAAAAAAATGGATTTCATTTCTGTTTGATAATCACCCCGCCTCCCGAATGCTCGGGAGGCACCCCTCTTTCAATCCCGAAGGTTCGGGAGAGGGGAGTCCTCATATTATTTCAAAGAACTTGGGTAGTAGCCTTTGGGGAAAGGTTACTGCCGCTGGCAAGTTAATAATATTAACAAGCGGGTTCCAAATTTAGTTATGCACATCATTTGTTAAAATGCAGAAAATTGGCTGAAAGGCAGACTGGGCAAGGGGGATTTGTAAAATGTTTTTTGTCTGAACTAAGATTTTTGGGATTGAAGGATTTTAGGATGTGCGAAGTTCTTGTAATAAAGTTAAAATAGCAATCTGGAGATTGCATGCCGGGATGAGCTATTGAGATGAGCTAATGCCAGGGAAGAAATTGCAATAACCCTAAAGTGAACAAAATACAAAAGAGAAGAAACAAAAGGGTGCGGGTGTGAGCAGGAATAAGTTGTAATATCGGGAGCCGTTTTGGCTAAAGCCATCTTGTGTTGTTGTTTTATCCCCGACCTAAAGGCCGGGGCAACTGAGGAACTACGGGATTAAATCTGTGTAACGCATAAAATTTGACGCGGTTCTATTTGATAATCACCCCTACCCCTCTTTGAAAAAAGAGGGGAGTCTCGTGTTTTTAATTAATTTTCGGGATAATCTATAATAATCAAGAAAATCGTGGTTGAGAAAATGTTGATGTTCGAGAACCGTTTGCGAAAAATGCATAAGCATTATAGTAAGCTGGCGCGCAGGCAGGAGGTGGCTTGTTATCGTTTTTATGATCATGACTTGCCGGAGTTCCCGTTTGCTATAGAGTGGTATGATGGTGTGGTGCA
>Ga0207152_1190_pt1 | contig 12529 bp, 8 predicted proteins | sample Alteio_BWMinHeat_30_FD_153590 | JGI IMG/M metagenome (GOLD analysis project Ga0207152, IMG submission 153590) | Enriched cells from forest soil in Barre Woods Harvard Forest LTER site, Petersham, Massachusetts, United States -... | ecosystem: Environmental > Terrestrial > Soil > Temperate forest >... | reverse complement strand
AACAGGAGAGTGGCGTATCCACCTGATCCAAACTGCAAGTTCGCAGGAGAAGTATACTGGATGATTTTGCTGCCAGCTTGTGCAACTTTGACCTGGAATGTGCCATTAAACGGATTAAGCGTACCGGCAGCAGTACGGACACCGTAAACCGTCACCCATAGTGTGCCGCCTGGCGGTAAAGTAAAGGGAAGTGGAACCGCCGTCGTGAGCGTCACCGTCGCGCCCGTCCCCGAGGCACTGGCAATCGGCACGGTAAGATTGGGGTTATCCGCCAGGGCATCGAGGATATCCGCGTCCCAGATGGTGTTGACGTTGATTTTCCCGGTGACTCTTCCTCCTAAAGACCCTGTTGTTGCCCGCGGAGTCGCCAACGGCACTGTTCCGTAAATCGGAGGCGGCAACGGCTGTCCGAACTGTTGCAAACCTGTTGTCGTCTGTGTCATCTCCAGCAAGCGATAAAGGAGCGAGTCTTGTTTATCCCACGGGTCCCGATGGTCAGGGCTGGCGCCGAATTTCTGAGTATATTCCCACGGGCGGCAACAAGAAACATTGACGAGCTCCATCGGACTCACCAGCTTGCGATCCATGTGAACGGGCCAGTAGAACGGCAGCGTCAAGGTGCCAGTATTTTGCCCCGGCGGCGGGATCGCCGCGAGCGTCGATGGCTGGCCATTGTGGCGGAAAAAGGTGTTTTGGGGAGAAGTCGTCAGAGGGGGGATTGGATTCTGCGGAATCCAGGTCGTTGGAAACACATTTTTCCCTCCGAGATACGGCTGCGTTTTGCCAATGGAGTGAAAAGTATTGATTGCAGGGGGGTTCAAGGGGCCCATGTCATCATAGACGACCGCCATATTGAGGGAAAGGTTGTTGAGAGTACCAACGTTGACATTGATGTTATTGAAATAATCAACCGTAACATAGGGATTTTTCTGAGGGTCAAAAGCAATGTTCGGATTGGCGAGTCGTTGGAGAAATACGCCGTAGACGCCCTTTTGAGGAAGGGGAATGCCCGCCGCCGTCGCGGTCGCCTGATCCGCCGGCATGCTCCAGGACAATGCCTTGAATTTGGCGGGAGGGCCCCCGGCGGTATTTGCCGTTACGGAAAGATTCGGGTCCCGACCCGGCAAATAGGCGGTGGGGGGATTATTGGCATTATTCGTCGGGGGGTCGGGGCCGAGAACATAGAATCCCGTGTTGTTGTTCGTAGCCAGAGCATTGGGATACGGGTCGGCGGGTTTCGCCGCATCCACGTAATCAATGCCGACAGGGAAATTGTCGACCACTTGCGCGGCAGGCACCCCGGGGACGCCCGCAAGCAGTGCCGGCGGAAACGTGGTGAATGACCCTGTGGCATCGTCGGGAGTGCCTTTGAAGTTGTTGGCCCTGGTAACCACAATCCGGTAAATATTCTGCGTAGGACTTTGCAGCATAACCTTCTTTTGCGTGGGGTTGTGCAATTCAATCCAAAAATTGACATTGTAGTTTTTGGCTTTTCTCAAGGGCGGAGGGCCGTAAAGGGCCGTTTCACTGCCGTCGTTGTCCACCTGGGCGTAAATCTCGTTGAGGAGCAAGCTGGGCAGCTCGGTGCCGACTACGTAATCCGCCGCGCCCGACACGTTGGTGGGATTGGGGTTCCAGTTCCAGACGGTCATGATATCGTCGTCGTCGATGAAATCGACGATATTCACAGCCAACTGCGCTAGCCAACGAGCGGCGCGGTATGTGGCCTGAGTATTAACGGCACCTTCCGTGATCGTGGCGAGTTTCCGGGCGTCTCCACACCCAGTCAATTGGATCAACATGTTATATAGTTCAGTGGCCATGTCCGTTCGGTCGGTTTGAGCGCCAGCCGATGGATATGCGAGCAGTTTCCTGTTCAAGAGAACCCGAAGGTTACTCATGGTCGGAGGTACTCCAGCAGTTACTCCAAATTTGGTCGTATCGTAAGAAGCGAAAATATTCGAGCGCCAGCCATTAGTACTGAACTCACCGCTGGCGGGCGGGGGCAGACCGGTACTCCAAGACACCTTGGAGGGTGTGACGGTGGGATAGAGCTGCGTCGTGGGATCATATGTATAATAAGGCGTTGCAGGCGCAAACTTCGTACTATACGGATACAATCCAGGCCGATCCAGGTCCATGCTACGCAGTGTGGACAACCACCGAACCCTGGGGTCCAGCATGTTGTTCGGCAAGTTGGCGAACAGGCCGGATGAAAGGCCCGGGGAACCGGTGCCGCCGTAGCGGTACAGGGCCTCGATGTGCGACATGACGAGCGCGACCTTGTCATTAATTGGGGTACCCGGGGGGGGCGCTCGTGGTGCTCGGGAACAGCGGGCTGTAGGCGGCGGCATGATTGAGAACATCATTGCCCGTGCCGTTATCCCAATTGCCGGGATAATCCGGAAAGGCCTTGATTCGATTATTTGGATAGGGCGTGAGCGTCGTGTTTTTCCTGTCGCCTGGATAATACATGTATTGCGTGGTACCGGGAGCGGCCACAGGATTAACCGAGCCTATGTAGCCGCCGTAATCAATGCTGGAATAGAAGGGCGGAGGATTAGTGCCGTTGGGGCTAGGTACGGACGTATTGTCCGGTGTGTCATTCGCACCCGGACCATACCTGGCAATAGGACTACCCTGGAAAAGCTGTGTCCATTCCGTGCCCGCGTACAGAAGTTTGCTGGCATTGACTTCCCACGGACCCCACCCCTGGTTCGAGAAATGGGGAATCGGATTCGCGGTGTTCTGGGGGTTACCGGCGTTCATGATGTTGCCGTGGGCGTACAGATTGATCTTGTTATCCAGATCGACGATGAGCGGGGCGAACAGGGGCTTGTAGAGTTTGCCGTTGGGGGCGGTGAGCACCTGGAACCCGAGGTCCATCCAGATGCTGTCGTTGTTGTAATAAGAAGGCGTCGGTGGACTCGCACCTGGTCTGAGGTACCGGAGCCCCGGTCCCCATTCCAGGTTCTTGACATCGACGCCACCCGGAGTGCCGGGCGGGGAGCCGGGGGGAGGAACTATCTCACTATCAGGAGGCGCAAACTGGCTATGATAGGAAATATGAGGGCGCAGTGTTGAGTATTTGGCCCACGGATCATTGGCGCCATTACTGCTGAAATCCACGTTCAACCAGGGGCGGTGGAAGGATGGAATGAGCACTTCGCCGTCGGCATTGACCGCGGCCAAAAACATGTTGTTGAGATCGGGATATGTCCAGCTAACGTTGCCGCCGACGTAATTGCCGTTCGTGTCATTTTCCGGATCGCGCACTTTTGGAAGTCCAACCGTGGGCGAAGTGAGCAGAGTCCCATTAGGGGAATAGTTCTGGTAATTGATCGCAAGCATATTGTTTCTTGTCGTTCCAAACGTGGGATGCTTGACGTCCCAGCGCATGCGCCCCATCCCATTGAAGGGGACGATATTCAGGTCCGTGGGATTGGCGCCATACATGGTTCGTGCCAGACTGTGGCCGCGCATGGCCGAGTACACGTTGTCGGTGTCATAAATCAATTGGCTCAAGAAAAACGACAACAGCAATTCCGGGTCAACGTCGGCCTGAGCCTGGGTTTGAGCCTGGCTGGCGTAGCGCGAGGCGACAGCCTCGGCCTCGGCATAGACGACGAAGCTCAAGGCGACCGTGGCAAACAGCGCCAGCATGGCGATAACAACCAATAGAACGATCCCCTGACGTTTTTCAGTGCGGATGGATGGTATCTTGAGCATGATAATCTCCTGAGAAGAAGACAGAAGACAGAAGAGGAATGCCTTCATTCTTCATTCTTCATTCAGTACTTCCACGTTGCCCGCCTGCTGTCCTTCTGTCTTCTGTCTTCCGTCCTTCTGCCTTCTACCTTTGCAACGTTTCAACCTCGAAGAGGTTGCACTCCAAAGCCCAGGGTCGCGAAAGCGCACCCTGGGTAGCCGTCCTCGCCCTCTATGCGAACCCCAACGGGGTTCTACAAAAGACCGTGTGTTTTCCACGTTTTGTGCAACGCTTTCGGCCTTTTGTGCAACGCCTTCGGCGTTGAACCGCCGGGTGGACCGGTGACCCAGGGTCGCGAAAGCGCACCCTGGGTAGCCGTCCTCGTCCTCTATGCGAACCCCAACGGGGTTCTACGGAAGACCGCGTGTTTTCCAGGTTTTGTGCAACGCCTTCGGCGTTGAACCGTCGGCTGGACCGGTGACCCAGGGTGCGCTTTCGCGACCCTGGGCTTTGGAGTGCAACCTCTTCGAGGTTAAGAGGGTTGCAGCAACCCGTCTTCTGCCTTCTGTCTTCTGTCTTCTGTCTTCTGTCCTCGGCCTTCTGTCCTCTGCCTTCTGCCTTCTGTTTTCCGCCTTCTGTCTTCTTCCTCGAACTACATATCCTGCACCATGGTGACTTGCCGCGCTTGTAGCGACTTGGGGTCCCAGATGCGGAGGATGATCTGCAGGCCCTGAATGCTGAATGGGAAAGCCATGTCTTTTGCCAGTGGTACTTGCGGGGGAAAGACTCTATGTGTTTCACATGGAACCTGGGATGGCGTACTGAAAGCCCCAAATATGATATTAGGCGCAATGGAGTAATTATTAGGCATGCGATTGGTGTAATTAGCCGTGGAGTAATTAGCCGTGTCAAAGGGATAATTGTACGCAGCAAGTGTGGGCGAGGTCGGATCAACCATGGCAAGGTCTGTAAAATCTGTTGGAGGAGGCGGAATGAATGGAGGACCACCGGGGCTCGGATTAGGAAAAAGTGGAATGATGGGTGGATTATTAGAGGGATTCGGCCTGGGAATCGGATAGGGCATTTTCAACACTTGCACCTGGAATGAGATGACATTGCTCAATACCAAAGTCGCAGCCCCGCCGTAAGCTTGCGGCCAGATTTTTGTTGGGTCGTTATCCGGCGCCGTGCCAGCGTACGAGCTGGTTGGCCGCGCGGGCCAATTGGGATCGTAGGGGTTGAAAGCACGCTGTAGCTTGATTTGACCCGGGGTGGTCCAACCGGCAGCCAAATCGCTGGGACTATGAAAGTCGATGCGATTGCTTGGGGCCGGGTAAGGAGTGCAGGAAAAACCACGATAGTTCTTTATTTTCAACGTTCCAGCGGTGTTATTGGGAGCATTGTTCGCGGCGTAAAGCGTCCAGGGTGGAGAGGGCTGGATACGCGGGATATTGATGTTGGTGTTGGGAAAAACGAGAAACTGGCAGCGATACAGGGCGTAAAGCTTCGTGCCCCCACTGATCGTGTCTTTTGGGTTGCCAGGGCTCACGGTGGTGCCTGTCTGGACCAAGAAATACGCGACTTCGGCCCAGGAGCTGAAGTAGACTTGAGGGTCGAGGGTGTTTGTGGACGTCGCATTTTGAAAAACGGTATAGTTGGAAGCATCCGGGTTCGTCTGTTGATCAAGTTGCGAGCAGGCAACAGTCCCAAGGAGGCGGGAAGCATCGGCCGCCGAATAGAACTTTTCCCGTGCGTTGCCGCGCAACTTCACGGAAAAGTGCAGCCAATGATCCGTGACATGATAGGAGCCGATTAGATCAGGATCGGGACCTTCCTGGATCTTCCCTGGCGAAGGGCTGGTTGTAGGCACGATTGGAACTGGGTTTGGAACTGGATACCCTTGGCCAATGACAAAGAAGCCTTCCTTGATTTTGTTCGCCATCAAGGAGTCGGCAGGTTCGCTCAGGCGGCGCTTGCCCTCGAAGTGATCCTGGCTCAGATCGGCGCGGAGCAAGGTGACGGCCGTGCGCAGCTCCTCCTGCATGTCGCCGACGGCCTTGAGTCCACTGAAGGTTTCCAGGCCTTGCACGAAACACTGGGCCAGGATCACCATGATAAAAATGGTCAGCACCATGGCGACCATCATTTCCACAAGGGTGAAGCCGCGACGTTGAATACGCATGGTAAAAACTCCGCGAACCGTAGGACGGATTGTCAATCCGTCCTACCAACTCTGTTCCTTTAATGGGGTTTCCGGTCCACACCGCGCTCGAAGACGTCGGCGATCCCTTCGAGAATCATGATGCTTCCATTGTACGGCGGCGCCTGAGAAGCTTGTGAAGGTAACGGAAAGCCACGAATAGGCTGCTGTACTTCGTAATCGGCGGAGCTAACACCTGTTTCGGTAATGCCGACGACACGATAAAAATAGGCATGGGCTGAACCGTAGTTCGTACCTATGACGCGCGTGCAATCGAGGATCCAATCGCCTGTGCGCAGGTTCGGGATGGCATAATTCGTCCAGTCGATCGAAATCGTGTTTCTGGTGGGATCGAACGATACATTTTTCTTGCCAAAAATTTCCCCATACGCGGCCTCGGGGAGTGCCAGGATCCCCGAGAACGACAATGGCCGTTTGTTGTAAACCACAACGGAACAGTTGACGATGGATGTGTCCGCCGAACGAGGCCTTTGGAGCATGTACGCCCATGAATAGCGAATATCGCGCTGAAACGGATCCCCCTGCGGGGGCGGTATGCCGCCGCCTACTTGATTTGTTTCAAAGTTAAGGTCATCCAGAAGCGAAAACCATTTGTACGCCTTTGTGTTATTGAATACGTACTTCTGGGAAACGGGAGGGTTGGGGGGATCGAAGACAAAACTCACGGAAGTCCGGGCGATCAAACCTGGGAAAGCGCTGCCGCTGACCCAACGTTGCCCCCAACCGAATGGACCCGCAAGGTTTACCGAATTCTTAACTCCGATGGGGTCCACGAACACCGGATAACTCGGTCCATTCGGGTCGGCTTGCTGCCGCGCCGAATTTGGCAGGAAGTCCGTCTGTGGCGGAGTATCGGTAAACACGTCAAGGAATGGCTTGAAAGGGAAGTACGGATCCCCTGCCGGTCCAAGCGGCGAACGCACGAACTTGTCATTGCGGACGTCCCGCATGGTGGCGATGGCATTGGCGTTGGCGACCGCCGTGGCGCACTTATCATCCTGAATTGCCAGGGCCATGCGCAGGGCGCCGATGGGGAACAACGTCAAGAGCGCAATCATCCCGAGTCCCATCACGAAGATGGCGACGAGCACTTCAATCAAAGTCGCACCTTGGCGCCGGACCATGAAAAACTCCGCTATCGTAGGTTAGGCTTTCAGCCTGACCGTTCCCGCGTGTCAGGCTGAAGCCTAACCTACGTTGTTACTTTCCCGAAGTACGACCATCCTTGATGAAGGTATACGGGTCCGTCCCATGAGCCGCGGGGTGGGCGGCGGTCAGGCCGGTGCGCACGTAAATGGCGATGATCGTCTGCTCACTCTGTGTAGGGTCCGCGTCATCGGGGGAATTGGTCGCTTTAGAATTAGGAGTGGGATCATAATCACGAACCCACAGATTAAGCGTATCGGTCGTGACTCCGGGCGATATCATCGCGCCTGTGGGGGCAAAGAGAATGTCATAGGAGAGGATTTGGGAACTGATATCTATGTTGGGAGTCGGCAAATGGTTGCCATAAGTGGCGTTCGTTTTCAAATCAATTATTACCGAATCGGGCAACTGAAGAATGTCGTCGCCGGTCACGCGCGGGCTACGCACGATGCGATATTGGGTGGTCGGATTGGACAAAGGATGCCCCAAAGTTGGACTCACGTTAATCTGACCTAGCTGGCCGGTTCCCGCATTACACGAAGTTATCTTGTGCATCAAACCGCTCCCAAAGAGCTCCAGGTAATCAGAGCCAAGGCCTGATACCTGTCCGATTTGAATCGGAATACTGAAATTAATAAACCCGGAACCGCCCCCCCCGGAGATCGTACTGCCGGGGGAAGAAGGGAAGTCATCGGGTTGTTCGATAAACTGGCATTGGCGTGCCTGGTATGGATAAACTTTCGCTAGTCCCGTAAGAGGGTCTATGGTGTTTGGGTCTCTGTAGATGAGAAGCCGCAGACCGCACGGCACCTGATCGCGGAGGGCCTTTTGCTTGGCGGTGAGGATCCACTGCTGGAGGTCGCCGGCGGCGCGGGCCGCGCGGGCATTGTCACCGATGGTGGGGAGCAATGCGGCCGCCAGGCCCGCGAGGATCATGATCAGGGCAATGACCACGAGCAGCTCGATCAGCGTGAAGGCGCCGCGGCGTGGATAAGTTCGGTTTGGCACGATCGACCTCCATGGGCGTTCAGGGGAGCAAGAAACTATAAACGTTGTCGAGCTCTTGCTCCTTGAAAGTTTCGTTCGTTACAGGTGGCACCGGGGGAATGAGCATGGATTTTGGCGCCGTGTTGGAATCCAAACCCAGCCCGTAAGGACTTGGATTTCCATTAACGTCCGTCCTGTTAAGATCACCATCCGGTCCCCAGGAAACAATCGCCGGCACCACGTAACAAGCGGCCTTTGAGTTAAAGGCGATCTTGTGAACGTTGGTTTCAAAGGTTTTGCGTCCGGAGCCGCTCGGCCAGGTGAAGAGGATGCCGCTCATGTCTACGGGGTCCGTAAAAACAGAATCTTTAATTTTTGTCTTGGACGTAAAAGGGACCGCGGCGTCATATCCTCCGTTTGCGGGGTCCGGCGGGGCTAAAGACGTATCTCGCCAATACTTGTCTGCCGGAAATGTCGTTCCCGGATAGCTATTCTGCAACTGCGCGTTATCGGTGGGAAAACGAAAGAAGGTTAATGGATTGCCCCATCCATCGACAAATTCCTTGAGGCCGTCGCCGTCCGAATCCGCGACATACGAGGCGCCGAGGGCGTCGATATTGAGCGAAGTTCCGCCGCGCATAACGGAGAGAGCCATCAAAAGGCAGGCGGACGACTCGGTGGCGCCGCCTTTATTATCATTAGCCTTGCCGCCGAGAAGTTTCACGTATGTGCTATTATACTTCCGCATATTGCCGGGAATGATCCCGGTCGTATTGGCCGTGTAGGGATACGGGCTCGCGACATCCGCGTAACTGATCGGAAAAGCCTCCATGAGGCGCAATTTGATCCAAATGATCCGATTGCGCTCCCCGGCCGTTAGGTCTGGACCAAAAACGTTGTTCATTGCCTGGAACGGCACATCCAAGCCCGTTTCCTTTTGGGCCTCCTTGACCACGTAGGCCCAATGTTCCTTGAGGGTTTTATCAATCGTCTTAATCATGGTCCGGGTATTTCCGAGACGCTGTCCTTGCGTCACCTTCATGACCCCGCCGACCACCAGCACCGCGAGGATACCGATGATGGCGACGACCACCAGAATCTCGATCAGCGTGAACGCAATGCGACGCCGCGTTGGTTTTTGACAATAACTCATAGTATTCCTCAAAAGCTCACGGTGCCTGGAGCTGGTTGGGTGTGAAGTTTGCCCGGTTGTCTTTCCAATACTCGAAAAAATGTGGATGCAATGGGTCTGGACTTGCCGGGTCTACGGTGAATTCTATAGACAGTAGACCCACCGATTGGTTCCAGTAGCAACGTCGCGGATAATACTTTGAAAAATCCGTGGGCTTTGGGTAATTGTTATTAGGCGGGTAAAAGAAGTAAGAATTTGGGTAAGGAAGAGCAAAGGGAGGAGAGGGAAATAATGGAGCAGGCGTATATGGAGGCGAAGAATCTTGATTCGTAGGAAGAGGAGGCGCCGCAGGACTACCAGGAAGAGAAGGCACAGGAGGAGGCAGAACAGGAGGACAAGGGGTCGTGAAATAGCCGTCTTGCCCCGCTGAGATGATCTGAAAACTCGTTGGATTTATATAACTAGTAACAACATAATTCCCCTTAGGATCTTTCTGAAACCCATCGTAATAAGGCGCCACATTGTCCAGGGGGACAATTTCGTGGGAAATGGGCTGAGGGTTGCCCGCACCGTCACGGTTGCCCGCCGAATTATAACCATTCTTGCTTCTTCCTGAACTGAAATAAGCATAGGGGCGTGCCGTGGCGGTCATGGACCAGTTATTGTTGTAAGAGGGAAAGCCCGTGGGGACGTTGTTTGCCGATCGCAGCGAATTGACAGGGTCGACTAAACGGTCCGCCCTGAACTGGAAAAAGCTAATTCGTTCTTGATTTCCTCCGAGCTTTACTGGACCGCACGGGTCTTGGGGATCAGGTGAGAAACCAAGACATCCACCCACACCGGTAGCGGCGTTGGGATCACCGGCTGGGCCACCCAGGAAAAATACTAAACATTGATCCCCATCCAATACGACAGATTGACCTGCAGTCCAGGGCTTGGGCGGTTTGCGGGAAAGTCCAGCGTCCCAGGTGTACGCGCCCGTCATAAACGTGCTCGTAGGGGACAAAAGACGCGGCCAAATCTGGTTGATATAGAAAATGGATTCCCGGTCCAGGGCATCGGGATTGTTATTATACTCGTTAGCGTTCGAGCGCAGCCGAATTTTACTCGGGGGAAACACGTTGTACTTGGCCTTGAAGCTATTGATTTGCGTCTGAAGTTGACTAATGTCGGACATATCCAGTGCATCGGGCCCCCTTCTCAACAGCGGGACTATGCCCACGAGAATTAGCGCGATCAGGACGCCGATGATGCCGATCACCACCAGAAGCTCGATGAGGGTGAAACCAACCCGGTCGCGGGGGCTTAAACGTCGCATGGGAATTCTCCGTGAAGAGGTCCTTGAATCCTTCGCGCTCGGCGCGGGTCTCCCGACCCCGCCGCCGCCTTTATTTCTTCGTGCCGCTGAGCCCTTCCAGCAAACCCAGGAGCGGCATGAACAGGGCGATGACGATGGTGCCGACGATGAAGCCGAGGATGACGATCATGATCGGTTCGAGCAAGCTGATGAGGGCTTCCACGAGGACGTCGACTTCCTCGTCGTAGACGTCGGCGATCTTGTTGAGCATGGTGTCGAGGTCGCCGGTTTCCTCGCCGACGTCGATCATGTTGACCACCATGTCGTCGACGAGCTTGCTTTCGCGCATGGGCTGGGCGATGGTTTCGCCTTCGCGGATCGACTCGTAGACCTTCTGGAAGGTGGTTTCGAAGACGGCGTTCATGGCCGTCTCGCGGACGATGCCGAGGGCCTCGAGGATGGGGACGCCGGAGCTGATGAGCGTGCCCAGCGTGCGCATGGTGCGGGCGACGATGGATTTTTCAATGAGCTGGCCGGCGACCGGGATGTAGAGCTTGACGAGGTCGAGGTAATAGGCGCCGGTCTTGTTGAGCCGCAGCAGTTTGAGCGTGAGCCAGATGGCGACGGGGAACAGGGGGAGGACGTACCAGTACTTGACGAACCACTTGGAGATTTCGATGAGGACCGTGGTGATCCACGGCAATTTCAGCTTGAAGTCGGAGAAGATCTTCTCGAACTTGGGGATGATGAAGATCATGATGAACGACAGGATGGCCATGGCCACGCCGATGACCACCATGGGGTAGATCATGGCCCCCTTGACGCGGCCGGCGAGCCGTTGGGCCTTTTCCTTGAACTCGGCGAGGCGTTTGAGAATGATTTCCAGAGCGCCGCCGGCCTCGCCCGCCTTGACCATGTTGACATAGAGGCGGTCGAAGCACTTGGGGTGCTTGCCGAACGCCTCCGAGAGCGTGCAGCCGGATTCGACGTCGTCAACGACGTCGATGAGGGCGTTCTTGAGGTAGCCGGGCTTCATCTGGCCTTCGAGAATTTTGAGGCTGCGGAGGACGGGCAGGCCGGCGTCCTGCAACGTGGAGAACTGGCGCGTGAAGGCGACGAGGGACTTGCTTTTGACGCCGCCGATGGTGAAGACCTTGCCCTTTTTGCGGGCGACCAGGCCCTTCTTCTTGCCCTTGTCCCCCTTCTTGCCCTTGACGGCGATTTCCGTGAGCTTGGTCACGAAATAGCCCATCTGGCGAATTTTTTGCTGCGCCTCCTCCTCATTGGTAGCATCCACCTGGTCCTTGACCTCGCCCCCGGTGGTGTCCATGGCTTCGAATTTAAAGGTCGGCATGGGAACTCCAAAAACAGAAGACAGAAGGCAGAAGACAGAAGACAGAAGGATCTTTCTTCCTTGCCTTCTCTATTCTTTCTTGCTTCCTACCTGTCCGCATCGATGGTTCCGAGGTAGGCCCCCAGTAACCGGCTGACTTCAGTTACTTGTTCAAGCAACGGCTCATTTTGGATATACTCCAAATCCTCGGCGAGAATCACATAGTAGCGTGTTTCTTCAAGAGATCCCTGGGCGATATTAAGAAACCGAATCTTTTCGGGTTTGCTTCTTCTCTTAAATCCTTCGGCAATATTGGCGGGCACAGAGACGCACGCTCTTCGAAGCTGTGATCTCAAGCCATAGGTTTCCTCTTTTGGAAAAACTCGCGAAGCCTTGTAAACCGACAAAACCAGGGCATGACTTTTTTGCCAAACCAGCAAGTCCTCAAAACATCGAGCCGGCGCACGTTCCATGTGTCTTCTGCCTTCTATCTTCTGCCTTCTGCCTTCTGTCTTCTGCCTTCTTTAACTTTCATCCTCCAACACCGTCTCATGTACGACTTCATCGATCGTCGTGTGTCCGGAGAAGATGGCGCGCAGGCCGGATTCGCGTAGCGTTGTCATGCCTTGTTTGCGGCAGGCGTTGCGCATCTGGTCGGTGGAGGCGCCGGTGCTGATCATGTCGCGGAGCTCGTCGTTCATGAT
>Ga0207152_1186_pt1 | contig 12870 bp, 10 predicted proteins | sample Alteio_BWMinHeat_30_FD_153590 | JGI IMG/M metagenome (GOLD analysis project Ga0207152, IMG submission 153590) | Enriched cells from forest soil in Barre Woods Harvard Forest LTER site, Petersham, Massachusetts, United States -... | ecosystem: Environmental > Terrestrial > Soil > Temperate forest >... | reverse complement strand
TTATCAGTTTGCCTTTCAAAGAAGGCGCGTTAGTAAAAAAGGGCGATCTTCTTGCAGAAATCAAGCCAACGTTGATCCAGGCGCAATATGATGCAGGTGTTTCACAAGTTCAATCGGCAAAAGCTCAGGTAGAGCAGACAAAATCGCAGAAACTTACTGCCGACCTTGCTTTGAAACGGACAAAACAATTGCATGAAAAAGCACTTGCCTCCGATGCCGATCTTGAAGTTGCGCAGCAGCAATTTGATGTAACAGTCGCAAATTATAATGCAGCAACCTACAATGTTCAATATGCACAGAATAATTTAGCACAATTTGCCGAAAGTTTGCGAAGGACATCAGTTCTTGCTCCGATGGACGGTTATATTACCCAGCTTATATCACAATTGGGGGAAAAAGTCGTAGGCACAAGCGCATTTGCCGGTACGGAAATGATGACGGTCAGCGATCTCTCGGTTATGAATGCCATGGTTGATGTAGATGAAAATGACGTCGTCAATGTAAAGCTCGGCGATACGGCCCGTATCTCTATCGATGCATATCCTGACCGGGCATTTATTGGCACGGTGATCGAAGTTGCAAACAGTGCCGAACTTAAAGGGACCAATACGCAAGATCAGTCAACGAATTTCCAGGTAAAAATTCGCCTTTCCGGATTCCAGACGGGCGAGCTTCGGCCGGGAATGAGCTGTACGGCAAAGATCGAGACTATCACGAAACCGAACATTACGACAATTCCGATCATGGCTGTTACTCGTCGGACAATGGAAACAAAAAAGACCGATAATGCGAATGCTGTAAGTGAGGTCGGTAAAAAATCAACCACTGCAGATAAAGAAGAAGACCGTTCGCCTACAATTGTATTCATTGTTGATGGAACAAGGGTAAAGGCAGTGCAAGTGAAGACCGGAATTTCCGATAATTCCTATGTTGAAATTACCGAAGGGCTCAAAGGGAATGAAGAAGTTGTCAAAGGGAATTACTCTGCTGTCTCAAAAGATCTGGAAGATAAAAAACTGATCAAGATCGATAACGGTGGATTCGGAAATCCTGGAGAAAAGAAATAAACCAATATATGGAACAACATACGCCGCAGAATTCCGTCATCTTTTTAGAAGATATATATCGTGTCTATGATATGGGGACGGAGCATGTCTATGCCTTGAACGGCGTGACGGTCGGTGTACACCGGAATGAATATGTTGCCATTATGGGACCATCCGGTTCTGGGAAATCAACGCTGATGAATCTGATCGGCTGCCTCGATACGCCAAGTTCAGGAAATTATTTTTTCAATGCTGCAAATGTTGCAGGACTGGATGACAACGAACTTGCCGAGATCCGCAATAAAGAAATTGGCTTCGTATTTCAGACATTCAATCTTCTTCCCCGCAGCGACGCTCTTCATAATGTCGAGCTTCCGCTTATTTACGCAGGTATCAAAAAAGAAGAGCGCCTTGAGCGCGCGTATGGGGCATTGGAGATGGTTGGGCTCGCTGACCGTGCGACGCATAAGCCGAACGAACTTTCCGGCGGCCAGCGCCAGCGTGTTGCCATTGCCAGAGCGCTTGTTACGCGCCCCTCTATTTTGCTTGCCGATGAACCGACAGGAAATCTCGATTCGAAAACCGGAGAAGATATCATGCGTTTCTTTGGCGAATTGCATGAAAAAGGGAATACGATCATTCTTGTGACGCACGAAGAAGATATTGCCCATCACGCGCACCGTATCGTTCGCATCCGAGACGGAAAAGTAGAGCGCGACGAATTGACAAGATAATTGAATTAAACTGCTCTGAGTAGTCGGAGCGAGCCGCCTCAAAACGGGCTCTACTATCCAGTATGAAATTTATTACCGATACCCGCGAAGGATTTTCTATCGCTATGACTGCTGTCAGGGCGAATCCTCTGCGCTCGACATTGACGATGCTCGGTATCATCATCGGTATTTTTACAGTGACGCTAATGGGCGCATTCCTCAACGGGATGGATCAGCTTTTTCGCAAGACGGCGAGCAGCATGATGACCGACGTTTATTATGTGGATAAATGGAGTTGGGGCGGCGGCGATTGGCGGCTGATGCGCAACCGGCCTGATATTCAGGAAGATTATCTGAGCCAGTTAAGGGGCAAAATGACCACTGCGTCGGCATTTAGTATGTCCGTTGGCAAATGGGGTCAGCAGGCGAAATTCAAAAATCGCAGCGTCGAGTTCATGAATGTATCCGGAGTTGACGAAGGATATGTCCTTACGCAATCCATGGAAATTCAGTATGGAAGATTTTTTACGACATCCGAGCTTTCGAGTGCACGCCCCGTCTGTATTGTCGGCTATGAAGTTGCAGATAAATTATTCCCGAATTCTTCACCGCTCGGCGAAGTGATCCGAGTCGGCGGGTATCCACTGGAAGTGATCGGCGTTGCAAAGCGTATAGGAGGACTCTTTTCGGTTTTCACGATGGATAATACCGTCGTGATGCCGTATCGCACGTTGCAAAGTGCGTATGGTGAAAAACATCAGAGCGTAACTATTGCCGTTCGGGCAAAATCCATCGAGCACCGGCTCGATACCAAAGATGAGATCGAATTCTATATGCGGCAAATCCGCCATTTGAAGCCGAGCGATAATTTAAATTTCGGCATTAACAATCAAGATCAATTCAACCAGCAGATCGATGCCATTACGAGTTTGCTCTCAATTGTAGGATTTATGATCACCGGATTATCACTATTAGTAGGCGGTATCGGTATCATGAATATTATGTATGTAAGCGTGAAAGAACGTACACGAGAGATCGGTATTCGTAAAGCTGTCGGAGCTACGCGGCGTTCTCTTGTATTTCAATTCTTATACGAAGCAACGATGCTTTCGTTGGTTGCGGGCGTTATAGCTATTGCATTGGCATACCCGGTAACAGTACTAGCAAATAATATTTTACTTTCGGATTCCGATCTGCAGATAGGGTTTCCGCTTATCTATGCAGGAATTGGCTTAGGGCTTGCGATAGTGACAGGGATAGTGTTCGGGCTTGCTCCTGCACTGAAAGCGTCGCGGCTCGACCCGGTGGACGCATTGCGATATGAATAATGGCACTAACGACTGAAAATGTAAAGATGGCGCTCGTCTCGCTTCGCACGAATAAGATGCGGGCGTTCCTGACGATGCTTTCTATTGTTGTCGGCGTTTTTTCTATTATCGGCGCGATGACAGCGCTCGGCATTCTTACCAATGGAATAAGTAACTCCTTATCCCAGCTTGGCAGCGAAACATTTACTATTAAGAAATTTCCGACAATTCAAATGGGCGGAGCGGCCTGGATGAAATACGTACACCGGAAGCGAATCACTTATGACCAGATAAAATTTGTCCGATCGTTTACAAAATTACCGCTTGCCGTCAGTGCCGAGAATACTACTGCTCCTCTTACGATTGCCTATAGAGATCAAAAGAGCGATCCGCAATTTAATCTTACCGGCAGCGACGATTATTTTGCTCTGAATCATAATTATACCATCGCCGACGGCAGAATGCTGACAAGAGAAGATGTCGAGTATGCTCGAGATGTTTGTATTTTAACAACTGATCTCATTGATCGCGTTTTCAAGAATGGCGAAAAGCCGCTTGGAAAAACCGTGCAGCTTAATAGCCGCCCATACCAGGTTATTGGCATTTTCGAAAAGAAAGGCGGGGGCAGCGGTGCTTCGCAGGATAATTTCGCGCTTATTCCAATCACGAATATGCTCAAATATTTCGTCGATAAAGACCTGAATTCGCTTACGGCAACTGTTCGTGCCCCCTCTGATGAGCAAATGAGCGCTACAATTGACGAAGTGATCGGCTCGATGCGCGCCGCTCGAGGGGTGAAGCCCGGAGCAGATAATGATTTCGAAGTTGAAGATAATTCAAGTCTTACGCTGCAATTCCAAAGTTTCTCCGATTACATCGTCTATGCCGGTGCCGGTATCAGCGCTATCGCTTTGATCGCCGCATCTATTGGCATTATGAACATCATGCTCGTTTCCGTTACCGAGCGCACAAAAGAGATCGGTATACGCAAAGCTCTTGGCGCAACACGTGCGAGTATCACGGCTCAATTTCTTACTGAATCGGTCGTGCTTTGTCTCATTGGTGGGGTTATCGGGATCTTTTTAGGTATTGCACTTGGTAATATCGTTGCGATCTTCATGCATACTGCAGTGTATATTCCTTATCTCTGGGTTATAATCGGGTTGCTTGTCTGCACGTTCGTCGGTATAGTTTTTGGTCTCTATCCGGCGCTAAAAGCAGCGAAGATGGATCCGATCAATGCGCTGAGATTTGAGTAATAGGATTTTCTTTGTCCTCATGGTATGGCTGCAACAGAAGTTTAATATTCTTACATACGACGCTAAATGAAACGCTCCTTCTTGATTTTGCTGCTTATCAATCTGAGTGCGAATAGCTATGGACAATGGGTGCAGCTTTTTCTTCTTCTTTATTTTATCGACGACAGTTTTTGTCGTCACACCGTTATTTGCAACGGCAGTAGGTCGTATTGCTTTAGAAGTTTCTGAATCCATGATGATGAAAGAAAAAATTAATAATTGGTCTTAGCCAAAAGATATTCAAGCTGCTTATCGGCGAGTAAATAATTATAGAGGGCATTGACACGGTCGGTGCGTGCAGTCTGCACTTGTGCTTCTGCAATGATAACATCTACCTGAATGCCGGCTCCGACCCGAAGCCGCTCATCGGCTGCGCGCAAACTTTCTTCGGCCGATTGCAACTCGGTTACGGTAGCGGCAACGGCTTCTTCTGCGGCAAGAACATTATTCTGCCCTTTGGCAACATCGCTGCGGAATTGCTCTTCGGCCTGTTCGAGTTGTACCTTACTTTCATCCAACTGTACTTCCTGGATTTCGATTTGCAGACGGTTTTGAGCAGCATCATATATCGGAATACTGAGGCTCAATCCTGCATTCAGAGCATGGATGATCTGCACACCGGGCAGACTGGAATTCGAGCCGAATCCTCCCAACCCTCCCGTTGCGCCAAGTTTCGGCAATAGAGAAGACCGGGTCAGGTCGATCGCAGCTTCAGACGATAAAATAGAAGCACGCTGCGCCAGAAAATCTTCGCGTTGATCTAACAGCGAATTGATAAGCGACGGCGTAGGCTGCACTTCCGTCTCTTTTGATTTTAAAGCATTAAGCGAAGTATCGATACCTGCAAGACCCACCTCGTACTGCGAATATGTATTCGGGGCGATATTTAACAGGAATAATAGGTCGGCTTTAGCATTCTGATAATTATTACGCGCCTGGATCACCTGAACATCCTGCTGCGAAACAACTGACTGCTGCTGATAGACCTGAATGACAGGAACCGAACCTGCAGAATATAACCCTTTGATCCTATCGAGCTGTGCCTGATATTCCGCTAACGTTTTTTGATTCGTTGCGACGAGCTCTTTTGTGCGAAGTGCATTGATATATGCCGAAACAACATTGAAAGCAACTTGCTGACGAACCCACTTTAAATTATACTTCGCAGCATCGAGATTATATCCGGCGGAACGGATATTTGCCGCATCAAAGCCGCCGTTATAAATGTTGACAGCTGCTCCGACGTTATAGCGGAGAGAATGCAAGTTTGGATCAACAGGAGTTCCAAATATGCTCGTTTGCGATGTTAAATTATGTGAGTATCCGTACGAACCGGTCGCCAATGCTGTCGGGAGCAGATTATCGGACGCTTTCGTACTGGTATACTGTGCGGCATCCAGATTATACAGGGCTCCCCGTGTAGTATAGTTGCTATCGAGGGCAATTCTGATCGCCTGATCTATACTAATTTCATTCGTACCTGTTATGCGCTGCTGACCGTAGGCGGTCGCTGCAAATCCGAGAAAAAAGATAATGGATAACGTTTTCATTATGGGCACATTACGCTGAATGGGCAGCTTCGTTTCAAACAAATTCATCGATTTAATGTGAGAATATTTGGGTGAATCGTGATAACTACAGTACAAAATTTGAAAGGTTGCAAACAAAGGGAATCCTAAAGGAATTGCATTGTTCGATTTTCACTTGTTCAAGAAAGTAGGACGAATAAGCTTCAGAAATATTGCAAAATTACTCATTATCTGCTATTCTTGCTTTCTCCCTATGCGTTAATGGATTTTCCGCAATGATCTTATCTTTAATCTCCAGAAGAAAATTTTTCGCTGCTTCATGCTCATTCGGTATTTCTCCTTCGATGATCGCTTCTTCGATCGCCGTCTTCAAGATACCGACGGTCTTTGAGGGCGGAAGATCGCAGATCGCCATAATTTCCTCTCCGCGCACCGGCGACTGAAAGGCACGCATCTTATCCTTGGCTTCGACTTCGATCATTTTTTCTGCGACCAGGTCGTAGTTCGCCTGATATTTTTTGATAAGCCGCGGATTTTTCGAAGTGATATCGGCCCGGCAAAGAGTTAAAAGATCATCTATCTCCTCACCTGCCTCAAAAAGTACACGCCGAACAGCCGAATCGGTAACGCCTTCATCAACCAATGCCATCGGACGCATATGAAGCCTTACTAATTTCTCAACATATTTGCCTGCCTCCATCGGCAGTTTCATACGGCGGAAAATCTTTTGTACCCATCTGGCACCCACATGCTCATGCCCATAGAACGTCCAGCCGATCCCTTCGCGGAATGCTTTCGTCTTCGGTTTTGCTACATCATGCAAGAGCGCAGCAAATCGAAGCCAGAGATTATCCGTCATCTCCGCCATATTATCAAGCACCCGCATGGTATGCTTAAAAACATCTTTGTGAGCATATTCCTGCTCACCTTCTGTCACGAGATCGACCCCTGCCAGATGCGCTATCTCCGGGAAAACAATATCGAGAAGCTCAGTCTCGTATAAAATGTTTATTCCGATACTCGGTTTTTTCGCAGCCATGATCTTGACAAATTCATCGGTTATCCGTTCCTGCGAAACGATAGAGATCCTCTCCCGCATTTTATGCATCGCTTCCAGAGCTTCGGGCACGATCATAAATTCCAACTGTGCGGCAAACCGCGCTGCCCGCATCATCCGGAGTGGATCGTCTTCGAATGTAACCAACGGTTCCAGCGGCGTCCGGAGAACTCTGGATTCCAAATCCGTCAATCCGTTGAACAGATCGACGATTTCGCCGAGCGACGATGAATGAAGGCTGACGGCAAGAGCATTAACCGTAAAATCCCTACGAGAAAGATCTTCCTGCAATGTCCCCTCTTCCGTTACCGGATTTCGTGAATCCGAGCGATAAGATTCCTTTCTTGCTCCGACAAACTCTATCTTCAATTCGCCGATCTCTACAAGCGCCGTCCTGAATTTTTCATACACCGATAACCGTGAACCGGAAAATTCATTTGACACTCGTTTTGCGAATGTAACTCCATCGCCGATAATGGAAATATCGATATCTTTATCATTACCGCGTGCGAGCAATACATCGCGGACAAATCCGCCGACGACGTATGCCTCGGTCCCGGCATCGTCGGCGATCTGGCCGATCGCAATAAGCATCGGTTCGGTTATAGGAAAATTCTTTGTCATTGCGAGTGCCAAACGAAAAGCTCGGAAACGTGGTTCGAGGTTTGCTCAGTAACTAAAACCTTACGTAAAGACTGCTTCATGTGGCATCCTATATTTAAGAAAGAAGAACTTGAACCCGGCAAAATTCTTTGCAAAAATGTAGCTGATAAAAAAATCCTTGTTATGCAATCCGGCTCGGAAATTTTTAGCTGCGGCGCTATCTGTCCTCATCAGGGTGTATCGATGGAAAATGGTTGGGTTTTCGATGATGAAATTACTTGCCCGGAACATTCCTGGGTCTTCTCTTTACGTGACGGTTCATTAACCTGGCCTGGCTCCGGTCCCAGAATCCCGATCTATCCAGTGAGAATTTCCGAAGAAATGGTCGAAGTGGAGATCCCTGAACTACCGGAGTAACATCCTAACTTATCAATAACTTATAGTCCATAATTGGGATTTTAAAGATTCTGCAATAGCTCAAATACAGGCAAAAAATGGATATATTTTCATAGTATATATCTCCCGATATTAAATACAACATCAAACGTAGCTAAAAAGTTCCCGGGAGATATAATTTTATCCATAAAAATGTTTAATTTGCTAAATCAGCCTAAATTCGCACTATTTTAAGCCGTTATTCCGTATTTTTGTACCATAGACTAACCAATTTAACCGGATCATGAAAAAAGCCACCAGCTTCATTGGACTAATTTTATTATTTATTGCCTGCTCAGGCCGCTCAGATCAGAATGAACAAAAAGAAACGGTTATCACTGTAGATTCGAGCAGTCCTTCCGAAGTAGTCATGACCTATTTCATGTCAATGGAAAAGGAAGATTCAATGACGATCATAAATAGCTTAGCGACTGAGCCCAGAGCGCAGCTCATTCCACTTATAGCTAAAACAGGCGGGTTCAAAAAAATATTTGATCTCATGAAAGGGACTCATTACGAAATGAAAGTACTGAGAGTGGATACCGTATCTTCTGACGTTGCCAAAGTATATGTTAACCAAAATCTCAGCAATGGTTCAACGATGCAAATGAGGTTCGATTCGCTTTACTATACCGTCTACAGAGAAAACGGCGTCTGGAAACTGACAGCATTGAATTCAAAGAAGGATTAAGGGAAAAACTTACCCCCTATTTGAAATTATTTCTTAATATTTATCCCCAACTCCCCTAATTGTCGTTGATCGACAGGCGAAGGACAATCCTCCATCAATCCTTGCATAGATGTTGTTTTCGGGAAGGCTATTACATCGCGGATATTATCGGTGCCGGAACAGAGCATGGCAATCCGGTCGATACCAAGCGCCATGCCTCCATGGGGCGGCGCACCATAGCGGAATGCATCGAGCATAAAGCCGAATTTTTTCTGCTGCTCTTCTTTTGTAAGACCGAGCATATCGAATATCTCCGATTGCAGTTTCCGGTCATGGATCCTGATCGAACCGGAGCCAAGTTCGTAGCCATTGACCACAATATCATAAGCCCGCGCTCTTATCGCTGCAAGATCGCCGGTTCTATTTTCCCAATCTTCAACGACAGGCGAAGTAAACGGATGATGCATTGAATTGAATTGCCCGGTCGATTCATCGAGTTCGAACATTGGGAAATTAATAACCCAAAGCGGAGCGAATGCAAATGCCTTCCCTTCCGTCAGTTTCAGACGTTTTGCAATTTCAGAGCGAATAGCACCCATGATCGTATATGCCCTGCTCCATTTCTGGTGAACTGCAATAAGAATAAGATCGCCAACCTGTGCTTTCGAAGCATGGGCAATTTCCTGCATCAATTCCGGCGAAAGAAATTTCTTTGCACTGGAGTCTATGCCAGCCTCAGTAACTTTTAGCCAAACAAGTCCTCCAGCTCCGTAGAGCTTCGCATGCTCGGTCAGTTCATCCAATTGCTTGCGTGACCAGGACGCAGAGCCAGGCGCGACGATTGCTGCTATTACGCCTTGCTTTGTTTCGAGAGCCTCATTGAAAACTTTGAATTCCGTTTTACTCCGAAGAAGCTCGGTAAGGGTGATAATTTCTAATTCATAGCGAAGATCGGGTTTGTCGGAGCCGAAACGCTCCATCACTTCATTATAGGAATAGCGAGGAAATTTTGGAAGTGTTAACCCTACATCTTCCCAGACTTTCCGCAGGCAGTTTTCCATGACTTCGTAGACCGTTTCTTCATCCGGAAAACTCATTTCCACATCGAGTTGTGTGAATTCCGGTTGTCTATCGGCACGCAGGTCTTCATCGCGAAAGCATTTCGTGATCTGGAAATATTTATCGAGTCCGGCGATCATCAGGATCTGCTTATAGATCTGCGGCGATTGCGGCAACGCATAGAACTCGCCATGATGCAAGCGGCTCGGTACAAGGAAATCCCTTGCTCCCTCCGGCGTTGCCTTCATCAGCATTGGCGTTTCGACTTCGATAAATCCGCGGGCGTCAAAATAATTACGTATCGATTGCGTGACCTTATGCCGCCTCATTAGATTCTGCTGAAGACTCGGTCTGCGCAGATCGAGGTAGCGATATTTTAACCGCAAATCCTCATTGGCTGTTATTTCTTCTTCGATAACGAATGGAGGCACTTCGGATTCATTTAGTACTTGAATCGACGAGATAAGTATTTCGATTTGTCCGGTCGGAATTTTAAGATTAGGATTTGATCGCTGTCTGACGACCCCTTCAATGCGTACCACAAACTCAGAACGAAGCTTCTTACCCTCTTCATAGAGATACATTGCAGCATCGGACGGCTCGACGACACATTGTACTATCCCGTTACGGTCACGAACATCGAGGAACAGCAATCCTCCCATATCACGATTGGAGTTGACCCAACCATTGATGGTTACGTTCTGCCCGATATGTTCGCCGCGCAGTTCGCCGGCGTAATGTGTGCGTTGTGGGATAGTCATTAAATTGCCTAAGTTGTCTGAACTGGGATTTATGGAATTATTGAAATTTTTGGAATAAAAATTTCATACGGTTCTATAAATTCCATAAATTCCAGTTCAGACAACAATCCAATCAGATGTTTACTTCCGGTCTTTCAAACGAATTACAAATTTCAATCCTGACCATTTTTCTGTAATAGCACATACCTTGACGTCCACCAACCCACTCGCTAACCCGAAATCGCGGATGACATTTTCATTCAGATCTGTTGGGATCCTGGATGTTTTCTTCGGCCAGCCGATCCAAAGCATGCCCGTTGGCTCAAGTGTCTTTGCAAGTTTCGGAAAATTCTTCTCATATTCTTTTTTCGAATCTGCGAAATAGAGAATGAGATCCATTCCCTGTGCCGGCTTTGAGATTGATTTGACATCGGGCATTTCAGTAACTTCTTTCCAGAAATCCTGCGGTGCATTAAGGATAGATATTTTCATCCCTGTTTTTATACCGATCTTCTTGATTAACGGCGTAGTCGAATATCCTGCCATATATTTGTAACGAATTATTATCTGTTTTCCATGAAAAAATACATTCTTCACGTTCTTTACGTTTCATTCTTTGCGATCATTATTTTCGGCTTTCAGTATCTCCCGCTTCAGGATTATCCTGTTTTGATCTATCAGGGATTTGTATTCAATCAAGCGGTTTTTCATGGATTTGATTTTGGCGGCTTCTTTCATTTTCACCCCTATATCCCCCCGAATGCAATCAGTACGGTCATTCTGGGCATCATGGATATATTTGCGGATCCATTTGTAACAGGTAAAATATATCTCTTTCTCCTTGCCATCGCGCTGTATTCCGGAATTATCCGTTATTTACGTTTGCATTTGACTATGAATAGAATGGCATTTGCTTCGATCGCTTTTTTCCTCACGATCAATGTGCACTTGCTGATGTGCTACTTGAATTTTCTGACAGGTTTAGCTATTGTTTTCCATGCGATCGTTTTTATTCGCAGACGGAACTATGAGTCTCATTACCTCGCATTGGCACTGGTCATATTGTTGATCTACCTTTGCCATTTTGCCACTCTTGCATTATTTTTTCTGTATTTCTTTTTTTATTTTCTTACGAAGAAAAATTATCGTGGACTTATTCGATTTGGTGTATCGGCAATTCCGGCGCTTGGAATTTTTATTCACTATTTACTGACACGGACTCTTCCCATCCTTCCTTTGAAAGAAGAATATGCTAGATTTATCGACATTATTCACTGGAAATTCCTTATTCTTTTTTCACCGCTTATTCCATTTAATGATTTCAAATGGGTGTACGACGTTCCGTACGCCTTACGAATTGCAGATTATATTTTTTCCGTCGTTGTCCTTTTGCTTATTATGTATGTTGTCGGAAAAAATATTTTCAATCGCACTTTCTCACTCGAAGTCTGGCTTGCCGTATCTACATTTCTCTTAGCGGTTTTTCTTCCTCTGAATTTTGGCGGCGTCATTCCTGCCGGTGAGCGGGTCGTCGTATTTTGCATGGTACATATTACGATCATTTTCTATCGGGAGAATCTCAGCCAAACTTTTCGTAAAGCAGCATTTGCACTATGTTTTCTACTGGGAATTGCCGCCTATTCTTACGATCTTTGGAACACAGCACATTTCGATTCGATGATAGGACGAAACGAAATTCCGCAGGATGCCATCACTCGTTCTTATGAGAAACTCGAGGGAACAAATGGATTTCTTCACTTACATTTTTATGACGATATTAAGCAAAAGAAACCGTACCCATTTTTCAATATTGGACTATTCGAATATCCGGGATCGGATAAAGAATAAAAAAAGGCCGGATAATTTCCAGCCTTCATAATTCCTCATCTGAAATTGCAATTACGCGTGAGCTTTAATTGCTTCTGCCGTATCGATCCTCACGCTTGGCCCCATGGTGCTCGATATCGCAACACCTTTGAGATAATGTCCCTTCGCTGAAGCGGGTTTGGCGCGCATAATAGTATTGATGAACATATTGATGTTATCGGTCAGCTTATTTGCATCGAACGAAGCCTTCCCGACCGTCGAATGTACGTTACCTTGTTTATCGGCACGGAATTCGAGCTTACCGGCTTTCACTTCTCTTACAGCCGTGCCGACGTCCTGCGTTACCGTTCCGGCTTTCGGATTCGGCATCAAACCGCGGGGACCCAGGACTCTTCCGAGCTTTCCGAGTTCGCCCATGACTTCAGGTGTTGCAACGATAACATCCGTCGCCGTCCAGCCGCCTTTGATCTTTTCCAGTATCGTCTCGAAACCGACTTCGTCAGCCCCGGCTTCTCGGGCTGCAGCTTCCTGATTCTTCGTCACGACCGTTACGTGAACGGTCTTACCGATACCATGCGGCAGAGCA
>Ga0207152_1173_pt2 | contig 12887 bp, 13 predicted proteins | sample Alteio_BWMinHeat_30_FD_153590 | JGI IMG/M metagenome (GOLD analysis project Ga0207152, IMG submission 153590) | Enriched cells from forest soil in Barre Woods Harvard Forest LTER site, Petersham, Massachusetts, United States -... | ecosystem: Environmental > Terrestrial > Soil > Temperate forest >... | reverse complement strand
CTATTTCTTCATTCTCATGACCATCGGTCAAATGAAATAAGTCCGGTTTTAGGACCAAGAATTCTTTGAAAAATTCTATGGGGTCTTTTTTAAGCGAGTTAGCAGCGCACAGCGCATGTTCAACATCCAAACAAAAACCCACACCCGCCTGACGAATAATCGTTTCGATTTCACTCGGGCTATACCCATTACAAACGTCACCCGCTTCATTGAGATACGGCTTATTTTCTACAATAATTCTGGAATCATTCAAGTTATTGAGCTGGCGAATTATTTCGTGCGTTTTACCTTGGGCTCCTGGATGGAAAATAATCATAGAAGCATCAAGAGCATCAGCAAATTTTATGGCTTCTAAAGCCATTTTTTGATTTGATTCCCACGCATTGGGGTCGGATAAATTCAACCCTTGCCCATGATGGGGAGCATGAATAATGTAAGGAATCTTTAGCTGTTTCCATAATGCTGCAGTAGCTTGAAAAGAACCAGGTATGGAAAATAGCTCAATGTAATCACAAAAGCCTTCTTTAAAAAGGCGCTCTGCTTCGGGGATATACTGCTTGTTGGTAGACCAGGTTTTTAAACCAATTTTAAACATTTAAACCTCTCACTTATAAAACTTCTGTCGCTTTACAAAAATAATCCCGACAAATACTTTTCAGCATTTACAACAGCTATGCCATCTTGTTGATGCTCATTGCGTAAGAATCTAACCAATTGAATAGCAGGATATTTATATTTTTCATGAAAGTTAACCAATGTTTTGCTTAGCGAACGGTCAGATAGTTTAACTTCAATGAAATTCTCAATATCCCCATGCCGCACCAATGCGAAATCCACTTCCAGGCCATCCCTGGTACGCACATAGTATAAGGCATATTCTTCAGCATGATAATCGGTCTTTGCATAAGCATGCTTAAGCAGGCTTATGGCTACCACATTCTCAAACTTAGCGCCATCATCCCCCTGCACCAATCCTGTATCAAAAAAATAGATCTTTGGTTCTTTTAATAGACTACGAGCAATATTTTTTGAATGCGGAGTTACTCTAAAAATAATGAACAATGCTTCTAAAATTTCGATATATTTTTTTATGGTGGTCGGTGATACAGCAACATCTTCAGCCAACGATTGATATGAAATAGGACTCCCCACGCGATTTCTTAATAAATTGAAAACAAGCTGCATTGCTTTGATGTTATGAATTTGATCGATTTGGAAAATGTCGGTACTGAGCATACTATTGACGTACTGTAATCTCCATCGAGAGGCCTCAACGGCATCTTCTTCCAAGTAAGGTTCTGGAAACCCGCTGCGCTCAATCAGCCGCTCTAAATTCAAGGGCTCATCTACTTGTGCAAGTTCCGCCAAGGATAGTGGTAATAGTCGATGGCGAAAATATCTACCTGCCAGAGAATCTCCTAGTTGATCATACACATCCAAGCGAGCGCTTCCAGTTACAAGAACACGAGTATTGGGCGATTTTGTATCGTACACTCCTTTGAGATAATTTTTCCAATTTTCCATTTTATGAAGTTCATCGAGAATCAAGAGGTCAGTAGATGGTAGCCACGATTGTGCATGGATAATATCTCGATCTTGCACCTGATCATAGTTAAGGTAAACACTGCCCTTAAAATCACGTGCTATATCTTTGGCAAGCCACGTTTTTCCAGCCTGCCGCGGTCCCACCAAGAGGACAATTTTCTTTTCCAGATCCTTAAGGATCATCTGTTTTTGGATTCTTTTCATACTGACTAATCTACACCAAACTGGTGAATAGTCAAGACTTTTCACCAGTGGCGTATCGAAAAGTCAGATAAAACATCAAGAAACATTAAAAAACACAATATTTTTAATGACTATAAATTTTTTAATAAACTAAGATCTGATGAAAAAATCACACGCTGCTCTTTGCGCCCTGCGTAGGTAGCTGCCTCAAAGGCTATTCCAGCCTGCTGTAATTTTTCAGCAATTTCTTCTGCCGTATCATTACCGCCCATCTTATGAGTATCATCAACAACGATAACAAATGACGAACTGAGATTTTGAGGGATAAGATCTAGAATTCCAATACGTGCAAACCGGCCACTGGTATACGGTCCGTCACAAATAATCAAATCAAATTTTTGGTCCCTAACGTTGGCAGCAAGTTCTCCATAGCCGTAACTTTGGTAGCCTTTGTATTCAAGGCGCACCATGGCCAGATGCAGAAGATGTATGTTGTTACTTGCTGGAAGTTGTGGTTGGAACAGATCAATCCATGCTTGATCATGCTCAACCAATGTCAGAGTTGCTTTAGCATTTTTATACGCCACGTACTGAGACGTTAGTTTGGATGTTTGCCCAATGCCAAGCTCTAAAATAGCAGATGGCTTAACGTCATTCAACATTCTGAACAAGATGTATAACAAAGAATAGTTGGCAGCAGCACCGCTGGGCGAAAAGCTTTTAGACTTTAGCCACGGGCAATCCGTGATGGTGTCTCTAAAAATGCTGGAATACAATAGTTCGTCAGTGCCCTTTTGCAAATCAGATAATTTTTTTTCTAGCTCTTTTGGATCCATAAATCTAATTACGCCTTTTTAGCAACTCTTCTTGTAGCTGACTGTACACGAACAGCTACATATGGTTTGATTTTTTCAATAGTATCAACCAGCTTGCGCTTTGCTTCAAGTAATTCATAGACTACTTGCAAGCGCAAAAAATAACCTTCGCTCAGCCCAAAAAACTTACATAACCGTAAATCGGTGTCTGCTGTTATGCTTCGTTGGCCTTTAACAATGGCATGAATACGATTGGTAGGTACATCAATTGCCTTAGCCAAAGCGTTTTGGCTCATCTCAATTTCATCTAAAAATTCAGACTTTAAAATTTCACCAGCATGCGGATTTTTTAATAATTTTTTAGCCATATACTATCCTTTTTCAGTGGTAATCAACAATCTCAACATTATAAACACCACCATCTTTCCAAATAAAACAAATACGCCATTGCTGATTAATTCGTATGCTCATTTGCTCCTTCCTATCGCCTTTTAGTCGTTCAAGATTGTTTCCTGGGGGAACTTTTAAGTCGTCAAGTTTAATTGCCGCATCCAATTGACGTAACTTTTTTAGAGCTCTTTCTTGAATCGTTACTGGAAATTTGGAGGAATAGTCACCATCCCAAATCTTCTTTGTTTCTTTGCATTCAAACGTCTTTATCATCAACGTCCTCAGCTTGCTAATACTTTTCTTAAGTTATCCCGTACCATAATTCTCTTAATTTGTTCCTGTTTTACTCATTCGATAATTATCTAATCTACTATACATTTTGAAAAGTATTTTATCTTTAAAATTAAATTTTGGCCTGATCTGCTCACCTAAAAACGCTCCCGCAAAAAGACCCGTAGGAACAAACTTCTTAAACGGAATTCCGCGAGTTTCCTCCCAGAAAGCATATTTAAGCGCCTGCGCAGAGTCTTTGGGCTGGAGAATGGCTTGAATCAACCGAATTAAATCTTCATGCGATTTTGGTTTGTAGCAACAATCTAACCCTTCATAAAAAGCCCTACCAATCAAAATTGCTGGCTTATTCCAAAAGCACGCCTCAACACCAATAGTCGATGCAAAGACTACTGTTTTTTCGCACGCTTCCATAAGAGCGTACGAATCGATAACTTCTTCAGGCCAAATAAAAGTGAGATTTGATGGTGCCAGGGCTTCAATTGCTTTCAACTGTTTAATTTGAGTATTATCAATGTCCTTCAATCGGGGGTGAACACGAAAATAGAAATGTATTGAGGCATCTTGCTGGAACGCTTGGATTATAGATGTAACGGCACTATGCTCTTGGCCATAAATGGGTTCTTCCCATTCAGCAAAGGCTTCAAATTCATCAATGGAAGAGTTATAAATGGCAATGTTACGCTTGGATGAATCAAAGCCTTTAGGCAATAGCCCTTTGATGTGGCGCTGAGCGTATGAAAACCAAGATTGTTCTACCCCATTGCGACGTTGCAAAAACCATTCTCTTCCAACCACTTCTTTTTCTGGCGATCCCTCAGCCCACAGCAAGATAATTTCTTTTTTAATGTCCTCTAGCGCCGTGTGCAAAAAGTTATTTTCAAAAACAACATAGGTGCTCATCTTGCCACCACGCTCATGCGTGTAAAACGGTACATTCAGCTGCTGACAAGCCCATACAGCCGGACCAACATCGGCAAACCGGCCGTTAAAAAGATACATGGCACCGGGTTTAAGTTTTTTGAGCACTTGATGGGTAGATTCGTACACCAGCAAAGCCGTGTAAATTTTATCCTGCACTTTTTTTTTGTGGCGCAACGGATCAAAATTATGCTCAACCAGTTCAGAAATTAAACTAGAAAGCACTAACACCCCCACAGGAGCATCATAAGCTTTAAATTGCTTAAGTTCATTGAGCGTATTGAATGATTCAGGAATTTGGTCAAACGTAACACGTTTATTAAGGGAAATAATATTCTGATGTGACAATTTAATTTTTTCCATGCCTTGCCAAAAACGGGATCGGCATTTCATACAAGCCGTTTGATAACGCTCTTGATTGGAGGTACATGACGGCAGAGATTTTTCACAGGTTAAAACATAGACATCATCACCCTTGTCCAGATGGTCAGACATGAGCTCCAACTCAGTTTCAAAATGCGGAGCCCACATATTGTTAACCGATAAAAATAGAACCTTCATGCCGTATCTCCTTGATGTCTTTTTTTACACCGCGTACAGGAATATCGAATGATGCTAAGTACTGCTTGGCTTCCAACGGAGTTTGCTGAGTAAAATGAAAGATACTTGCCGCTGCTACTGCGCTGGCCCCACCCAGCAAAATGGCTTGGCGCAAATGCTCATAGCTACCAGCACCACCCGATGCAATAACAGGAATCATCAGTGCTTGTGACACTTGTCTAATAAGTTCAAGATCGTAACCCTGCATCGTCCCATCGCGCGTGATGGAGGTAATTAAAATTTCGCCAGCACCGCGGGTTTGCATTTCTCGTGCCCATGCTTGAACTTCTTTGCCCGTTGGCACCATTCCGCTAGAGCGGTAACACTCATACATTCCCTGTGCATTTTTTTTAGCATCAATGCTAACCACCACACATTGTGAGCCAAACATAGACGCTGCTTGTGTAATTAATTCTGGAGCATCAAAGATGGCAGAATTAATCGCTACTTTGTCCGCACCAGCTTTAAGCAAACCTCTTATATCATCTATGGTTTTTATACCGCCGCCAACCGTCAGCGGCACAAAGCATTCTGATGAGAAATCAGCCACAGTCTGAAAGTCTGGGCCACGTCCTTGCGCCGTAGCAGAAATATCAACCACTATCAGCTCGTCCACTTGCCGAGTGTTATACACCTTGATGGCAGGCAGAACCGTGCCCACACGCCGCCAACTGTCAAAGCCTATGCCTTTGACCAGGCCCACGTCTTTCATAAGTAAAGTAGGAATCACTCTAATTTTAAGCATGGTGCATTACTCTTAAAGAGCTAAAAAATTTTTCAGTACTTCAAATCCAACCGGGGTGCTTTTTTCGGGGTGGAATTGCACTCCAAACACACGGCCTACATTCACTGCTGCTGCAAAAGAACCGCAGTACGGGGTGGTTGCTATAACCGCATCAGCAGGTGCTGCAACGGTATAGCTATGAACAAAATAGAAATCAGACCCATCCGGCACATTATTAAATAATGGGCTACTGGCTGTTTGATAAATTTCATTCCAGCCAACGTGTGGAATACGTTCAAAAAGATTTTTAGACATAAGGCGCACTACACTGCCGGGTATTAAACCCAAGCCGGGTGTCTGGCCACTTTCAAAGCCAACGTCAGCGAGCAGCTGCATGCCCAAACAAATCCCCAGCACATATTTTTTTTGTTCTAGAACCGCTTGGCGCAAAGCACTTGTCCAGCCCATGGTGTTTAAATTATTCATAGCATCAGCAAATGCTCCAACACCGGGTATAACCACTTTGTCAGCACCGACAAGATCGGCAGGGTTGTCGGACACTACCACCGACGCTCCACACTCTTCTAGGGCTCGTGTAATGGAGCCCAGGTTATTCATCTTATAGTTCACTATAAGCACCAACATAGCTACCTTTCACAGGAACGATTGGTTGTGCACTAGGATGCAATAATTTGGTTAGGTTGCCTTGAGCATCTTTAATCAAATTGCCTTTTGCATCGGTAGCAAAAATCTTTTTGTTGGTAAACCGATCACAAATTTTTATGAACTGTTCAACGGTCATATCGATATTGGCAAGAATCTGGTCTACCGGTTTATCTAGATAGGTCCAAGGAAATTTACCATCATGACGAGTTACTAGCTCAATGGCATCTTGCCGCGTCAGCCTGCCTCGACGTAAATGTACGCAAGCAATATCAGTTGCCCTGCCAAAGCCAAATTTTAAGTATTTAAAATAGTCGTGAATGCCTGTTTGATAGTTATCTAAGTTTTCATAATTAACAACTGAACCTTCTACGATGGTTGTTTTGGTAGTAAAGCCAAAACCTTGAGCAATCAACGCATTAGAATATCCATCCCAAGGAATAAAGTATCCCAGGTATAAGCCAGTTACTCCACCACGAGCAAGTTCTGCATCCGTTGGATAGGTGTAAGGAATTAAATGTTTGGCTTGGATATCATGAATACCAATTAAATCAGAAACTCGTAAACCCAAAAGCCCACCAAATTCTTCAAGCCAACGTCTATCCAAAACATGGTTGTCACGCGCTTGTGCCGGCCCACCGTATTCATTTTGTGCGTTCTCACCCCAAATAATGAGCGGAACATTGAACTGGACCGCAGCACGTACGGGAATGGTAAAAATAGAAACATGCTCCGGCCATGAAATATCACCCACTTGCTCAAGAGCAAAACGATTTAATTTTTTTCGAATGAGGGGATTGGTAGAAAATTCAATGTAATCAACACCCAAAGATTTTAGATTTTCAATGTTTTTTCTACCGATATCGGAAAGATGGCAGGTGGTCGACGTCACGCACAGGGGATTCATGCCCAGTTGTAACATACGAATAACTTGATAGGTGCTATCTTTACCGCCACTAACCGGCACAATGCAATCCCAGTTAGTTCCATTTTGATTACGATATCTATCTAAAATTTGGTCTAATTCTGCTCGTCGTGCTGTCCAATCTACCACTTTGCGTTGCTGAAAGCTCCGGCACGCACTACACACACCTTCTGCATCAAAATACAAATCCGGCTTGGTGTCGGGCATTACACAATTATTGCAATATTTCATTTCAAACCTCTAGTCATTTTTCTAGCAAAAACCAATTGATATCATCTTGAGAAAAATGATTGTCTCGACGGTACACAAAGCCATAATCGACCAGCTTTAAATCACCAAACCGCTCAAGCATTTCTCCGGCAAAATCGCGTTTAAATAATTTGTCAGCATGTCCACGATAAGTAACTTGTACAGGAGATGGGCTATAGTATTCGGCTATACAAATATATTTACGCGTTGAATTATAAAGAACATCGTAAGCATCGCTGAGTTTATCGGGGTTAATGTGAATCAAAACTCCCTTAACCAATGATAGGTCATAAACCATGTCCAACTTGAAATCGAGCATAGATTGCTCATAAACTTTTATGCTTTCTAGCATCCTAAGTTGCGTCGTAGCGACGGGATTAATCTCAACAGCAGACAGCTGAATATTGGGAATTAGAGAACCAATTGCACGTAGATTAAGTCCAACGTTAGCTCCAAATTCAATTAGGGATGAAACCTTATGAGTCCTATCGAGCATTCTTGAAAAAAGAGCAAGGTTACTAGCAAATAATGTAGCACTTTGATTGCGCTGCGTGTACTCATCGCCAAATGGTCCCGCCCAAAATCTTTCTTGTTCAGTGTGAAATGTAGTCATTATTTCTCCTAAATTCGTGGAAAGCAGAAACGATGGTTTTTAAATCCATAGATTAACTGCTGTCAGGCCCTGATCCCAACATTTAATTTTTGGGAACAATTTTTGAGGCGGGTTTTGATTCTTTAACGCCACAATTTCTCGGTAAGGGTTAGAATATCCACCACTATTGTAGGCTAGTACATCTTTGGGGATGTCTAGGTTCCATATATAAGTTCTATCACGCGTATAACTGACAATAAAGGTATCTCTGTCCGCTCCATTAGTTCTATTGCCACTATGCACCGCATTGGGGTCAAAAATAAAGATATCGCCAGCCTTGCCCATGCATTTAAAAATGTTCACCTGCTTCATTTGCGACTTTGCATATTCATACGTCAGACGAGAGTGCATAAATTTATCAAGAGAGTGCTGCACTTTGTGCGAGCCCACCACATAAGTCATATACTGGTCACCTTCTCCAACATCGGTGAGCAAAAACATAACATGCAGTTTTTTACCCCACGCATCATGATGCCATTGATAGGAACCTAATCCATGCTTATCGCCTCCTGACAGTATTCTTGCAGCAGAAACAAAATTAATATGGGCATCTCCTTGGAGGTAATGATTTATGATTCCTAAAATTTTAGGATCACAAGAAAGTGCTGCAAGACGCGTTGAATACTTAAGGGGGTTAGAAGAACAATAGAAGTTTTCTGTACGGTCAAAATAGTCTTCTGTAAAGCCATCCCCTTTATCACAAACATCTTTTGCATGCTCATCAATATATTTGATCATGCTATTAAAATCATTCTGTAATTGGGCAAGATCTTGAACGTCAATAATATTTGAAATCTTTACGATTCCATTTTCGTTAAGCTGATCAAGATAAGCCTTAACCTCAACAGGAGGCTTTTTAAGAATGTACGAAGAGGCTGGTAGTCGTTGATAGTTTACTCGCAAGGCATGCAAAATTTCATATCCCAAAAAGCCATATCTGAAACGTTTATAAATTATAAATGCTCCTAGGAAAGCAAACGTGACTAAAAGGGCAAGTGTTAGCCGCGACACTGCAACTTTTGCAAAAACGATATTCTTTAGATTCATATCATTCCCAACTTCAGCATAATTCAAGCACACAACTTGCTTGATTTTTTGATTTATAACTAGCTAAAGGAACCCCATTATCTTGAGCTAAGACGTTAAATGTTTGTTTGTAAAATAGCCCAACCAAAGCATCGGCATTCATTACATCACTGCGCCCTATCATGCTTGCACCTTCTACATAGGTTCCATGATCAACGATGCATGCGTAACCCGTCCGCTTTAAAACACGCGATATTTCATCAGCCACCTTGCGCACATAGTAAGAATAGCAGAGCGTATTACAAACATAGACAAGCTTAAATCGATTGTTTTCAAAAGGCATAGCATGCATATCACCCACAACAATATAATCATTTGCGCACAAATCAAGACCTATGGTTTTTGGCAAACCTAAATGTTCTCTAAAAAATAAAATTTCGTTGACATAGCGTGGGCCTATAATCAGAACTTCATCATTTTTTGTTAGCTTCCCCTCTTGCATTAATTTAATAATGGTGCGCAAAAGCACATGGTGATTTTTTTCATATCCACGCAAGAGCGACAATTGACGCGAATCCGTTTTACCTTGTTTTTTTAGTTGATCACCAGAATATTTGGTATTTGCGTCCAAAAACTTCTGCATATTATCTTCTGCTTTCAATCCTGAAAGAACATCGTAAACTGCTGGGTTTGCGTTTTTCAACCCTGGTTCGGTTGCCATTCTGAGCGGAATGTACGGATGCTGTAGCCCTAAAAAGTGTTTAATTTTTTGACCCAATTTTTGACCTGATACGTGATCGTTATCAGTTAAAAGATTAAGAGCCTGTAAAAATCGTTGGCCACGTATGCTTCCAGCCTCTTGGTATAATGTATAAACAGATTCAGCGATAATTTCTATCTCATCGAGATAATCATAATCATAAAAACGTGGTACAAGATCTTTCTTGATCACAGTATCTAAAATTATACCCATAATCATTATACGGTCGCGTTCAAAACCACTGATTTGCTTTTCAGCTAGGCTACGTGTTTGCACATCACGAGCCACAATAACATCTTTGAAATCAAAGTGTGTTTTTAATAACTGTTCTTTTTGAGGTAAAATCAAACAATCAAGAACCGCCAACATGTGTTGTGCTTGCTTTGCGTTACCAGCATAACGTTCCTTCAAACGTGAAAGAACATTGGAATCGGTTACATCATATATTTGATCATTAGCAGGTTTCAACAATCCCAAATGATATAAGGTTGAAGCCGCTATTTTTTGCTGGTCTTGCGCAAAGCGCTCAAAGACAACCTTTTGATTCTCTATATGCCCCGCTTTGATGCTATCGGCAAATTTCTCTTCTTCTGCAAAAAAAGGGCTGCGATAGACGGCAAGCAGATCTCGCAGATAACCATCATAATAAAGACTTTTTTTTGTTTGCCATCCAAGCATGCCTAGTTTTTTATATACCGTAAAACACGCAGCACTAAGCCCAAAGGGTTTTTTAACCACATAATAACGAACAAAAAAAGACGAACTAACAACAAAAAATCCCACGCACAATAAAACAAAAATGCGACGCAACCCTGTTTGACTAGCAAAATATTTCATTCTATTCCTTTTAAAAACCCAAGCCTTATGAAACCATATCTAAACGCAAACGAGATCCCTTTTTGGCATCTGTCTTCATGGGCTTACCTAGCACGTTATCCAACTCTTTGGGTGCCAGACCAAATCCTGGACGTACTATCCTAACATGTTCCTGGGTTAAAATTTGCCCGGCCTGAACATCTTTAGCAATGTACACAGAGCGTCGGAATTGAAGCGATTTTTGTTCTTGTTCAGAAAGCTCATAGTGGACTTTACCCAGCGCCTGCCACGCACGCGCTGTTTCACCCACCAAAAGTTTTAGTGTAGCTGGGTTAAGTGAAAATTCTGCATCTACGCCACCTTCGTCATCGCTAAGCTTTACATGCTTTTCAATAACGGTTGCTCCTAGGGCAACACTGGCAACGGCGGCTCCAATGCCTTGGGTATGGTCTGAAAGGCCTACCTGACACCCAAATGTCTGACGCATATGCGGAATGGTGAGCAAATTGCAATCGGCTGGTGACGCGGGATAGGTACTGGTGCCTTTGAGTAGAATTAACTCTTTGCATCCAGCTCCTCGTGCTGCATTAACTGCATCTTGAATGTCGGACGGGCTGGCAAGCCCCGTTGAAATAATTACCGGCTTGCCCGTCTTGGCAACTTTGCGTATAAGAGGTAAATGAACCATTTCAAAAGATGCAATTTTATAACAGGGAACATTCAGCGTCTCTAAAAAATCTACCGCTGTTTCATCAAAGGGGGTGCTTAAGGCTATCATTCCAAGTTCACGAGCACGTTTAAAAATGGGCTCATGCCACTCCCACGGAGTGTAAGCCTTTTGATAAAGAGAATAAAGCGAGGCTCCATTCCACAAGCTCTTAGGGTCATTAATAAAAAAATCCCCCTCGTGCATGTCTAGCGTAATAGTGTCGGCTGTGTACGTTTGAAGTTTAAGCGCATGTGCTCCCGCTTTGGCCGCTGCTTCAACAATTTTTAGTGCTGTTTCGAGTGATTGATTATGATTGCCCGACATTTCTGCAACAATAAACGGTGGCTGATTGGGTCCAACAGCTCTGCCAGCTATTAGGATGCCTGCCATTAAAATTTCCTTCAATTCAAGTCCTTTCCACAAATTTCTCTACCAAGTACAAATGCTTCAGCAGCATCAACGCCAACTATAGATCCGCGCCATCGCGCAAGATATTCTAAACTTTTTATAGATCTAGGATGCGGAAATTCACGCATCTCAGATGCATAGGCCTGCAAAGCCTGCAACTTTAAATGCAAGGTATCAGAAACATTTTCAAACCACTGTGGTTGAAAATAAGGTCCCGATGATGGTGGTTGCCATTCGGTACTTGAAGCAACTTCAAAAAATAATAACCTTTTTACGCACACTCCAGGCATGGGTCGACACGCCGCGATAACCGCCTCTTGGACTCGGCGGTGATCAATATTCACATCACCTGCATGGTGCGTATACACAATGTCAGGGCTGTGCAATTTGATGGCTTCTTCAACGACTTTTATCACATCCAAACGGTCGACGGAGTCCATGCGATTATCTGGGAATGTATGTAATTTTAGAGAAAAGACACCTAAAATATCATTGGCTTTTTGCGCTGCTTGAGCCAAATCACCCAATTCATGTTTGTGTTCTCCTGGTTCACGGCTTACAGCTCGAGCTGTAATACCTTCAGCTAAAATAAGAACAGCTACCATGTCCCCATTTTTTGCATGTTTAGCCATAGTAGCACCACAACCTAGCACCTCGTCGTCAGGGTGAGCTGCAACCACCAAAACTTTTTGTTTGAAATCATTAGATTTTTTCATCGTATTTGTGCCATGTAAGCAAGAACATGTTTTTCAACTACAAAGGACGAGTGCGATAGAAAATAGTGCTCAAGTACAGATGCAACAGCAGGCTCATGCTCTGCCGAATAAAACGTCGTTGAGCGCCAATAGTCCAGCACTGCTTGAGGCGTTGGATAGGCAATATAATTTACAAAGGTTGATGCCACTACCCTGCACGAACGCTGAAGAATAGGTAACACCTCTTGTTCCATGAACATCTGTGATGAATAGGTAACCAGCGCTGGTAATGTAAAAAACTGACCAAGCAGATCAAATAAATTTTTATTATTTTGACCATAGGGGCCAACAATCAATAAGTTTCCACGTTGATTTAGATGTTCAAGGCATTGCTGCAAAATATGCTCAACATTTTTTGCATAATACAAACCATAGAAACAAGAAATCAGGTCGAACTTTTTAGACGCTAGTTCAACATCGTCAAACATATGTTCCATTGCCAGACACTTAAAAGT
>Ga0207152_1185_pt1 | contig 12918 bp, 6 predicted proteins | sample Alteio_BWMinHeat_30_FD_153590 | JGI IMG/M metagenome (GOLD analysis project Ga0207152, IMG submission 153590) | Enriched cells from forest soil in Barre Woods Harvard Forest LTER site, Petersham, Massachusetts, United States -... | ecosystem: Environmental > Terrestrial > Soil > Temperate forest >... | reverse complement strand
ATCCGAAGTTCATTTTGTATCGGAGGTTCAAAAAGGAAGAATTGCCGGAGACAGGTCGTACATAGATATTTTGATATCTGCTGGGTATTATTTCCTTCACAGCCATTCCCGCAATGGATGCAGGTTTCCGGTAGAAAGAGACGCAGCATTATACAGATGCAGCTAATACGGATTTTCGTTTGAGAAAATTATCCTCGATACGCTTTATCTCGTCACGTAGCAGGGCAGCGCGTTCGAATTCGAGATCGGCTGCTGCTTGCTTGAGTTCGGCGGCAAGCTGCTCGATCAATCCTTCGAGTTCGCCTTCATTCATATTTTTAAGGACGAACGATGGAGTAAGTTCGCGTCCTGCTTTTTCATCACGGGCGGCCTGGCGCTTTTCTTCACGTTTTATAGATACATCGGCAACAGCAGTCGATTGCATTATATCTTCATACGATTTTAGAATTGTTGTCGGAGTGATATTATGCTCCGTATTATATTCTGTTTGTAAAATACGTCGGCGTTCGGTTTCATCTATGACCGCTTTCATGGACTTCGTTATCCTATCTGCATACATGATGACAAGCCCGACTGAGTTACGCGCTGTGCGCCCGGCTGTCTGCATCAAAGCTTTTTCGCTGCGCAGGAATCCTTCTTTATCGGCATCGAGAATTGCAACGAGAGAAACTTCCGGCAGATCGAGGCCTTCGCGTAATAAATTTACGCCGACAAGAACATCGAAAACGCCGAGCCGCAGATCACGTAAAATTTCGACTCGTTCTAATGCATCGATTTCGGAATGCAAGTAGCGGACCTTCACACCAACTTTGACATAATAATCGGTAAGATCTTCTGACATACGTTTTGTCAAGGTCGTAATGAGCACGCGCTCTTTTTTTAGAGCGCGTTTGCGAATTTCTTCGAGCAGGTCGTCGATCTGGTTTTTAATCGGGCGTACTTCGATTCGTGGATCGAGCAAGCCCGTCGGACGAATTATTTGTTCGACAACAACTCCTTTTGCTTGTGAAACTTCATAGTCATCGGGAGTAGCGCTAACAAAAATTACCTGATCGGTCTGCTGTTCGAACTCGGTAAAATTAAGAGGACGATTATCGAGTGCGCTCGGTAAACGGAAGCCATGTTCTACGAGCGTTGTCTTGCGTGCTCTGTCACCGGCAAACATGCCGCGTACCTGAGGCATGGTCTGATGGGATTCATCAATAACAAGGAGGAATTCATCCGGGAAATAATCAAGAAGCACGCTTGGCCGCTCGCCTTCTTTTCTTCCGGCAAGATGGCGGGAGTAATTTTCGATACCTGAGCAATAGCCCAGTTCGCGCATCATTTCAATATCGAAGCGCGTCCGCTGTTCGAGACGTTGTGCTTCCAACAGCTTACCGTTAAGACGAAAAAAATGAAGTTGTTGCTCAAGTTCCGCTTCGATCGTACCTATAGCTTGTTCAAGTTGCGGACCGGTAGTGACGAAATGTTTTGCCGGATAGAGATAAGCACGGTCAACCGGTTCAAGAATTTTCCCTGTCAATCTGTCGATAAACGAAATACGTTCGACCTGATCGCCAAAGAATTCAACACGGTAGCCTTTATCCTCTTCGTAAGCAGGGATAACTTCGACGACATCTCCGCGGACACGGAATGCTCCTCGCTGGAATTCAACATCATTGCGAGCATAATGAATTTCATGCAAGGCCCGCATGAACTGATTACGTTCTACGGTATCGCCGGTATGAATGCGCAGCATTTGTTTTGCATATTCGTCCGGTGCGCCTATGCCGTAGATACAGGATACTGAAGCGATGATGATCACATCATTTCGCCCATCAAGCAATGCACTGGTGGCTTTAAGCCGTAAACGGTCGATCTCTTCGTTGATCGACATATCTTTTTCAATATACGTATCGGTAGCAGGAAGGTAGGCTTCCGGCTGGTAGTAATCGTAATAGGAAATGAAAAATTCTACTGCATTATGCGGAAAGAACTGCTTAAACTCCCCGTAAAGCTGTGCTGCAAGAGTTTTGTTATGACTGATTACAAGTGCGGGTTTATTATAGGAGGCGATAACATTCGAGATAGTAAAAGTTTTTCCGGAACCGGTAACTCCAAGTAGTACCTGCGATTTATCTCCGCGGGCTAAGCCTTCAGAGAGCTGCTTGATCGCTTCCGGCTGATCGCCGGCTGGTTTATAATCCGATGATAATTGATAGTCCACGAGTACTAAGTTTTTGATTAATTATCCATGCATCACAGGTTCCGATGGTAACGAAACAACAAGCTCCGCTTCGAATAGCTGGAACTCCTGAAGCCGATTTTCCACTTCATGAACTGGGAAATAACTTTTTGCAAGTTTCAGAAATGTATTCCGGTGTCGCGCTTCACTTGCGAGTAACGATTTGAAAAATTCTCGAAGATCTTCATCTGCGGCATGCTCCGATAACAATGAAAAGCGTTCGCAAGAACGTGCTTCGATAAGTGAAGAGACGATGAGCTTATCCAGCAATTTATGTGGCTCTTGCTTCCTGATCTTTTCGTGCAGAGCTTGGGCATATGCATCTCCGGTGTCATATGTAAGACGTATGTCGCGGTCGTGCATTTTTTTGAGTACCATTCTGAAATGACTCATCTCTTCTATCGCAAGCTCTGACATTTCTTCAACTAACTCTTGGCGTTCAGGGTACCTATTTAACAGAGAAATAGCCATCATTGCAGCTTTTTTCTCACAATGGGCATGATCAGGAAGGAGCACGGATACGTCATGAGCTACTCTCACGATCCATTCCGTATTTGTTTCGCACTGCAAACCGAGCATATTTTTTTCAGTTCGATAAAACAATAGATAGAGAGAAAAGATTAAGGAATCCCGGCTCTTCTTATCAAGAACTATTTCCCCTTGAACTTCCTTGTATTACGAGAACTATGACACAGGACTAATACCCCATTCTCACTAAATAGTATTGTTTTTTACATGAAGTTGTAACTTCGTCATGTCTTAATAGTTATACTTGGACAGGCCTTGCCCTGTCAGGAGTTAATGTTGTTGTTTGTACTTCTTTATTTTTACTACCTATGAAACGTATAGCAATATCACTGTGCATTTCCCTTATGGTTTTTTGTGGAACCGCAGATTTAGCTTTTGCACAGCAGCAAGGGCTACCGGTGGATGGCAGGGATTTTTATATCGGATTTGTCTATCCCAGTTTCAATAAGAATCCTGCACAAATAGCTGATGGCGATTTTCATGGTTTTTTCGGCATTTATGCATTGATCTCAAGCTATAGTGATAATACAGCGACTCTTTCGTATTTCGATAATGCCGGCAATGAAACGGCTCGCACGCCATATCAGATAAGTGCGAAGCAAGGAAGGGCTATACCACTGACGATGTCTTTAATGCAAATGACGGATACTGCAGGAGATATGCCTGAGTTTAAAGCATGTCATATCACCTCTAAAAAACCGATCAATGTTCAATTTTTTTCCACTGGCGCCTGTTCAGGAGGAAGTTATCTTGCCATCCCTACTCCGGCGTTAGGGAAGAGTTATGTAGTTCCTACCTATAATGATAATCCGGCCTATGGCTACGGCCAACCCTTCCAGGCAGAAAACGGCGGCGGTTTTTTTCTTATCATGGCTGCTTTTAATGCTACCAATGTAACAATTACGCCGAACGGACTAACTGCTGGTAACCATCCCGGTGTAAATTCCGGAAGAGGTTCGACCGGCAAACCTGTCCCTTATACCGTAAGTCTTCAGCGCGGACAATGCTACTGGGTCAAAGGCGATGGCTCCGACGATGCCAATGACCTCTCCGGTTCGACCGTTACTTCCGATAAACCGATCGGCGTACTTGCCGGGCATGAAGATGCGTTTATTGGCGAAGCTCCGAGCAACTCACTTTTAGAAGGACGCGACTTTATGATCGAGCAGGTGATCCCGTCCGAATATTGGGATTCGACAGGATATGTTGCTATCCCTATGTATGGTGCACAGCCTGAAGATCCAACCGCAGCCGGTTATGGTCAAAATTATAGGGTCTTTACCAATACCAGGGGGACAAATATAGAAGAGAACGATTGTATTACTGCTCAGAACGATATGTCTAGCAGCATATATGCCTATCCTACTCCAGAGAAAAGGAACGTGGGCTGTCCAATAGAACTACATTCCAATAATGGTCATAAATTCGGCGTCATGTGTTATGAATTGCGCGACCAAGGGACAACAGAACCGTATCCGGCAGAAAGCATGATGAGCATTGTTCCGATGTCACGCTGGAGGAATTCCTATTTATTTTATGTACCGGCAAACACCTTCGAATTGTTGCAGGATTATTATATCAATGTCATTGGCGAAAAAAATGACATGGATAATAATATTGTCTTTTCGCATAATGGGGGAGGTTTGAGCAAACTCTCTACACTTTCAACTAAAGGCGCTTTCAATGGTATTCCCAATCATCCTGAACTTAAAGGCGTTCGGTATAAAGTAAATCCCGGATCATATTATCTCACTAATCCGAGAACAATTCTTGATCCAAATGTTCCTATAGATACTATGCTGCAGGGATCATTCATGGTGTATCATTATGGAATGCGTGCTATAGACCCAGATGCGGATCTCGGTGATTTCTGTGGTGATGACTTCTTCTTTGCTTACGCTCTTCCGATCGGTATGACGGTCAGCGCGGGTGGCGGAAATCCGGTTATCACGGTTGATAAGCTCTGCTCGTCCTGGCATGTTTGTGTACATGATTCAGTCGCGTTAACAAGCGCAACCCTTATTGACGATCCCGGTGGTAATGTTTATGGACGTCCGGGGAAAGTATATAAGAATGTTAACTTCGATCTGAATTCCGATCCGGACCAAACAGGTGAGATCGTTTTCAGCGGAAACGATACATCGGTTTGCTTCGATGTCCTGGTTTCCAATCCGTTCGATACTGCCTATGCTCCGCTCTATATCGTCGATAAGAACGGACATCATCTTGATCCTATTTTAGAACTCCGTTATAAAGCGCCGAGTGTGAAGGAGCTATTGCAAGTACCGAATCCGCCAAATCCGCCGACCTATATTAAAGTAGATACGCTGCAATATGGAACGATCCGTGTCGGTGGAAGTAATCAGGTATGTTCGACACTTGTCTTTATCAATAGTGCGCCGAAAGGAACAAATCCGTTCCACATTTCCGGCGTAACAATGCAAAATCCCAAAGACAAAAATTTCACGATAGCCTCTACTACTCCAACACTTCCTGTATCACTAAAGGGCGGAGATACTCTGCAAGTACAAGTGTGCTTTAGTGCAAATGATACCATCTCAGTAAGTGATTCTGTGATCATTACAACTGATTGTTTTAATGCCCCGCTTCTGGCATTAGGCAAAGGAGGTACACCGCTAATTTTTGCCACCGATTATGATTTCGGTCCTGTCTCAGTCGGCACCACGAAATGCGGACCTATTGTAGTTGAAAATAGGGGAAACCTGCCCTTTCTACTTACGAAAAACTGGCTTCTGCACAACACTACGATTTTTTCAATGGACCCGACAAGTGCCGCTCAATTACCGGTTACCTTGCAACCGGGCGGTGCTATTTCGCTCAATTTCTGTTATAGTCCGACAGTGCAGGGACCTCAGGACTCAACGACTGTCGATTGGAATACCGATATTGAATCACCATACACCAATGTTATCAAGTCCTGGTCCTATCTGAAAGGAACACCCATTAAGCCGGGACTTATCTGGGATCGCCCTACTCAATTGGATTCTGTTATATGTGAGGACTCACTTATTCGGCGAGTCAATCTCATCAATAATGGTAATGCTATCGCAACAAATATTGCAGTATTTTTTAATGGGCCCGATGCTGCTGAATATAGTATCGTCGGCAACCAAAGAAACTATGTACCATTACAGAATTTTACAATGAATCCACATGATACGATATGGGTAGATGTGAAATTCAAGGCCGATCTTACGAAAGGCTATGCTCCACGTCATGCAGATTTGCTTGCAACATCATTGAATGATGTGACGAAGACAAATGACACAACTCTTATTAAATTTACAGGATTAGTCCAGCATGCAGTTCTGACCTTCAATCCCAAATTGCTCAGTCTTGGATTTATTACCAAAGGAGTACCCGAATCTGGGAATGTAATTGTGGTTAATACTGGGGATGCACCGTTTGTAATCAAGAGCACTACTTTCCCGAATCCCCCTATTACCGGTATCTCAGTTAATGGAAAAGCGCTATCACCGGGAGATACGATCTTTCGAGGCGATACTATTACGCTGCATATCGATGTAATCTTAAATACCTATACCGATACAACGGTAAATTATGCACTTTTTAGCGATCATGCATGTGGAGATTATACGGCGTCGATACAAGTGGCAACTAGTCAATTAAAAGTACTGGCAACGAGTTATCCGGCACCGGATGTTTTCGTCGGCTGTCGCGAACATGATAGTACGGTGGTATTTACGAATATAGGGTCATACGTAGTCACGTTAGATTCCGTTGAGTTAGTCGGCATTACTCCCCCAGGTCAATTTGATCTAGTGGATTCGAAAGGTAACAGAATAAGTAGTCTTGTTATCGGCAAAAAGTTATTAGGACAACAAGGCGATACGATCGGAATAGTCTATCATCCTTCTGTTTCCGGACCGGCATCAGGAACGATCAGATTTATTTTCGATAGTGCGGGTACGAAATTTGTCGTTACGACGCAAGCGACCGGTAATGGGATCCAGCTCCGGACGACACTTTCCGCAGCCCAGGCGAGCGGACAGCCCTATACGAACGATACGAGATCGAATTTCACAGTTCCGATCTCACTGACCAATACTGCGCTTCCACCAAATGCCGATGCGAGATACGTCACTTTCCGGCTCACCTATCTCCAGGATGTCGTGAATTTTAGCTCTGCTGCACCGACTGCAAATTTTACCTGGACAACTGCCGCTCCGAAACCGGTTGATCCTGCTGCGAGTAATGGTATAGAATATCTGGACTTCGATATATCCAGTGGTAAAGTGCCTATTACTAATCTTCAGGATATTGTACAGGTGCAATATCAGCCGATGATTGCTATAAAGATGGCGACGACCTTCACCATCAGCAATGTCGTATTCTATGATTCTGTACACGCTCCGATATGCTATATCGCAGCGGATACGATACCGGCTAATTTTATTCCGATTTATTTATGCGGCGATACGACACTGCATAAATTCCTTTCGGGGACACTGCCGACACGCATTTCAATGCTCTCGCCGAGTGTCTTGACAGAGAATCAGACACCGGTACTCTATTACAGTATTAACCGTTCCGATCTCCCGGTGAAGGTTGAACTTTATAATGTCCTTGGCGAGCTTGTGCGTACAATAAAGAGTACGACATCCCAGATCGCCGGGGATTATAAACTGCCGATAGGAATATCCGGCCTGGCAAGCGGTAGCTATATTGTGAGATTGACGACTCCGATAAGTTCGGAATCGACAAACTTTATCTTGCAGAAATAGGTTTATGTAAAAAGCGGGTATTCTACGATCTGGAAAGATCGAAAGGTATCCGTTTCTTTTTTTACAGCGGGGAAATTCATCATTCTAAATAATTATTATGAAAAAAGTTATTATTTTCCTATCGCTTCTTCTTTTTTCCTCTCCACTTGTTGCACAAACTCCATTCTGGCATCAGACGAACGGTCCCCAAGCAGGGACGGTCGATAATATTTCTATTGATTCATCGGGCAGAGTAATAGTCTGGACGGCAGGAAGCGGAGCTTTCCGAAGCAGTGATAACGGTAATACCTGGGAGCTGCTCAATCGGGGCTTACCCAAAGCGCAATTATATATCGGAGCAGCTACGAAATCCGGATATTTAATCGCAGCGAATGCTGCAGCAGATGGGCAGCTTTTTCGGTATAATGAGAATGATCCGTATGCGCAGTGGGAGGAAATTACACCCTTTGCCGGGACAGTGACTGTAACGATCAATGATATACTTGCCGATCCGAACGGCGAACTGTATCTGGCGGCAGGAAACCAGGGAGTATTGCGTTCCGACGATAATGGGACTACATGGTTGAAGAAAGGGCATTTGATCGATACTACGAAAACTTTTCCTCTTCTTTTTGATGATAATGTGTACGATCTTTCCATCGATGGGAATGGAAATCTTTTTGCCGGAATGCACGGCAACGGTGCTATTTACCGGTCAAGCGATAAAGGTGAAACCTGGACGAGACTACCCGCGCGCAGTCCTGACGTAATGAAATCACTTGCAGCATTGCTCGCTGCACCAAATGGAAATATAATTATCGGGACAATACAACAGAATTTGTCTACTGGCGGACATATCTACGTTTCTACCGATACGGCAAAAACGTGGAAAGCAGTTTACCAGAGACCGGCAACTACCGAGGAGCAAAAAAATAATATCGATAAGATCATCCGCATACCTGGCACGAACGTGATCTATGCTAATGCACATGGACCAACGCTCCTTTCTATGGATGATGGGTTAAGCTGGGTGCCGATGGATACTGAAAAACGCGGGGATGAAATATTTTCCATGGCGGCAAAAGAGTCTAATCTCTTCCAATTATGTGAACCTGATGGCATATTTCTTTCCAACGATAGCGGCAAGAACTGGGTATCGAAAAATAAGGGAGTTAATGCGGAATATATGTGGGGAGTGGCGATCAACTCTAAACAGGCTGTTTTCGGGATCACAGAATATGGGTTATGGGGTACAACCGATAATGGGGATAACTGGGATCACAAACCGGAATACGGCGAAGATTATAATCCGAGCATTTTTATTGATAAGAAGGATTATATTTTTATTGGTACAAATAAAGGACTTTTCCGCTCGAAAGATGATGGGCAAACGCTTGACAGGATCATTATACATATCCCGGATACGACAATAAATGATAGTCTGAAAGCTAATGCGATCAATCAGGTTGGTGATGACGGTCACGGAAAACTTTTCTGTGCAAGCAATGTAGATTCGATCGGTTTTCTGTATTCAATGGACGAAGGCGATCACTGGGTTAAAATTCCGAAACTCCCGCAACAGACCCAGCAAATACGTGCATTTGCGATTGCTTCACAGGATACGATCCTTGCGACGGCCGGGATTTCAGGAAGTGGCAATTACTATTTATCAATTGATGATGGATTGAGTTGGAAACTCTTAACCGATAATTCGAATGTTCTTGCATCACAATTGCTTATACACCCTAACGGTGCATATCTTGCGAGAGTCCTTGGCAGCGGCATATATATATCGACAGACGGGGCACAGAACTGGGGAAGAATATTTCCTCCGGCTGACCAAAGCGGTTTATTCAAAGCTTATTTTTATATGATGATAGACCATGCCGGAAATATTATTGTCTGTACTGATAGCGGTGTCTATCGTTCAAAACCGGGAAGTTTTTCTCAATGGTATTCCGTCAGCGAGGGTCTGTCTGCAAACGATGTGCCCGGTCATTTTATATCGTGCGTAGGTGTTGTTGAAAACCCTGTTACTCATGTGTTCTTTGGAGCAACTCATGGGTTGGGTGTATTCAAAAGTATTGCCGATCTCGGCGTATCGGATAAACAGTTTAGTCCAATCGTCCGTAATGTCGTGAGTGCATATCCAAACCCATTCCAAAATAAGACGACAATATCATTTACGTTGCCACGCAGAGAATATATATCGCTCACGCTATATGATCTTCTTGGAAGAAATGTACGGTCCTTACTCCAAGGCACTTATGATGAGGGCGAACATATATTTGGACTAGATGTGGCAGAGTTAGCTGGGGGTAATTACATAACGACACTGCGATCTGAAGATGGAAGCTACTCTTCGTGGGTAACGCATGTAAAATGATTTGACCAAATTGAGTAGTGAGCGGATCTCAATTCGCTCTACTAATTGTTTGTACGTTACTCAATGCCGACTCATATTCGGCAATTAGTCGTTTGACAACTTCATCAGCACTAATAATATCTTTTATTAGTCCCGATGATTGTCCCATTTCCAGTTCACCCTGATCGAGGTCTCCATCAAATATGCCTAGCATCTCACGTTTTTTCCCAAGAAGTTTAATTTCTTCTTCTTTCGTTGCGCCTAGCGATTCGGCGGTGACCGCTTCTTTAGCGAAAGTATTTTTTTTCAGACGGACCGGCGCAACTTTTTTTAATGTAAGAACAGTAGCATTATCTTCTGCTTCGATCACGGCCTGTTTATAGTTCGTATGAGAGCTTGATTCTATTGTTGCCGCGAAACGAGTGCCGACCTGCACTGCTTGAGCACCGAGCGCGAACGCGGCCACCATCTGCCTTCCGTCGGCAATTCCTCCGGCCGCAATAACCGGTATTTTCACTGCATCGACGACTTGTGGAACAAGGCAAAGAGTAGTGATCTCATCAATACCATTATGCCCACCCGCTTCAAAACCCTCAGCGACTACCGCATCGCATCCAGCCTCTTCAGCTTTTAAAGCATGTTTTACACTTGCAATAACATGCACGAAAAAAAACCCCGCATCCTTAATTTTCTTTGCATGGACATTCGGATTTCCTGCACTTGTGAAAATAATCTTTATGCCTTCATCCAGAGATACTTGAATAAGTTCTTCTGCGTCTCCCCGTATAAGAGGAATATTTACTCCTATCCAACCTGCAACTTCTGTTGCCTTTGCTTTACGAATATGTTCACGTAGTAGTTCAGGCTTCATCGAACCGGAGCCGATGAGCCCTAAAGCACCGGCACGCGCAGATGCGACAGCTAGTTTCCAGCCGCTCGTCCAGACCATACCGGCCTGTATTATTGGATACCGTATTCCCAGACGCTGTGATAGTTGTGTTTTCATTGCTTCAAAAATACGAGGAATTGATAAGTAGATTTTGAATTGCGTACTTACTTTTTTCTCCTGAAAAGTGTTATTTTGGAGTGAGATATCTTTGGACTATCATCTATATTGCTTTTTTTTCTTTTCGCATACAAGCACAGGATGCCTGGAGTAATCAGGTTGGGCCGCTTACCAGCCATCTTTATGCGGTAAAGTTTACTGATCTCTCAACAGGGACAGTTTGTGGGTTTCCCGGATCAATTTTTCGGACAACAGACGGAGGAAATAATTGGACCGAACAGATAAGCGGCACGAATAATCAGTTGCGAGGCATTTTTTTTACTTCGCGTTTGAACGGGACAGTTGTAGGTCGGGATGGCATTATTTTGCATACGACAGATGGCGGTGTATCATGGCAGCAGCAAAAAAGTCCCTCAAAATTGCAGCCGTTACTTTCGACATTTTTTCTCGATTCACTCCATGGTTATGCTGTCGGCTGGTACGGAATTATCATTTATACACGTGATGGAGGTGAACACTGGGAACTGCAAAAAAGCGAGGTAACTACTTTTTTACGTAGTGTTTATTTTTTAGCTGATAGTATAGGATTGATCGTTGGAGAAAAGGGCACGTTGCTTCGTACGATCAATGGAGGAAAAACATGGAATCTTATTCCCAGTGAGACAACCGAGAACCTTACAGGGGTTTGTTTTTTTGATAAAACCTCAGCCGTTGCCGTTGGGGAACATGGTGTGATTGTCAGATCAGCCAATAACGGATTGCGTTGGGAGTGTACTGACAGCGGCGTAAAAAATAATCTTCGTGGTGTTTCTTTCTTTGGAAAAATTGGCACTGCAGTCGGAGAAAATGGCATCATCATTCATTCAACCGATGCGGGTAATTCCTGGAAGAAAGAAGCGCCAAAAAGCATAGCGCACCTTCTGGCAGTCCAACAAGTTGATGCAAAACATATTGTTGTAGTGGGTTTAAATGGAGTAATTTTACGAAAAGATGAGAAATAAGGGGAGTGAATTATTTCTAGAGTCAAATACTTGCGGACGTTTTTGCCCTGCCTGATGTTCTATAAGTCTGTATCATATAGTAATTTCGATTAATGAGTAACGAAACGAATACGGGACCGGAAGCTCAGAATGAGGCACAAGTCATAGAGACTGGGTCTGCTCCTCCACCACGCGATATTATCGCTGAACGCCTGGCACAGCGTATGAAAGAACGCGAAGCAGTTTTGAGTGTCGAACCGGCGAAACAGGAAGAAGTAATTACCGAAACCCCAAAATTAGAACGCAAGGTTTTTGACTTTCAACCTAAGGAGACTGCACAAGAAGCTGCTGCAGAAGAACCAGCCTTCGCTCCGATCATTGATGCAATTGCCGAAACAACTGAATCGCTTGAAACTTCATCTCCTATTCCTATGGAGCGCGAGAATCGGCCCCGGGATAGAGACAGAGTTCGTAATCGCGACCGTAAGGATCGCCGGCCACCACGTGAACCGCGTGCAGAGCGGATCGAAGGATCATCTGATTTTCAACCAAAAATCAGGGAAGAACGACCTTCTCGTTCTGAACGACCGGAAAGAAAAGAACAAACAGAAAGACAACCTCGTGAGCCCAGACCGACCGCCCCGAAAAATGATACGCCTTTCGGACGCGCCCGTTCGCTTGCGTCGAAACTAGGTGTATCTCTTGTAATTCCGCTTTATAATGAGCAGGACTCTCTGCGCGAACTTACTGCTGCGCTTCGTGAAGAGCTTTTTAAACTCTGCGATAAAAATTATGAGATCATTTATGTAAATGATGGCTCAACAGATCGTTCCGCTGAGATTCTAAAAGATATTGTTGCCGGCACATCGAAAGTTTCGACATTGACATTCCGCAGTAACAGAGGTAAGTCAGATGCCCTATCTGTTGGCTTTAAAGAGGCCAGGTATGGGATCGTTATTACGATGGATGCGGATCTACAAGATGACCCAAAGGAACTGACAAATCTTATCGCAAAACTTGATGAAGGGTTCGATCTTGTATCCGGTTGGAAAAAGAAACGTAATGAT
>Ga0207152_1184_pt1 | contig 12958 bp, 9 predicted proteins | sample Alteio_BWMinHeat_30_FD_153590 | JGI IMG/M metagenome (GOLD analysis project Ga0207152, IMG submission 153590) | Enriched cells from forest soil in Barre Woods Harvard Forest LTER site, Petersham, Massachusetts, United States -... | ecosystem: Environmental > Terrestrial > Soil > Temperate forest >... | reverse complement strand
ACTTTAACGACAGTTGGTTTACCGTATGCTCAGCTAACTGTTAATGGAATTAGAGTGGAGGCCGATTCAACCGGTTTTTGGTCGCTCTCTTCGACAACGTATCCTCTTGCAATTCAGACATCATTCAATTGCCGATTTTTTAGTGTTCTCCGCCAGGATGGCTTTGCTAATGGCATTTTGAAGAGAAATATTGATGCTGGAAATGCAGACATAGTATGGGATTCTCAGAACTCGGACGATGCAGAACGTGATGGATATTATTCTGCTGCCGAGGCGCATTTAGCTGATAAGCGTCTCGATGAAAAACTTACAGGTATTGATCTTCATATGAAGGTCAATGTCAATATGAATTCAGTCTGTAATGCCTTTTATATTCCTACTGATACTTCGATAAATTTTTTCATGGCAGGTTCTGGCTGTGCAAATACAGCGGAAATATCAGACGTCGTATTTCATGAATACGGACACCGGGTTACCAATGCCCGTTATCAACTAGCTGCCGGAAGGAATACGAATATCGTGGACGGCTCACTCAGTGAAGGATTTGCCGATCTCAATAGTGCTTTTATTCGTGACGATCCGCGTATTGGTATCGGGTTTTTCGGTAACACAAGTCAGATCATCCGAACATGTGATAATACTAAAAAATGGCCACGGGATATTAACCGGGATATACATATATCGGGCGAAATTATTTCCGGAGCATTTTGGGATTTGCGGAAAATGATAGGACATGACATCGCCGAGCACCTTTTCCATTTTATGGAATATGAAATGCCCGATGGTCCAGCGGTTTATCCCCCTGATTCCGCTTCGCTTGAAGACGCATTTGCCACAACGCTCAGTGCCGTGATCCTGACCGATGATGACGACAATAATCTTTCCAATGGTACACCCCACCTAAAAGAAATTCTCGCTGCATTTAAACTCCATAATATTACCCTCGCTAGATTTTTGGATGTCGAAACCTCGAAAATAGCTGATCAGGATACTTCGGTAAAAGAATATGAAATAAATGTCAACGCAAATTATACCGGTATTGTCGGGTCCCTCGATAGCGCATCGATAAAAATATTTTATTCAACTGATTATGGAAAAAATTATCATATTGTGAATCTTTCTCCCAATGGCAATGAAGGATTCTCTGCATCAATTCCTAAGGTTCCTGCAGGGACGATCGTAACATATTATGCAGTCGCGGCAACAACCGTAAACGATACGATGATATCTCCTCCTCCTAACGCCCCCTATAATTTTCTTGTAGGATTTAAACGAATACTTTTTGATGATGCCGAGGAAGATAGAGGATGGTCCCTCTCAGCTCCAGGTGATGATGCGACTAATGGATTTTGGGTGAGAGAGAAACCACACGGAACATATACGGATCCGAATCCTCCTCTGCATTATATCCAGCAGGATACCAATCATACACCCTATCCGGGGAAAATGTGCTACATAACCGGTAATAAAGTTGATCCGCAAGGGGATCTGGATCCAAATTTTGCAGGATACGATGATGTGGATGGTGGCAGAGCAACGCTAACGACTCCCCTATTCGATCTATCGAAGTTAAAATCACCTTATATCCGCTTTTGGTATTACTTCTCGAACGATCAGGGACTAAATCCTGGCATTTGCGTTTGGGAAACCGACATTTCAAACGATGATGGTGCAACATGGAAATCGGTACAGCGAACAACGAACAGTACGAATGCAGCTTCGGGCTACCCACAATGGACAGAGTTCTCTTTCCCTCTCCGTGATTACGCTCTACCATCTTCTTCCGTAAAGATTCGTTTTATCGCAAGCGATTACACTTTAGGCAATGCACTGGTAGAAGCAGTGGTAGAAGCAGGAGTGGATGATCTTGAAATTCTTGATGTGATAGATGTAGAATCTGGCGTTGTAAATATTACCCCCGCTGCGATTGTTCCCCCCTACCCCAATCCGATCCATCGTGGCGAAAGATTACATTTATCTGCCTCTGAAAATGGTACTCATGAACTGACCGATATTCTTGGAAGGAGAGTTGCTTTATCGTTAGGAAATGAATTTGTTATTCCTTTTGATATTATCCCAGGAATATATTTTATCAATGACGGTAGACAGACATATAAGATATTGATTGCTGAATAGTTTAGCTTTTACTTTTCTGTGCGAAAGAAGTGGTATTTTTGTATGGTACACTTATGCACTATACTAATTATTCCATGCAATTTCTCTCGCGAAGCATTTCTTTTTTGTCGACGATTCTCTTATGCTCTGTTCTTCTTTCCTGCAGCAAAGAAAATGCCCCAGGGAGTAAACCGCCAGCAGTTTTCGATACTTCGGAATCGGCAAAGACGGTAACAATTACCGAAAAAGAGCACCGCATTTATTTCCATCCGAAAGTCGGTGATATTTTTCGTTATCGTATCTGGCAAAGATCGAACTCCTCGGCAATTTCGACGGGGCCAGTGCCTGGCAATGAAACCGCCATGAGCGAAGACAGTTATTATCTGAATCAAACTATTCGTGCAATTCGAGCGGATTCTTCTGTTGATATCTCGATCCGCTTCGATTCTATCAGCATCAGGCTTGAAAAAGATACGATGAAGGTCAATTTATCAAGCAACCGACCCGAAAATATGAAAGATCCGCGGTTTGCATCCTATGCCGCACTTCTCGGAGTAGATATCGGAGTCATTGTGACACGGTTCGGCGATATAAAGGAGATGTACGGTACGACGGATCTGATCTCAAAGATCATGCAACGCTATCCCGATTCTCTGCGAACTCCGGACAATCTCAACATTATGAAACAGCAGATCGAAGGGACGATCGCAGAATACGTTCACGAAACGATGATGCATTACCCTGATCACCCACTTGCGAAAGATTCGACACAGACAGCAAATATGGAACAGAACGTTCCGGTTTGGGTTAATGTAATTTATCCAATGCAGATAGATATTCGGCAAGTACTGACTGGTTTCGAAGAGCGTGGTGGGAAAACACTTGCTGACTTTATGACAACAACAACATATCGACCGAAGCAATCGGTGATCGAAAACGGACCTATAAAATCAACACTTAATAGTTATTCCGCTTCTACTAAAGAAGAGATCCGTGTGGAAGATGCAACAGGTACTTTGATTTACCGAAAAGAAATCGACGATCAATCATTTACACTCATCTTAGAATCAAAAGAAGAGCCGGGCAATACATTGAAGACGGACAGAAAATCAAAAAGTACCAGGACGATAGAATTGCTTCGATAGGTAGAGGACTCTGCACAAAAAGAGTCGTAAATTTGTATCCATGGCAGAGAAACAAGAGCAGGAACATTTACCGACAGGCAGTGAAGACGCTGGTTCACGCCCGGTACGACGTATTACGTTCGATGATTTCGAGATCGAGCGAAATGCTGCCGCAGAAGAAGAGGCAATTTCCCGCGGTTTCCTGAAAAATGCCATCCCTCGTATACGGTCGATGAAGGATGATCTTTTAGGGGGCGGCGCTAAAGTAACGTCAAAGATTTTCGGAGGAAAACCGGAATCCCAATCACCGGATATCCATGATCGTCCCTGGGAAACGACTCCTGCGCAAATAGACCCTCTTTCTGCCCCTTATTTTTCAGATGAAGAACGCTCCCTTATCCGTGTAAAGAAAATTCCTAAAAAAGAGGATGGTGGACATAGCGCGGCAATTATTCAGGACTCAATCAAAGCTATGCCAACTCCAGTACCTGCAAAAACGCTTGTCCATGAGGATATTTTTAAACAAGGGGAGATCGGCGAGCAAACAGACGAATCTGATGAGGAAGAATTTAGAGAAATTATTCAGGAACAACAGACTGATCTATATCTCGAAGAAGAGTCTACAATTATTATTGAAAATATTCCTGATCAGGTTCCGCAAATTGAGGAAGTGGTCCAGGAGTTTATCGAAGAATATGTTATCGATCCATCGATCAAAGTATATCTCGACTCTCTTCGCGGATTTAGTTCGATGCCTCGCCGCGCTTCGGAAGCGCGGGAACCGCGCAAGGATTTTGTTCTCATGCTATCAGAGCTTCTTGAACTATTACGTGAACATACAGAATCACAAAGTGCACTTTTCTTCTGGATGAATTCGCGAAAGCAACATCTGGTCTTGGAATGCGCTTCGCTCGATGATTTTGCATTTAAGTATCTGGTTCAGGAGCGACGGTTTGCCATTGAGAACGATGCTGTCAGCAAAACCGCCATTCGTGCCGAACCTCAGCTGATTCAGCGCATTGCTCCTCAAGCCGAATATGATCTTATTCCCTACTACACTGATGTGATCGGCGTCCGTTCATTCGCGTCAATGCCTGTCTTCTTCGGCGATTCGATCGTTGCTGTAGTTGCTGTCGATTCACTTACCGAAGATCAATTTTCTCCAGAGACACTTCGCCTTCTCACAGAGTATTCTCGACTCATTTCGGGACTAGTTCGCAACTATATTGAAACATACGATCTGCTTTCTTCTGCTCGTACCCTGGAATCTGCGAGAAAACTCCATCAGCTTTCGGCTGTTGATTTTTCGTTACATGCACCGCGTGATGCCGAACGGACGACGGAATATATTCTGCGAATGTTGAGCGAAGCAGCCGGAGAACTTGTTGACTGGGAATGGTTTGCAACCATTTCTTTTGACATTACTCAGCGGGCATGGGGAATTCACAATTTGCAGGCAAAAGCAAGTGAAAGCTATATTGCACCCAAGACCCGGATCGATCTTGGAGAAAGCATTATCGGAAAATGCTTACGAACCGGAAAAAGTGAAAGAGTTGATGCGTTAACTCAACAAAGTGTCCGTTTTTCCGTTGAAGAAGATCGAGAAAAAGCTATCGGGCATTCATTTCTCGTTATTCCTATCCGTACAGCACAGAAAAATTACGGAGCACTTGCCATCGAACACTCTGAATCAGCCAGATTTACCGATGTCGATATTGAAGCAGTCGAACATTTGACTCGAAGCGCCGCTTCAGCACTCGAAATTTTATCTTTAAGTGAGATCGTTCACGACCGTGCACTTACAGATATTCTCACCGGAGTTCTGAATAAACGTGGTTTTGATGAACGGCTGAACGAAGAACTTGCCAGGGCAAAAGAATTTGATGAGCCTCTATCGGTTATACTATTCGAGATCGATGATATCGTCCAATTCGCCGAACGTTTTAACCAGGAAGATCTGGATACAATCGTGCTGGCCTTAACCGGAGTACTTCAATATCTCAAACAGCCGTATGATGTCCTTGCCCGAGTTGGAGAGTATACATTTGCTGCTCTGCTCATACGAATGACGGATGAAGAAGCATATCTCTGGAGTGAAAAAGTCCGGCAAAAGATTGTGAGCGAGGTAATTGCCCTCGGCAGAAAAAGCTTTTCTATCACAACAAGTATAGGTCTTGCCGGTGCCCGGCGTAACTCAACTACCGACGATATTTTCCTTTGCGCAAAAATGGCGCTTGATAAAGCCAAAGAACGAGGCGGAAATGAGGTAATAGTTTATTAAGGTTCTTAGTGTTTAGAGAGACTGTGAAGCCATATAAAAGGCAGCATGTTTGTTTGTGGGTGATTGTTCATATATCTTTAACAGATATCATGAAAGGATTTTTCAATCTCCTTGTAGCTTTCGCAACTGTTTTATCCCTCAGCGGTTGTACGAGCACTGGCATACCAATCTATGGCGGCCCAGGGACTATCTTTGCTGGAACAGGTGGCGGCATTTTCCGTTCGACCGATAATGGAGTAAGTTGGACGTCTGCGAGTAATGGATTGACAGGAAGATTTGTATTCGCACTCACAGTGAACGGCACATATCTTTTTGCCGGGACTTTGGGCGGTATCTTCCGTTCGAGTGACAGTGGCACGAGTTGGATAGCAATGAATGCCGGTTTACCTTCCGACTACCCTGTCAATGTGCTTACAGTGAATGGTACGAATTTCTTTGCAGGGACTAACGGAAGCGGCGTTTACTTATCGACTGATAACGGCTTAAGTTGGGCATCGGACAGTACGGGTTTGGCAAATCCCTATATCGATGCTATTGTATTGAGCGGCACAAATCTGTTTGCAGGTACGAATAGAGGTGTTTTCCTCTCTCTTGATAACGGCATGAATTGGAAATCTGTAAGTATTGGTCTAACTGCCACTTACGTCAATACCTTACTATTGAGCTCTAAAAATCTCTTCGCAGGTACTAATCATGGTGCATTTCTATCAACAGATAATGGCGCAACCTGGACGACGGCAAATACAAGCTTGACTGGTATTGAGGTCCATACTTTTGCAGTGAACGGCATGAATCTCTTTGCGGGGACTGACCACGGTGTCTTTCTCACAACGGATAATGGCACAAGCTGGGTGAAAAAGAACGTAGGCTTAATTCCTGTAGATGTGTATGCCCTAAAACTTATCGGTGCTCAACTCTTTGCCGGAACTAATGGCGGTGGTGTTTTTCTTTCGACAGATAACGGTACAAACTGGAAACCGATGAATACCGGATTAACGGATTCTACAATATTTTCATTTGTAACTCAGAACTAAGAACTTTATTCGAACATACATCACAGTTCCCGCATTTTCCCCACGGTTGTTTCTCACCAAAATAATTTAAGATCATCGCTGCACGGCATTTCCATATTGTAGCATAATTTTGGACTTCCCGTAATTTCCCGAATGCATGATCAAACGAAGTCTGTAACTTCTCAAGTGGAAGATGCAACTCCTCGTAATGGATTCTGGGTCTGGTGAAAGTAATAGAATATAATCTGGAATGAGACGGAGAAAGTTGTGAAAGTTTATAGCATAAAATACCGTTTTCTTCGAGAAGTCGGATAGACTTATTATAGGAAATTTTATCAAGTGACAACGACTTCATTACCTCATCAGAACTGAATGAGAATTCCATTCCCAGCCCAATGCCTTCTTCCATACGATGAAAAAGTTTAAGCATGTCTTTCCCGATTTTATTGCCGGATCGAAATAGATATTCTTCTCTTCGCTGCTTTGGGATAAGAAATTTAACAGTTGACGTTTTGGATTGGGAGACATTTTTATTCAGTACCAGTACATTCGCTTCTTCAAGTAATTCAAGAGCTCTTGTTAGCGAGCATCTCAAGTGTGGTAGGTGTGTGATGATCTGGTTTTTCGTAAAAGATATTACACTCTTATAGTGAGAGCCTATCGGGTTGGATACAAGATCATTAAGAGATTCATAGACCGCAGTTAAATCTTCCTGCGAAGGAAAATTGCGCTGTATAAGAAATTCATGAGTCCGTTCATCTCCGGAATTATAAAGCAAAATTGCGAGAGCATCATTTCCATTACGCCCGGCACGTCCGGATTCCTGATAGTAGGCTTCGAGTGTAGCGGGAAGGTCATAATGAATCACCGCTTTTACATCAGGTTTATCGATGCCCATCCCGAAAGCGCTTGTTGCAACAATGAGTTGTAAATCATTAGAGAGAAATTTTTCCTGTACGTTCAATCGTGCATTGTTTCCCATTCCGGCGTGATAACTTTCGGCGCCGAATCCAAGTTGACGAAGTGATAATGCAACACGGTCTGCTCGTGAGCGTGATGAAGTATAAACGATTATTCCGGATTGAATTTCATGAGCAAGTGCAATAAGGCGAACGTCCTTTTCACTTTCGTGAAGGACTGCATAGCGGATATTCGGCCGTTCGAAGCCCGTGACGATCTCTAAGGGATTTTCAAGTTCAAGCTGTTCGCGAATATCTTTCCGAACGTCTGGAGTGGCTGTTGCAGTAAGCGCGATCACCGGAGGACGACCACCTGGAAAATTTCTATAGAATTCGGGTATGCGTCGATAACTTTTCCGGAAGTCATGCCCCCATTCACTGATGCAATGTGCTTCATCAACGGCAATAAATGAAATCGGAATATTTGTTATAAGTGACTTAAATAAATCGGTTTCAAGCCGCTCGGGAGAAATATAGAGCAATTTCAATTCGCTTGACCGGGCTTTATCAAGCACATCTATTAAGTCATCGAAAGACTGTGAACTATTAAGAGCAGCGGCAGATATATTTCTCGAAACAAGTTTATCAACTTGATCTTTCATAAGAGAGATCAGCGGAGAAATAACCAAGGCAGTGCCGTTCATCATCATTGCCGGGAGTTGATAGCACAAGGATTTTCCCCCACCCGTCGGCATCACAACAAATGTATCGTGATTACCGATAAGTGATATGATCGCCTCTTCCTGCATCGGACGAAATACAGAAAGGTCAAAGAATTTTTGAAGAGATTGAAGAAGATTACCCTGCACAATTAAACCGTTACAACTTTTCCCATAATTATAGGATCTTCGCCTAATGATTGTAAATGTTCTTTCATGGCGTTTACTTTATGAGGATTAGCAATTATCACAAGTCCTATACCAAGGTTTAAGGCTTTTCTCATGCTTTCTTCGGGCACATTCCCAATTGTTTGAATCAAATCAAAAATAGGAAATCTCTCCCAGGCATTCCAATCTATATCGAGCGCAAGTCCGGCAGGTAGTACTCTTGAAGTATTTCCGACAATTCCGCCACCTGTAATGTGACTCAGGGCATGAATATCATCATGCACCGAATACTTTTCGAATAGCGAATGAATCGGTTTCAGGTATGACCGATGAACCTTAAGTAGAGCCTCACCAATTGTTTCGCCCGCAAGTTGCTTTGGCTTTGCATCGATACCTAGGATATCTACTAATGCCTTACGTGCTAGGCTGTATCCATTCGTATGTAAGCCGTTGCTTCTCAGCCCGATCAGGACATCACCGGCTTTTACATTTTCACGAGAGACGATTTGGTCTCTCTCTACAATTCCAATGATAGTACCTGCTAAATCAAAATCACCTTCGGCATAAATGCCGGGCATTTCAGCAGTCTCGCCGCCGATCAGTGCACAATAATTTTCCAGACAACCATCTACGAAGCCCTTAACCACAGCCTCGCCGTGATCGACATTAAGTTTGCCGGAAGCAAAGTAATCCAGAAAAAAGATAGGTTTTGCGCCGCAGACTAAAATATCGTTTGTGCAATGATTGACCAGATCGTGTCCTACGGTATCGTACTTTCCGGCTGCTATGGCAACTTTAATTTTCGTGCCTACTCCATCCGTACTCGATACAAGCACAGGATTTGTCATCCCGGGAAAACGTGCATCATACAGTCCACCGAATCCGCCAATATCAGTTAGGACATTACTATTGAATGTTTTGCGGACAAGCGGCTTAATACGCCGCACGACTTCTTCGCCGGCATCGATATGTACTCCGGCGGATTCATAGGTGATTTTTTCTTTTGCTTCGGTTGGGATCATGATTATTGAAGCGGCGCTGCAGTTAAGGTAACCGTGTAGCTAGCAGAAATATTTACGGCTTGAGTTGGAGCTTTAATCGCATTATAAATTATTGAATAATGCGATGAAGGTTTCTTGAGATATGCTCCGAAATCAGCATGTGTAAGATATACCGAATCCTGCGCTCCGATATATGTTGCGAGTGTCAGATCTGTAAGTGAGTCATTCGAAGCAATGAGCCGCAGCGTATCGAAATTTGTCATGGGGAATGAAGCGATCGATGAAAAAGTAAGTTTTGTGAGTTCTGCGGATTTGATGTTAGCAAACGAAGTTTGAAGCGTTGGACTGGTAATAAGATCTGCACTATCGATTATTATTTGAAAAGGCACCGAAACATCCTGATGAAGGATCACTTGCGGTGAGACAGAAAAACTTCCGGCTTTACCAAGATTAATTGTATAAAAATCGTCGATCCCCGTTGATGAACTACAGGATATAATACTGCAAAGGGAGCATATCAGTAAGAATAGCAGCCGGAAAATGGGGAATGCTCGTTTCATAAAAAATTATTAAAGCGGGGATGCACTAATTGTAAAAGTAAAGTCGGTTTGAATGTTGACGGTATGGCTCGGATCGTTCTTGAGCATGAACCTGACAAAAAATTTGTCGTTCGGATCCTTTGCATTGGCCGCAAAATCGGTAAGTGTTAGGATCACTTTATTTGCCGATCCGCTCCATCCCCCAAGCCATATTGTGTGTAATGAATCGGGTCCGGCTGCCAGGCTGATCGTATCAAAATTGCTCATTGGATACGCCACATCATCAGGCGTAAACGCCAACTTTGTAAGTTTCAGCGTTTTGATAAGCGAAAGAGATGTCTTCTGCTGAGCGAGTGTTGCGCTATCGAGCGGAATAGGAATGCCGATATTCGGGGTCAATATTCCAACGGGGGTATATTGGTAAACGGGAAAAGTCACGGTCTTATTAATGTCAAAACTCAGAAGGTTATTGATCGTCTGGGTTACTTGTTTACATGACAGCGTGAGGAGCACTGAAAGCAAAAGGAGAGAAGGAAAGATGCGCTTAATATGTTGATTTATTTTCATAAGCAGTTTAACGAGTTAATGGAGTGTGCTGTTCCATGACCAATCCACAAATTCCATGCCATACCCAGATATTATCGTACAGAATCGCCATGAGCGGCGCCTCATCAAAGGCCATCTTTGGCATTCAGCAATGAACTTAAAGAAATACGCAAAGATATCCCAGCCGGTTCTATTGTACGATTAGTACGTGAATTTGACAATAAGCCTTTTGCGCTTGCCTTCTACCATCCTCATTCACTCATTTCAGCCCGAATTATCAGCAGAGATGCCGGTAGAGAAATAGATGAGGATTTTTTCCGTTCACGGATCAAAGAAGCATTTGAGCGCCGCACTTTTATCCTCAAAGAGCGGAGTGCTGCGCGCATTATTCATGGCGAAAGCGATTTCCTGCCCGGTCTGATAGTTGAAAAATATAACGAAATTCTGACATTTCAGATCACTTCCGCCGGAATGGAACTCCAAAAGGATTTGATCGTAGCTTTATTAAAGGAGATTTTTACACCTCTTTCGATTATTGAAAAGAACACATCATATCTACGGAAATTAGAAGGGCTGCCGGAAATAGAGCAAATAGTTTTTGGGACTGAGACGGAAACAATAATTCATGACTCTCACGGCATAAAATTTGCAGTTTCACTATTAAAAGGACAGAAAACCGGATTCTATTTAGATCAGATGGAAAACCGGACCTCGTTCGCGAGATATGTGAAACAGAACGACTATGTTCTCGATCTCTTCAGTAACGAAGGCGGGTTTGCGCTGAATGCTGCGGCAAAAGGCGCAGATGTCCTGGCAGTAGATGCTTCCGGGCAAGCTTTGCTTTCTGCATCGAAAAATGCGGAATTAAATGGTGTTCGAGAGAAAGTTCGGACCGAGACAACCGATTGCTTTGAGTTTCTTAAAGCAAATACCGAAAAGTACGATGCAGTAATTCTCGATCCCCCTTCGCTTTTGCGATCAAAAAAAGAACTGAATACTGCAAAAAAAGGGTACTTTAATTTGCATAAGAATGCAATGAAAGCTGTTAAGCCCGAAGGCATTCTTGCAACGGCATCCTGCTCACATCATTTTACCCGCGAGTTGTTCATAGAAACAATCCGGGATGCAGCAGGTGACCAAAACCGCTCAGTAACGATCCTGGAGGAACGCGGCGCAGGCGCAGATCATCCGGTGCTGGCAATGATGCCCGAAACGGAATATCTAAAAATGTTTATTTTACGGGTGCATTAGATTACATTAAGATGCCAAAAAAGTACCCTTATGTAACTTTCACCTTACTAGAGGGGTTATTATTATAGATGAAGTATAAGGGTTTATATATTGCCTTATTTCTTTTGGTTCTGGAAAGTAATTCCATTGCCCAAACCCCTGTTGGTACTCCTGTTAAAACAAGCAATCCAAAGGATTCAGCAATTATTTTCCAATCACCGCGTCCCCTGCTCGATGATAACGCAGCAACTTCAGCACTCAATAATTCTTTCGGGTTTGCAGGAGTTATCAATGATTATGGATTCGGCCTCGGGCTCTATTACCGTCGTAATCTTACTACTGATCTTAGTGCATTAGCAACATTCGATTTCGGAACAGGCAAAGGACCTAAGGAATTTGGGCTTTTCGATGAGATCAAGATCAATAGAATTTATGTAATGCCTCTTATGGCATCCCTGCAATATAGACTTTTGAGTAATGTGTTAGGAGAAGGTTTACGTCCATATATCACTGCAGGCGCCGGACCGGCATTTATTGGAACAACCGATGCTTCTCTCGATTTCTTTACTGCTCTTCTTCACCCGAAAGTAACGACAACCTTTGGTGGGTTCGTTGGATTTGGGGCGAACTTCGGAACCGATCCGAAAACTACATTCGGTGCAAGCCTTAAATATTATATTATTCCATACAAGAGTCCGGGAATAGAAAGTACACAGGGGACCTTCCTTACTGATTTTAGTGGCGCCGCACTGACAATTACTTATGGATTTAACTTCTAAAAGTACGGCCTAACCGAAGCCTCAATGACTTACAATGATATCTTCTTTCCGCACTAGTCCACCGTTTGACTTAATAACCAAATGATACGTTCCACTCGCAAGATTTCGCGCATCTAATGAAAGACTATGTCCAACTGACTGAACCACACCCACAACAGTGCCGCCAACAGTATTAAATAATTCGATCTCTACGTTCGGATAAAGACTAATATCAACATTAATCGTACAGAAATCTTTTACCGGATTTGGGTAAACTGAGCTTTGCATTTGTGCATTGGCACTTCTAACAGAACTTGCTAAGGGAGCTTCCATCTGAATAGTATATGATGATGAACCATTGGCACCTCCAAAGAGGACTTGGGCAGTGCGCATAATTCCATCATGAGGAATAATCGCGACCTTGAAATCGACAGTACCTGTTTCAGAAAGTTCATAAGGCATTGGCTTCAGCGATTCGATGCGGAAATCTGCACTATCATCGACCGATAGCGATTCTTCATGGCTGAGCCATAAGGATTCGCGATCGAATATATTTTTTCTGCGT
>Ga0207152_1183_pt1 | contig 12959 bp, 10 predicted proteins | sample Alteio_BWMinHeat_30_FD_153590 | JGI IMG/M metagenome (GOLD analysis project Ga0207152, IMG submission 153590) | Enriched cells from forest soil in Barre Woods Harvard Forest LTER site, Petersham, Massachusetts, United States -... | ecosystem: Environmental > Terrestrial > Soil > Temperate forest >... | reverse complement strand
CTACCGGCAGCGAAGCATAGGCAGATTCAATGGCACCACCGGTATTGATACCCAGATGTGTACCGGTGCCTTTTATACGCCTGTCGTAGCCCACATTAATATAAGAATGCGCGTCAATTCTCGATGCGGACGATTTTACAAAATCAATATTATCCACCGATGCAGACGTGATAATATCTACACCCATATTGGTGGTAAATGTATTGATAGAATCAGGTGAGTGAGAGATGTTGATCTTAGAGGCATATACCAGCAGATTTTCGGTGCCAATGCCACCTGTAACGGCAGAATGATTGCCATCTTGGGTATAATAAGAGAAGAGCGCTTGAACATCTGTTTTAGATACGCGTTGTTTCCTGTATACAGTATCAGTTGTTTTTTGTCCGTAAGAGAAAAAAGAAGAAGCCAGCAGCCCGAATACAATGAAACTTTTTTTCATACTCAGTTACAACCGCAACCTCCGCTTGCTTTACCGTTGCCCCCGCCGCTGGCACCTTCGCGATAGGTGTGTACGCTCTCTGAGAACTGGTCGTTGGCGGCAGTGCCCAAGCGCATGTTTTCATCATTCAGGTATTTGCGTTGGTAGGGCTTTACTGTTTTGCAACTTGTCATCGCAAATGCAATGACTATCGCAAAGCAAAGAAGTGCAAGTATATGGTTCTTATCAGGCATTTATCTGTATATGCTTACTCTGATGAATATGGTCTTTACTGTCAATTATAATGCAATGTACGTTGGGTAATTGATTTATAAAATGCAGGCCTACTTCCACTCCCATAATAGTGACGGCTGTAGCCAGTGCATCAGAAAGCTCCGCACTGATACTGATGATAGTAACACTCTTTATATATTTTGCAGGTAACCCGGTTCGCGGATCTATATTATGAGAATAACGTACTCCGTTCAGTTCAAAAAACTGTTCATAATTACCCGACGTGGCTATTGAGGTATTATCTGCAGGCAGCCATAGTAAAATCTTATTGATGTCCTTTGGGTCAGCAACCCCTATCTTCCAGGGAGTTCCATCAGGTTGTAGCCCCCATGCAGTCAGGTCGCCGCTGGCATTGATGACGCCGCTTTTCACACCCTTTGCTTGCCAGAGCGCTTTTACTTTATCTGCAGCATAGCCTTTACCAATAGCACCAAAACCAATATGCATACCCGGTATTTCTAAAAACACATTGCGGTCATCTTGTAGCCTGATATGCTTATAGCCAACTGCTTTCATTTTTTCCTGTATGGCTGATTGAGCGGGAAAAGCAGTTTGCTTATTCTTGAAATTGTACAGTTTTTTCAGCGCATTCGCTGTAATATCAAAAGCGCCTTGGGTAAGAGCCGATATGTTGATGCACCGTTTTATTAAATGATATACTTCGTCATCTACCTGTAAGGGTTGGATGCCTGCATTTTTATTGAGCTGTGCTGTTTGTGATTCTTGTTTAAATTCAGTAAGTAAATTTTCAAGTCTTTGGATCTCTCCTACACCAGCATCTAAAAATTGTTGTCCAATGCTTTCATTCTCAGCCATAACGATCAGTTCAAATGCTGAACCCATCAGCCGTTTCTCTATCCTGCACTTGATCATTATTGTGATAGTTTTTTCTTCAATTCATTTACAAATTCAGCAGAAGATTGTTGTGTGTAAAGAAGTTCATTGATGAGATTGCCTTCATTGTTGAGTAGATCGATTTTAGGAAATTCGCCTGACCGGTTATATTTTTCTGCCAAAGCCTCATATTGTATCTTCAATTGCTTTGAGATTTTCTTTCGTTGTGGAAAATCTGCTTCGAGCAAGATGAGATTATCTTTTGAAAAGCTTAGGAACGAACTATCGCTCAATATCTTTTTGTTGAATTGGATACAAGGCATGCACCAATCAGAGCCTGCAAATATTAAAAGTATAGGCTTGCCGGAACCTTTTGATAAGCTAAAAGCAAGCGTAGGATCTGTAAGCACCTGCGCTTCGGTTTGCAATGCGCAGCCTATAAGTAGTAAGACAAACAATTTATACATCCACACAAATATAAGTAGTTCAGACTACTGTACCGAAGACCCTAAATATTCTTGGCAGGCTTATAATAGAGTTTGTGTCTTTAGTAAAATTTTCGAGAGCTAGCAATAATTCAGTTATTTCTCCTTCTGTAGCTAATCCCTCTTCAATCACCGATGCTTTTATTTTATCCAATGTTATATAAGCCATCCATTTACCTTCTCCGGCTTGAAAGGTAGGCTGAATCACATCGAATGAAATATTTTGGATGCCTGCCTGTTTAAGAAGTTCCGGCAATCCTGGTCCTATATTAGCATCTGCGCCTTTCTGTTTCACTGCTGCAGTATATAATTGTACATATTTATCAAAAGCGGCATTAGCAGGATAACAAAAATGCCCGCTGAATTGGATGTCTTCTATAATGATCTTACCACCTCGGTTTGCAGCTTCTTTCATCTTTTGCAAAGCTATTTCGGGGTCAATTAAATGAGAGAGCAGGAAACGAGCATATACAATGTCAAATTCTTTTTGGTAATTGAGTTCGTATGCACTGGTATTAGTGAATTGAATGTTCTTCAATCCTTTTTGCGCTGCGTCTTTTTCGGCTAGCTTAATGATGTCAGCATCTTTATCAGTGCCAACTACCTTCCCTTTATTACCTACTATTTCTGCTACCATGATAGCTACATTGCCACCACCGCAGCCATTATCTAAAAAATGCGAGCCTTCCTTTAGCCCGCATTTCAATAACAATTCTTTTGTATAGGGGCTCATTACGCCTGATAATACATTCAGGCGGTCTTTGCCTTCCTGTCCGCCCGCTATTATATAGTTGTAAGTATCGTTTTGCATGTGTTAATTATTCTCCGCAAAACTATATAATAATCGCACCGTCTTCTATGTCTTTATATCTTTTTACTTGTTCCAACGCATCAGGTACCACATCGCTAATGATCACTATAAAAGAATCTTTTTGTGCATTTGTAATAGCATAGTCTATTGCTTCGCTTTCTTTTCTTATCACGTCAATTTTTTTCTGGATGTCTACTCTTTTAATGCCTTCTGTTATCAGGTCTATTATTTCCTGTTCTGTTCTGCCGCGCAGGTTCTTATCTTGCCTTATAATGATCTCATCAAATATCTTCGCAGACTCTTCGCCCAACGATATGATGTCTTCGTCTCTTCTGTCGCCAACACCGGCTATGATACCCACCTTTAGCGGGGCATCAACTGCATTTACAAATTTACCTATAGCCTGTATGCCATGTGTATTGTGTGCGTAATCGAGCATTACAGAAAAGTTTTTGAACTGGAACATATTCATGCGTCCCGGTGTAAGCGCAGGTGAAGGCACGAATGTTTGCAAAGACTGACGTATATCTTCTGTTTTAAAATCGCGGATATAGGCAGTGAGTGTGGCCGCTAATACATTCGCAATATTAAATTCAGCCTTGCCCGAAAAAGTGAGTGGTATGTTGGTTACTTTCTCTATTCGTATCTTCCAGCTACCTTTCAGTATGGTTACAAATCCATTTTCATACACAGCAGCAAGGCCACCTGTGGCACAATGTTCTTTTATGTGCTTATTGTCTTCATGCAGTGAGAAGAATGCTATTTTACAGTTCACATCCTTATGCATATTATACACCAATTCATCATCTGCATTTAGCACCACATAGCCATCGGGCCATACTGTTTGTGTTGCAACAGCTTTTACCTTCGCCAGTTTTTCTATCGTATCAATGCCTTGCAGTCCTAAATGGTCTTCTGCTACATTGGTAACAACCGCAATATCGCAATGATGAAAACCAAGCCCCGCACGCAATATGCCACCTCTTGCACATTCCAGCACAGCAAAATCCACAGTTGGGTCGCGCAATACAAACTCTGCGGATATTGGCCCGGTGCAATCACCCCTTACCATTAGCTGATTCTGAATATATACACCATCGGTAGTAGTATAGCCTACTTTATAACCTACTTGTTTTACTATATGCGCTATCAGCCTTGTAGTAGTGGTTTTGCCATTGGTGCCTGATATAGCTATGATGGGTATTCTTGCGCTGGTGCCGGGTGGGTATAGCATATCTATTACAGGCTCGGCAACATTTCTTGGCAATCCTTCTGTGGGGTCAAGATGCATACGGAAACCCGGTGCAGCATTTACTTCCAGCACAGCTCCTCCGTTTTCTGTAATTGGCACCGACAGGTCATCAGCCATTATGTCTATACCACAAATGTCGAGTCCTATAATACGGGCTATACGCTCACACATAAATACGTTAGACGGATGCACAAAATCTGTTACATCTGTAGCTGTGCCGCCGGTACTTAAATTAGCCGTAGGTTTCAACCATAATTCTTCGCCTTTAGGCAAAACAGTTTTGAGCGTATATTCTTTCTTTATAAGAATGTTATTTGTAAAATCATCCACTTTTATACTCGTCAGTACCTTCTCATGTCCATATCCCCTGCGTGGGTCTTGATTTACAATATCAATAAGCTCTTGTATAGTATGCTTGCCATCACCTTTTACTGCAGCAGGTGTACGCAAAGCAGCAGCAACAAATTTATAATTGATAACAAGTACACGAAAATCTCTGCCAGTAATAAATTTTTCGCAGATCACCGCCTTTGCATATTTTTTTGCAGCCTGCAATGCTTCTACCGCTTCTTCCCAGGTACGTATATTGGTGGTGGCGCCTTTGCCATGGTTGCCATTAATTGGTTTTGTTACTACTGGATACCCTATTTTATTAATGGCTTCTTTTAGCTCTGTTTCATCATATACTATTTTACCGCGAGGCACCGGTATCTCAGATGCTTCCAGCAGGTTCTTGGTCTCTTCTTTGTCGCAAGCTATTTCTACAGCTATACTGCTGGTAGTACTAGCTACAGTGGCTTGCACCCTGTGTTGGTTAATGCCATAACCTAATTGCACCAGTGAACGCCTGTTGAGGCGTATATAAGGTATCTTCCTTCTTATCGCTTCTTCTACTATTGAGCCTGTACTTGGTCCCAGCCTTTCTTCTTCACGTATCTCGCGTAGTTCCTGTATGTGTGCTTCAAGGTCGTAAGGCTCATTATTTATTAATGCCTCGGCTATCTGTACTGCTGCTTTTGCTGTATAGGTACCTGCTTTTGCTTCATGGTAAGAAAAAACCACATGGTATACACCTTTATGATCGCTTTCTCTTGTTCTGCCAAATCCTGTTTCCATCCCCGCCAATGTTTGCAATTCTAAAGCTATATGTTCTATTACATGCCCCATCCAGGTGCCATCTTTCACTCTTGTAAAGAAGCCGCCGGGTACACCTTCTGAGCATCTGTGTTCATATAACGAAGGCATTAAAGTTGTTAACCTTTCATAAAATCCGGGTATTTTATCTGTTGGTCGCTCTTCCATCTCCTCCAGGTCCAGCAGCATCACGATTAGCTTATGTCTCCTCGCAGACCAGTAGTTGGGGCCGTTCATTACTTTAATGTCCAATATCTTCATCGCTTCAATTTGTGAAAAAGTAATAAATATTAATTCTAAAGTCAAATCCTATAAAAGTGATAAATTTGCCGATTAAGTTATTATTAAATTAAACATAGACGAAAATTGGCTAATCCTAAAGGGTATTTGGTTCCGGTGGGTGGTGCAGAAGATAAAGGCACCGATCTTGAAAAAGGCATTATAGACCGCAACAGGCTCAGTTTTTTTGAGCTGGGTATATTAAAAAGCATTGTTAACCTGGTAAGAGAAAAAGAACTAGAGGAGCCGGTAGTAGAAGTCATTACTACTGCATCGTCCATCCCCGACGAGGTAGCAAAGAATTATAAAGACGCTTTCAGCAAGCTGGGTTGTAATAATGTAGGGCATATTCGCATTCGCAACAGGGAAGATGCCAATAACAAAGAATATATAGACCGATTGCTAAAATGCAATTGTGTAATGATATCAGGTGGCAATCAATTACGATTGTCTTCTATACTTGGGGGCACTAAACTGGTTGATGTTCTTAAAAAGCGTTACCTGCACGACAATTTTGTAATAGCAGGCACCAGCGCAGGCGCTATGGCCATGAGCAATACCATGATCTATGAAGGTGATGCCAGCCGCGCGCATCTGAAAGGAGAAGTGAAACTAACAACAGGTTTAGGCTTTATAGAGAATGTAATTATAGATTCGCATTTTGATAAGCGTGGCCGATTCAACCGTTTGGCACAAGCAGTGGCTGCCAACCCCGGCGCTATTGGCGTTGGTCTTGGAGAAGATACAGGTGTGGTGGTAATAGATGGAAAAGAATTAAGAGCCATCGGCTCTGGCAGTGTGGCTATTATAGACGGTAAGAAAATCGATTACAACAATATTGGCGATATAGAATTTGGGCAACCGATCTCTGTAGAGAATATCATTGTGCATATTATGAGCAGTGGTGATACTTATAATGTACAGACAAGAAAGTTTGAAGGCCATCATGTGGTGGTGAATGACGAAGATTAGTCCTTGTAAATTTTAATCGAAGCACTGCCATCATTTTTTCTATACCCTCTATACATGCCTTCGCTATTAAAGGGCAGGCAAATATTACCCAGCTTGTCAATGGCGATCAATCCGCCTTCTCCGCCTATTTTCACCAGCTTGTCATGCACTACTATATTACAGGCTTCCTGTAATGACAAGCCTTTATATTCTATGAGACAAGAAATATCATAAGCTACTACCGAGCGTATAAACAATTCCCCGTGCCCTGTGCAGGATATAGCGCAGGTGTTGCTATTAGCATAAGTACCTGCACCAATTATGGGGCTGTCACCTATGCGCCCAAATTGTTTATTCGTCATACCACCTGTGCTGGTAGCTGCAGCAAGATTGCCATGTATGTCCAGCGCGACCGCACCCACCGTTCCGAATTTTTTATCGCTATGGTCCAGTTGCACAGTATCTGTTTTCAATGCTTCTTGCCATTGCTCATAGCGTAGCTGATTGTAGAAATAAGCATCATCAGCAAATTCGAGATGCTGTTGTTTTGCAAATTCCTCAGCCCCTTCACTACTTAGCATCACATGTCCACTGTGTAGCATCACTTCTTTAGCCAGCAATACCGGGTTTTTAATATTACTTACACCCGCTACTGCTCCTGCTTCTTTGGTAGCTCCATTCATAATGGCTGCATCCATTTCATGGCCGCCAATATGGTTGAACACAGCCCCCTTGCCCGCATTAAATAGCGGACAATCTTCCAGCGATGCTACTGCCGCTGCAACAGCATCTACACTGCTGCCCCCATCTTCTACAACTTTATAACCCGCATCCAGTGCGTCTTGCAGCCCTTTTTCATAAGCTGTTTGCATTTCAGCTGTCATACTGCTTTTTAGTATCGTACCCGCACCTCCGTGTATAGCTATTGCAAAATTCATATCAGCTTGCAAGGTATTGATTTAATGAATTACTGGTATGCTTGGCTATTTGGTTTATCTTGCCCGTTCACAATTAGCTGTAATTAATACAAAACAGTATTTAAAGAAAGGATGCGTATGAAAATTGCCGGATAAATTTGAAGAACTGATCAATGGATTTGTTGATAATGAACTGGGGATATCAGACCATTTTCTTACTGCCGAACTGGCCGGGCTTTTACAAAAAGACCTGGAACAAATGAACGAGGAAGGCCGTCTTTCCTATGCTGGTATTGGCAACAATATAATAAAAAATGCAGGTCAAAAAATGCGCGGTGATAAAATTCATTGGATAGACAAAAAGGACAAGAACATCAATGAACTGCATTTCCTGGATAGAGTAGAAGATTTCATCGACCACCTGAACCGCACCTGCTATACAGGCATTAACGATTACGAATTTCACTTTGCCCTCTACGAAGCTGGAAGTTTTTATAAGCGGCACAAAGACCAGTTTAAGAACGATGCCAACCGCAAGTTCTCCCTCATCAGCTACCTGAACGATGATTGGCTGGATACAGATGGTGGGCAGCTACTCATATATAAAGATGAAGATGTGCAAACAATTTCACCCAATATAGGCAAAGCAGTTTTCTTCAAAAGCAATGAACTGGAACATGAAGTCACTTTATCTGGCAGGTCAAGAATGAGTATCACAGGATGGCTAAAAAGAACCTGATAGCATTTACATTTGTTCTATGAATAAACTGCTCATCATTTTATTACTGCTCTCAAAGCAGGCCTTAAGTCAGAATTTAGAACTAAAAAATATTGAAACAAATATAGATGCTTCGTTTAGAGGTTTATCAGTAGTAGATGACAGCGTGGTGTGGGTGAGTGGTAGCAATGGTTATGTAGGCAAAAGTACCAATGGCAGCCATACCTGGGTATTCTCACAAATAAAGGGATTTGAAAAAAATGATTTTCGTTCCATCTATGCATTCAATGCTAAGACCGCAGTGATAGCAAATGCGGGTTCGCCAGCGTACATTTTACGAACAACAGATAGTGGTCAAAACTGGACTGTTGTATATACAAATAAAGACAGCGCAGCCTTTTTTGACGGTATCGATTTCTGGAACAATAAAGAAGGAATGATATATGGCGACCCTATTCGCCATAGAATGTTATTGCTTCGTACACACGATGGTGGGCAACACTGGAGTGAATTACCCAAAGCAAGCTGCCCTGAATTAGAGCAAGGCGAATCTTCTTTTGCAGCAAGCGGTACCGGCATAAGATGTTTGAAAAAAAATAAAATAGCCATTACAACAGGAGGTAAAGAGTCTAGGTTTTTTCTTTCAGATGATAAGGGCAAGACATGGACTTTCGTTCGCTCGCCGATCAATAAAGGCAAAGCCAGTACCGGTATTTTTTCATTTGGGTGCATTGACGATACTACATTTATTGTAGTAGGTGGAGATTACAAAAACGAAACATTCAGCAAAGACAATGTATACTTATTGTACAGGAATATAGATCATTTCACGTGGAAGGTAGTATTTACACCTACCAGGGGCTATCGGGAATGTGTGGAATATCTCGGTAAGAAAAAACTGGTTGCAGTTGGGCCAACAGGAGTTGATATATCATATAATGGTGGACTGCATTGGAAACCTTTCTCAGAAGAAAAAGGTCTGCATGTCATTCGCAAAAGCCGTAAAGGGAAACTCATTATTGCAGCAGGAGCAAAAGGAAAAATATGTGTATTAGAATAAAGATGAGCTATATAGGTGGTAATGATTAAATAATTACAGATATTGATTGACTTTGGGTTAGAAATAAATTAAATTTGATCACAGTTCTATTTTTAACGTATCAAAACTTATAAAAATGAAGAAACAGCTACTTTTAGTCTTGTTACTGGTATGTATGTCAGGTTATGTACATGCGCAAAGATTTATCTCAGATGTATTCTCTACATGGACAGTAAGTGTAGATACGTATGCTACCAACTATTCTTATCTATCCGGTACACCTACATCGATCCCACTTACAATGGATGTATATCAACCGGCCGGGGACACGATGTCGCATCGCCCTATGGTCATTATTATGCATACAGGTAGCTTTCTGCCTTGTGTAATCAACCAAACACCCGAAGGCTTCAGACAAGATAGTGCCACGGTAGAGCTCTGCCGTAGGTTTGTTAAAAAGGGTTATGTAGTGGCCAATGTGGATTATCGCTTAGGCTGGAACCCGCAGGGTAGCAGCGTAGATATTAGAACAGGTACTATCATTAATGCTATCTATCGTGCGGTGCAGGATGGGCACTCCTGTATCCGGTATTTTCATAAAGATGCAGCTACCGTTAATAAATACAAGATAGATTCTAATAAAGTAATAATAGGCGGTCATGGTACCGGCGGCTATATAGCCATAAACCTGGCTTGCCTTACTGATACCAACCAGTTAAAAATATCTAAATTCATTAGCAGCACTACTATCCCTGCTTATGGTTTTGTTGCGGGTGCTCCTTATATTAACTGGGGTGCTTTCGGAGACTTTAACGGATATGGTGGCCTTAGCGGTTTAAATAATGGTAGTAATTCTGTTGGATATGGTGGTAAACCTCAGTTTGTATTTACTATGGGTGGGTGCCTCGGCGATAGTTCGTGGATGACGGGCGGCCTGATGCCAATAGTTGGTATTCACGAACCGGGCAATCCGTTCGCTCCTTATGGCAATGGTACGGTGTATGTACCGGGTACAGCGCTTACGGTAGTAGATGTGAGTGGTGACAGCACTTTTGTACGCAAAGCAGTAGCAGTAGGTAATAATAATTGCTTTAAACAATATGATGATACAGCTCACGACCCATATACTACCCGCGCACGTTCTTTATCGGGTGGTGTAGAAGGATTATGCCCTATCAGCCTGGGATATGGTCAGTCAAGCCCATGGAATTGGTATGATTCAGCTTCTTTTGTGGGGTTAGCTACAGTTGGTTTTGGCTACACAGTTGGCCATGCAGATACTATCATTTTCAATGATAAGCTTAGTAACACAGGCATGAGCAAAACAAAAGCCATGGCTTACATAGATACTGCGATGGGTTATCTGATACCACGTATAGCTTATTCATGTTTGTCTATCTTGGATGTACATGAAACCCCATATACGGCAAATGATATAGCTATCTATCCCAACCCGGTTTCTGAATCGGTAACCGTAAAAATAAATGCAATAGCAGGTCGCATCAAATCAATAGTTATTACAGACCTGGCCGGTAAAACAGTATACCAATCTGGTATTCTGAATGTGAATAAAGCGACTATCGAAAGAGGCAATTTATCTCCGGGGGTTTACCTGATATCAGTAAATACTTCTGATAGCAAAGTGGTAAAGAAATTAATACTGCAATAAATAATAATAGAAAAAGATACCGGGGCTATATTTATAGCCCCTTTTTTTATGGTATATATTTTTAGAAGAAATTAATGTTGTGGATTGAAACCATATTGAAAAGTAACGTAGGCCATCCTGCCTACTAATGGGCCGCCATATACTTCATAATGTTCTTTGTTCAGTAAATTATTTACGCCGATCTTAATGGCAGAATGATAGCGTGGAAATTTGCGGTTCACCTGCATATCAATAACGCCATAATCATCTATCGGGCCTGTATATTGAGGGGAGCCTTCGAAATAATAACCCTCTACCCAGCGGTAATTAATATTAAAACCAAAATGCTTGATGTCCCTGGCATTGACACCAAGATTGTATTTATGTTCCGGTGTATTGTAGGCAGGTATCAAAGGGTCTGTTGAGCCATGCCGGTCTAGTTTGTTGTAGGAGAAATTACCGGTTATAGCTATGTACTTTCCTACATAATAATATAACGCGATCGATATTCCCGATGTGGTAACTATGTCTTCAGAATTAGTAGCTACGCGATAAATGTTATTAAGGGTGATTGAATGATAGTTGCCTCCAACAGTTGATTTTGTCTGAGTGTCTACTGCAGCCCCGATCTTATAACCAATAAAATATTTGTACCAGCTATAATAGGCATCCATATCTATATATAGGTGTTTGAATAGAATACCTCTGTACCCAACCTCCAATGTTTTCACCTGCTCGGGTCTTACCGGTTTTATATTAAAGTAAGATAGCGAATCAAAGACCTGCCCCGCATTATACGCACTGATAAGTGAAGGTATCGTAACCAGGTTATTAAAGCCATTTATATTCCCTATCAATATGGCCCTGCCTGTTTGATAATAAAGGTATTGGTCGGTGAGTGTTGGATTTCTGATGGCCGATGAAAAGGAAGTGCGTATATAATTTTCTTTTGCGAGCGTGTATACCAAAGAGGCTGCAGGCGAGAACAGGAACGGGAAATTTTGATTTTTATCAAGCCTTGCGGTCAGGTTTATTTTTAATTTATCATGCAGCACCTTCTTTTCCACACCACCATACAGACCGAATTCTGTATTGCGGATAGTTGCACCGTTGGTGTCACTAAATATAGTGCCTTGCGAATTAGGCATATACATTCTGAAATTACCACCCACTGTTATATCACAAAAGGCAGGATTGAATTTGTATTCTCCCTGCACATGGTAGAGTGCAGACCTGTCATAAAAAAGAGAGCCTGCACCGGTTGAGCTTTTCCTGGATGTAATGCCCGCGAATGCCGTATCAAATGAATGTGAGCCCGGCGCGAAATAAGGTGAAGTGCCCTGTGCATTATTATGCCATTTAACCAGGGAGTCGTAATAATTGGTGTAAAGAAACGGATTGATCTTGTTCTCCCACTGTACATAAGCTGCCGGGCCGCCTGTAGTAGGTGGTTGCGGAAATCCGGGTAATGTTTTTACATAGTTCAGTGTATAGTGACTGTTCCAATAGCTATCGTAATTCTTTGCCCAATCCACATTCGATTGTGCTTCCTGTTGCAACAACAACGCTGTGAAATAGGCGTCGTATGAGTCGCCTGAATTTTCATTAGTAGCATAGGCCCTGATGAACCATTTCCCTTCCTGCCTTATCTCTAACCGGTTTTGCAGAAATAAAATATTTTTCAGCGCATAGCGATTATCGCCTTGATAAATAGTGCTGCCCGTACCAAAGCTGGACGCGAAAATGGCTTCTATCTTTGGCGTTATTTTATAATAAAAAGATGCGCTGCCTTTAGCGTTCCAGGTATTATAATCTACCAGGTCGTATTCATGATAGCCTTGCCTGTAATAAATGCCCAACCCCGGGCGTTGTGCTGCATTTTGGGTGTTGTCAGTATTTATAGTTCCTGTTAGCAATTCATCACCATACACATTCACAGCGTCATATCCTCCTGGATTTTTAGGGTCGCTTTTAGATTGTGGTGTAGCAGTGAGGTTATTAGCTTGCCAATCTGTAGCACGCATATAGAACAGGTTCAGTTTGTAGGCAAATTTCTGTTCTCCTTTTTTGTTCTTAAAATACTGTGCCCAGCGTATAGATGTTTCCAACAAATTACGCTCACCCGTTTTTACACTTACTTCCAGCCCGGGACTACTGAAAGGGCTGCGCGTGGCCATGC
>Ga0207152_1131_pt2 | contig 13056 bp, 12 predicted proteins | sample Alteio_BWMinHeat_30_FD_153590 | JGI IMG/M metagenome (GOLD analysis project Ga0207152, IMG submission 153590) | Enriched cells from forest soil in Barre Woods Harvard Forest LTER site, Petersham, Massachusetts, United States -... | ecosystem: Environmental > Terrestrial > Soil > Temperate forest >... | reverse complement strand
CATTGACCTGGGGGCTTCCACGGGCGGGTTTACCGACTGCCTGTTACAACACGGGGCCGCCAGGGTTTTTGCCGTGGATGTCGGACAGGGGCAACTGGCCTGGAAATTGCGCCAGGACCCGCGTGTCGTCGTCATGGAAAAAACAAATGCCCGCGACCTTGTCCCCGCCGCATTTCCCAAACCATGTTCCCCGGCGGATCTTGCAGTCATTGATTGCTCATTTATTTCGCTGACCAGGATTCTCCCCGCCGCCGTTGCGTTGGTGCGGCCAATGGGAAAGATGGTGGCGCTCATCAAACCACAGTTCGAAGCCGGCAAAGCCGAGGCGGACAAAGGGAAGGGAGTCATCACTGATCCCGCAATCCACGCCCGTGTGTTGCGCGAGTTGGAGGAGTTTGTCATGCAGCAGCCGCGCATGACCTGGCGCGGCACAACCGAATCTCCCCTGCTCGGCCCCGCAGGAAACAGGGAGTTTTTCGCGTTGATAGAGAAGACCGGCCCGGAGGGTTAAGGCTGGTATTTTGCGGATCATGAAATGGAACGAGACTGGACATCTGCCCTCGAATCCTGAGACTGTCTTTTTGACATGATTCGACTAAAGGACATCGCCAAACGCGCCGGTGTCTCCGTCATGACCGTGTCCAAGGTGCTGCGGAATGCGCCAGATATTTCGACCGCCACCAAGGCGCGCGTCAAGCTCCTTGCCCAGCAGATGGGTTACCTGCCCGATTCCATGGCCCAAAGTCTGCGCACGCGGACGACCCGCCTTTTGGGTGTGATTATTCCCTCCATCACCAATCCCTTCTTTGCCCGTGTTCTCCTGGCGATCCAGGACCGCGCACATGACCTTGGATTTGAAATCGTCCTTGCCCAGACCCTCAATCTGGAGGAACGCGAGGAAATTTGCATTCGGCGGCTGATTTCCCGCCGCGTGGATGGTTTGTTGATCTCTCCAGTTTACCGCCTGAGACCGGACGCGCCCATTTATCAAGCGCTCCAGGTTCGCGGCATCCCGGTGGTCATCCTCGGTCACGGTGCTCCTTTTTGCCGCCAGTTTGCCAATGTCGAAACCGATGATCTTCCGGCCGTTTATACCGCCATGCAATATCTGCTCAAACTGGGCCACAAGAACATTGCCTTCTTCGCCGGGCCGCAGGCGGCGCCGTGGGCCCGTGAACGTTTTGAAGGCTACCAGCGCGCGCTCCGCGAGGCCGACCTCGAAGTCCAGGACCGGCTGGTCTTTCAAGCCGGCTATACCATCGAGGATGGCGCCAAGGCCGCCCTCCAGTTCGTCAACGAATCGGCCGCAGCCACAGCCATCCTAGCGGTGAATGACCTGGTCGCCGTTGGTTGCGCCAATACCTTTCTGGACCAGGGCATCACAATTCCTGAGCGCCTCTCCGTGGTCGGTTACGGCAACTTCCCCGTCAGCGAATATTTTCGCGTTCCGTTGACCACCATTCGTCAGCCTAAATTCGGCCTCGGCGCCGCGGCAATGGACAGCATGCTCCAACTGCTGCGCGGCCAGCGGCCCGAAAACAAGCGCCTGCCCGCCGAACTCATCATTCGCCAAAGCACTGGCCCACCCCCGCCAGCTCCCGCCCACTGACCCAGTCGCGGGACTCGTTATTCTTGGCATCTTGTATGCTAATGTTTTGTTCATGAGACGAGTATTTTTGGTTATTGGCCTTATCGCATTGGTGGCCGCGGGAGGCTGGGCTTTCACCTCCTGGACCAGCTACCAGGCGAATCTAAAGGCCGCGCAGTTTAACGAGGATATCGACAACCTCTTTGACGCCCTCCAGCGCTACAAGGAAAAGGTCGGCTCCTATCCTGTTGGCAACAACGCTGCCATCGTGCAAAGCCTCCTCGGCAACAATCCCAAGAACCTCATCATTCTGGTCGGTCGCAAGAAAGACCTCAATTCCAAGGGCGAAATCGTCGATCCCTGGGGCACACCGCTTCGCATCTATTTCGCCGGTGAAGGCATCCTGGTCCGCTCCGCCGGTCCCAATAAACGATTTGATGACAGCACTGTCCTAAATCCGGACGATTACTATCGCTCAAATTAGACAGTCCCTTGTTCTTCATTTAACAGCCTATGGCGGCCTGATCGCCTCCTTTCGCCAGCCGTAAACAAACATCCCGTTCCCTTCGACCGTTTGCGGCCAATACCAAAGCATCTCCACCCCCGGCTCTCCGGGCGTCAACGCATCGCCTAATAATAACGGCTTCAATTCCGCAAATCGCCGCGACACCGCCCCGGCAACGCCCACCGTCTCCGCCTTCGTCAACGCGCACACCGAATAAATCAGCCTGCCGCCCGGCTTCAATGCCTGGACCGCGTTCGCCAGCAATCGTTCCTGCACCTCACTCAATTCCTTCACGTCCTCCGGCGTGGTCGTCCAGCGCGCCTGTGGATTCCGCTGCCATGTGCCCGTTCCGCTGCACGGCGCGTCCACAAGAATTCCGTCGAACTTCGTCTTCGTGGGCAGCTTCGCACCGCCGTCCCACAATACCGCCCGGTAATTGAAAACCTTCGCCCGCGCCGCGCGCCGCTTGAGTTTTTGCAAACGCCACTCCGCCCGGTCGCTCGCCCAGACCAGTCCCTTGTTCCGCATCAGATCACAAATATGCAGCATCTTGCCGCCCTCGCCCGCGCACGCGTCCCACCACGTCTCGCCGGGTTGCGGATTGCACGCCAGCCCCACCATCTGCGAGCTGATGTCCTGCAACTCAAATTCCCCCGCGTGAAATTCCGGCGTGCGAAACAAATCCTCCGCGCCTTCATATCGCAACGCGTCTCCCAGCACGCCATCACCCGCAACCCAGCACTCGCCCAATCGCTCCGCCAGTTCCCTGCCCTTCCCCGGTCGCGCGCGCAGCCAGAGTTTCGGCTCCGTTTGCAACGCCCGCAACCACGCCGCCGAAACCTCAACTTGCCCCTTCACCCATTCGGGAATCGCCCGTTGAAGTTCCAGCTCGGTCATGCCATCGGGATTTTTTTGGAAAGCCTCGTTCAACTCAATTGCCCGCCGAATTTGCTTTTCCACGGGCTCTTCCTGGTCCAGCCAGCCGAGCCAGCGATAATACGCAAACACCGCTCCACTGACCCTCCGCCCTGCCTCGCGTGAAATTCCTTTCGCTCCTTTCAATTCCGTCCGCAAGACCGCGTCCGCCGGATGCTCGCGATCCGCCTTTCCAATCACGCGGACGGACATCTCGATCATGCTCTCCCTGCGGGGTGCAACCACGCGCGTCATGCGAAACCTCCTTCCGTTTCGCCGAGCATATCGTAAATCCTGAATTGCAAATCGCTTACCCCTTCGCCACCAACTGCCGCAGCACATACGGCAAAATCCCGCCGTGTTGGTAGTAATCAATCTCGATCGGCGTATCGATGCGACACCGCACCGTCACGTTCTCCGCCTGCCCGTTTGCGCGCGTGATGCGCAACGTCAAATCCTGCTGCGGCTTCAGGTTCGCTCCCAAACCAAGCACATCATACGTCTCCGTCCCGTCCAGTTTCAGCGTTTGCGCCGTGGTACCTTCCTTGAATTGCAGCGGCAACACGCCCATACCGACCAGATTGCTGCGGTGGATGCGTTCAAAGCTCTGCGCCACCACGACTTTCACGCCCAGCAAATTCGTCCCCTTCGCCGCCCAGTCGCGCGAACTTCCCGTCCCATATTCCTGCCCGGCCAGCACAATCAGCGGCGTCTTGGCCACGGCGTATTTCGCCGCCGCGTCAAAAATGCTCACCGTCTCGCCGCCGCCCTGGAATTTCGTCACCCCGCCCTCCACGCCCGGCACCATCAGGTTCTTGATCCGCACATTGGCAAACGTCCCGCGCGTCATCACCCGGTCGTTCCCGCGCCGCGATCCGTAACTGTTGAAATCCGCGTAATCCACCCCGTTCTCGATCAAATATTTTCCCGCCGGCGACGTCTTCTTGATGCTGCCCGCCGGCGAAATATGGTCCGTCGTCACGCTGTCGCCAAAAATTCCCAGCGGACGCGCCCCCTTGATCTCTTTGATTTCGCCCGGCTGCAAACTGAAGTTCGTGAAGAACGGCGGCTCCTGGATATACGTGCTCTTCCCGTCCCACTCATACACGTTGCCCGTGCTCGCCGGAATCTCGTTCCACTTCGGGTTCTGCTCCGCGAAATCCTTGTAAAGCTTGCGAAACACTTCCGGCCTCAACGCCATCTGCATCTGGTCGCGGATTTCCTTCAACGTTGGCCAGATGTCTTTCAAATAAACCGGCTGCCCGTCCTTCCCGTTGCCAATCGGCTCGCTGCTCAAATCAATATCGACCCGCCCCGCCAGCGCGAACGCCACCACCAGTGGCGGCGACATCAAAAAATTCGCCTTGATGTTCTGATGCACGCGCGCCTCAAAATTCCGGTTGCCGGAAAGGACCGCCGCCGCCACCAGATCATTCTTCACAATCGCGTCTTCAATCGGCGCCGATAGCGGGCCCGAATTGCCGATGCACGTCGTGCAACCGTAACCCACCAGGTTGAACCCAAGCTGGTCCAGATACGGTTGCAAACCGGTCTTGTCCAAATAATCCGTCACCACCCGCGAGCCGGGGGCCAGCGACGACTTCACCATCGGGTTCGGCTTCAATCCTTTTTCCACCGCTTTTTTCGCCAGCAACCCCGCCGCGAGCATCACGCTCGGGTTCGACGTGTTCGTGCAGCTCGTGATCGCGGCGATCAACACGCTGCCGTGCCGTATCTCGCCCTCGCCCGTGGACGCCTGCGCTCCCACCGCGTCGGGCGTCGGACGGTTGTTCGCCATCTCCAGTTCCGTTGTCGGATTGGTGTTGTTCGCTTTTGCGCCTTGGTCCGACACCGGTTCCTGGCTCCCGCCGCCGGCATGCAACTCATTGTTCCCGGTCACATAAAACTTTTTGGCCAATTCGCTGGGCGCCTTGCCGAAACCATTTTCCGCCACGGGCCGCGAAAATGCCGTCACAAATTCTTGCTTCATCTTCGGCAATTCAATCCGGTCCTGCGGCCGTTTCGGCCCCGCCACGCTCGGCATCACCGACGCCAGATCCAGCTCCAGATCGGTCGAATACGCCACCTCGCCCTTCTTCGGAATCCCGAAAAGTCCCTGCGCGCGATAATAATTCTCATACATCTTGCAATGCTCCTCGCTCCGGCCGGTCGCGCGCAGGTAATTCACGCATTCCGCGTCAATCGGGAAAAACCCCATCGTCGCCCCGTATTCCGGCGCCATGTTCGCGATCGTTGCCCGGTCCACCACCGGCAGCGCCGACGCCCCCGGCCCGTAGAACTCCACAAACTTGCCGACCACCTTCGCCTTGCGAAGCATTTGCGTCACCGTCAACGCCAGGTCGGTCGCCGTCACGCCTTCGCGCAACGCGCCCGTCAGATGAACGCCCACCACGTCCGGCGTCAGAAAATAAACCGGCTGCCCCAGCATCCCCGCCTCGGCCTCGATGCCTCCCACGCCCCAGCCCACAATTCCCAGCCCGTTTATCATCGTCGTGTGCGAATCCGTGCCCACCAGCGTGTCGGGATAGTAAATCGCCGATGCCTGGCCGTTGACCGTTGCCGGGACCGACAAAACCCCCTTCGCCAGATATTCCAGGTTCACCTGATGCACAATCCCGATGCCCGGCGGCACCACCTTGAACGTCTCGAACGCCTGCATGCCCCATTTCAAAAACTGGTAACGCTCGCGGTTGCGTTGAAACTCAATCTCCAGGTTCCGCCGCAGCGCGTCCGCGGTCCCCGCAAAATCAACCTGCACTGAATGGTCCACCACCAGGTCCACCGGCACCAGCGGCTCGATCATTTTTGGGTTCTTGCCCATCCGCGCCACTGCCGACCGCATCGCCGCCAGGTCCACCAGCAACGGCACGCCCGTGAAATCCTGCAACACAATCCGCGCCACGATGAACGGGATTTCCTCCGTCCGCTCCGCCTTGGGCTGCCATTGGGCGAGTTCCCGGATGTTTTTCTCCGCCACCTTTTTGCCGTCGCAATTCCGCAGCACCGCCTCCAGCACCAGCCGGATGGACACCGGCAGCCGCGACACCGGCCCGACGCCCGCCTTTTCCAATGCCGGCAGCGAGTAAAACTGGCCCGAGTGGCCATTGCCCAGGTCAAACTTCTGAAGCGTGTCAAACAGGTTGTGCGGATTGCTCATAAAATCTTTCGCCGTCTAACCATACACCAAAATATATCCCAAAAACCGCAGCAAAAATGAGCGTTGCGCCCACCCCTGTCAAGCAAGCCGATGCCTTGTACCCTTGTCTTCGTAGCTGTGAACGTGAGTTCACGGCTGACCTGCCCTTTCTCAGATTTCCTTCTGAAAATTTAGTCCCACCCGAATTTATGCGTAACATCGAGGATTTACGGGCCTGATCTGTGCGAACCTTCGTGACCACGTTTCGCGATAGCGAACAACCCCATTGGGGCACCCATCTAGTGGCGGGCTTGGGAAGCCAACTTTCGCGGATTTATGCGCACCTTTCCGCACCGGCCAACCGCCCTCCGCCGCTTTTTCCCATAACTCCCAACTCCTGACTCTCAACTCTCAACTCTCAACTCATAAACACCCTCAACCACCTGAGAAGCGGGAAATCAACCACTTACGACGACTCAAGCGGGAAGAGGCGGGAAAAGCCGCATCAACCGACCGCTTACCACCCACCTTTTCCCACTTCCAGCCCACCTTCCAACCGCCTTCGCCCACTTCTGCTCTCCCTCAACTCTCAACTTTCAACCCTCAACCACTTCTACCCCCCCTCACAAAAAGGCGGCAAAAGGCGGCAAAAGGCGGCGGAAGGCGGCACCCTCGCCCTATGATCCCAACCCTCAGGCACTCCATTACTCCACGACTCCAACACTCCATTTCCCGCGTTAACGTTACCGCCAGGACCATTGTGTTTTTTCGTGTAAATGCGTGTAAATGCGTGTAATTGAGCACAACGATATTTGCCGCCAACCGCCCTCCGAAGGCCCTCTAACACGCAATTTCCACCGCTGCCTCCGTCGGAGACGCCGGCCTCCGGCCCGGCGTCCTGCCCCATCCGTGTTGATTCGTGTCCATCCGTGGTTAACGATTCTTGGTTTCCTGCTTTCCTTATAAAACAGCCTTTTCCGTATTTCGTGATGTCAAAGAACATCGCCTTGTTCTTTGCGCTCACACGCAAATCACAAAACAATCATCGCAAATGGTTGCGACCTCCTACACCGACGATTCTATCACATCCCAAATTGAAATCAAGTCCGGCATACCCATACCCCAACACTGCTTGCTAAAGGCTAAGGCGTTTCATTGTTTGGGACGTTTGTTTTTTGCTTTTGGACTAACTGGGGTTGCGCTTGCGGCGATGCAGAATCATTAGCGCCGCAGCTCCGATCCCTGCAAGCCCCAAGACGGAAGGCTCAGGAGCAGCTTGGAGCGTCAGATCGTCAATTGAGAAGTTTAATGGGTATGTTAAACCAAGTGGGTAGCCCGGATCAGTTGGGTGGGATTCCACATCCAACCGCATGATCCCCTGGCTATTGAATATGCCGGTAAACCCCTGGATCTGGTCAGTATACAAGTGAGTTCCAACGGCAGTGTCGTGCTCCAGAACGTTGTTACCAGCGTCGTAGGCCGTTAGTTCAATGTCTGAAAAAGTTGAGGTTAAGAAGAAGAAGCCGACCTCGGTCTGGGCAGTGGTGAACAGGATCTGCAGCGGCTGTCCGCTGCCTCCATCATGCTGCAGCACAAACAGAAAATTGGGCTGGGAATGACCGGTGAGAATCTGCGAGCTAAGTGAGAAATTAGCGCGCGCCGGATAATTCGGGTCGTTAAAAATGACGCCTTCAGCCGCATACTGATTGGTCACGATTTCGCCGGTGGAGATACTGTTGCCGCCCGCCAGGTTGTCGAAGTTAATGACCGTCGCTGAAGACGAAAAATCACCTTGACCGATCTGTGTTGCCAGCGCCGAGAAGGCACCAAACACAGCCGCAAAAGCCGCAATAACACATATACCGCCTTTGGTGAGTTTCATAAGGAGGCCTTTCCTTTAACTGAAACAGTTGTAGCACGTGCTGCTCGAAGAGTCAAGATGGAAATTAAAGCTGCCTGTCCCGAAGGGACAGCTTGACTCCGCGGATTGGCTGCCAAAACCGCGCGTAGCGCGTCACGGCAATTGAACCACCCGGTAGAAATTACGACCGCTCGCGGACGCATTGGTAAACGACATGGTGTTGGTACTAGCCACATTCGTGGCCAGAGACACCCAGTTCGTCAAAGCGAGATTGGTTGACGACTGCACGACGTTCGTCTTCCCAATCGTCAACCCGGCCACATCAAATTGAAACTTGCCCGCCACAATCTTGGGCGCTGACAACAAGATGGGCGCCACCGTCCCGACCTGTATGGTGATTGTATTGGTCGTCATTGCGCCGACATTGTCAGTCGCGACCGCCATCAACACGTAAGTTCCCGCCGGCAGATTTGACACCGTCGTGGTAAACGGGCCGGGATCAGGAATGTCGTCCACCTCGTTTGTCCCGACATAAAACTGCACGTCCATCAAGCCATCCGCGTCTGTATCGCTGGCATTGGCGGTAAAATCAAACGTTGCGGGAGCCGCCAGCGTGGCATTGTTCGTCGGGTTGGTAATCACCACCAACGGCGGGGTGTTGGTCCCCACGATAACCGTCCCAGTATTTCCGGCGTCGTCGCTATAACCATAGTCTCCGGGTATCGAGAACAGAACCCCGTTCCCTCCTGTCGTTGCCGAGAAAGACGCCGGATCTCCAAAGTCGCTGAAAATCGTGTAAGGACCGGTCCCGTCGTCCACCCAGAACACACCCATTCCAACCACGATGGGTATCGGGTCCGGCGACAAGAACAACCCGTTATCCGTAACCGTAGCGAACTGCGCCCGCGCCTGAAATGCGCAAACGACAATCCCACAAACAATGAACCGAAGTAGTGCCCGAAGAACCCTGGTGAACATGGGCGCGAGCCTACCCGGACGCGCGCAATTGTCAAGTCAAAACCAGTTCCAATCCATTACGCAACAAGCTTTAGAACCTTTTTGGCCGGTCCCATTCTGAATTCTGACTTCTGACTCCTGTCTCCCGCCCCCCCCGTCACTTCAACCTCGCCAGCGTGTCCTTCACCGCCTGGAAATTCGGCAGGTCCTTCGGCGTCGGGGTCTGCTCGCTGTATTGCACCACGCCCTGCTTGTCGATCACGAACGCCGCGCGCGCCGCCGTGTCGCCCGCGCCCGCCAGCATCGGGAACACCACGTCATACGCCTTGATCGTCTGCTTGTTCAGGTCGCTCGCCAGCGTGATGCCGATCTTCTCCTTCTGCGCCCACGCCTCCTGCGCGAACGGCGTATCGACGCTCACCGCCACCACGTCCGCGTTCAGGCCTGAATACGCCCCCAACCCCGACGTGATGTCGCACAACTCCGCCGTGCACACACCCGTGAACGCCGCCGGGAAAAACAGCAGGACCGTGTTCTTCTTGCCGAAATTATTGCTCAGCTTCACATCCACCAGGCCGGAAGCCTGCTTGGATTTCAAAGTGAAGTCGGGAGCCTTGGTGCCAACAGATATTGCCATAATATTATTTGGTTGAGATTTCTTTCAATTCAGACCCGCGTTTATAATTCCCCGCCAAACCCGTGTCAAACCGGGATTATGACGGGTAGTGTCCTGATATTAAATTTCTTTGACTTCGCGTTTTGAGCCGAAGAACTGGCCTGAAAGTATCAATATCAAAGTGACGACCAAAAATATTGCGCCAGCAAGCCGCAGAAATGTGTAAATGACATGTCTCTCATGGCTACTTACCACAAGCCATCGCCTATGCAACATCAGATAAAAAGTGAAATAGGCCATGCCAAATAATCCATTAAATATAAAAGTGTACGTCGCCCAGCGAGCGCGAAAACGGTTCCTGTCAATAATTGGGAATAACGCATAGGCCGCCATGCCTGCTATCCCAGTCCAATAGGCCAATTCGTGACTACTGCCAGTCCCATCGGCCGATACGTGATGATTGGTATACGTACAAACGACCAGGGTAATTATAATGCTGCCGATGAGGATTAAATATTTTAATCGATTATTCACATTGGCATCGTTTACAATTCAAACTAGCGCACCGGTTTCTGCCGAAACAACTGGAGGTAACCCTCATTTTGCCCTCCCTTCTCACAACGCCGCCAGCACTTCCTCCGCATGGTCCGCCGGTTTCACCTTGGGCCAGATTTTCTTGATCCTCCCGTCCGGCCCGATCAAAAACGTCACCCGCGACGTCCCCGTGTATTTCACCCCCATGAACGTCTTCGGCCCCCAAACCCCGTACGCCTGCACAATCTTCTTCTCGTCATCCACCAGCAGCGTGAACGGCAGCTTGAACTTCTCCACAAACTTGTCGTGCGACCTCGCCGAGTCCGTGCTCACCCCCAGCACCACCGCGCCCTTCTCCTTGAAATCGTCCCAATGGTCCCGGAACGAACACGCCTCCTTGTTGCAGCCCGGCGTGTTGTCCTTCGGATAAAAATAAAGAATCACGTTCCGCCCCTGCAACTCCGACAGCGAAACCTCCCCGCCGCCGTTCGTCGCCGCCGTGAATTCCGGCGCCTCGTCCCCCTCTTTCAGTTTTAATTCCACTTCATTTGCCATATACGGACACAGTTTGTGCCTCGCCCCGCCGGTCTTCAATCATTTTAATGTTTTTGCCGGCAGCCGGGGCCGCGATCACTTGCCACGACGCGCCACACTTCGCGACGCGCAATCGACCAGGACGGCCTCCGGTCTCTCTCGCTCCGCGAGGGACGAGCGGGGAGAGAGTCGGAGAGAGGGGATCGTAAAAAATCAGGCGTGTCCCCTGCCCCCTCACTGTTTCGCCTCGGGCAGACTCTTCGGACTCGCGCTCAACTGCCGCATCCCGTCCCACACATACATCACGCCGGACATCCCCGTGCAAACCGCCGCCGACGTCGTCCACCACGGCAGCCATCTCGCGTCCCACCTCAGCAGCGTCCACAACACCATGATCATTTGCAGCACCGTCGCCACCTTGCCCGTGATGCGCGGCCGCGCCGTCGCCCGCCCGCAAATCATTTGGATCACCACCATGCCGATCAACAGCAGCGCGTCCCGGCTCAGGATCGTCGCCGTCACCCACAGCGGAATCGGAACAATTCTCAAACCGGGCGGGCTGTGCAGGCTCACCAGCACAATCCCCGAAATCAGCAGCAGCTTGTCCGCCAGCGGATCCAGTATCGCCCCCAGTTCGCTGCGCTGATTGTAACGCCGCGCGATGTACCCGTCCACCCCGTCCAGAATCGCCGCCACCGCGAAGCACAACAACCCCAGGAAACGATGAACCTCATTGCCGGTCTTGTAGTAATAAAGAATCTGCACAATGAACACCGGGATCATCAAAATCCGCACAATGGTGACTTTGTTGGCCGTGGTCATCTGATTGCAGCATCACGCTACGCCGCCGCGATTGTCAAACTTTCTCACGTGGGCTAAAATAAACCCATGCCGTCGCCTTCCATCAAACTTGCCGTAAAAGCCGATTGCGCCGGCTGCACCGCCTTGCTGCTCGAACAATTGCGCGAACACAATCTTCCGGCCGATCCCGCGTCGTTGCGCGCGGTGGTGAAACAAATGGTTGGCGATCCGGCGCGCGGTTTCGTGCTCGTCGCAAAATCAGAGGGCAACATTGTCGGCGTGGCGTTTGTCTCCATGGTTCTCAGCATCGAACACGCCGGAAACGTCGCCTGGTTGGAGGAACTTTACGTCACCCCCGCAATGCGCGCCCAGGGCATCGGCGCGTCCCTGGTCGCCGCCGTGCTGAAAAAGGCCCGGACGGACGGCATAAAGGCCGTGGATTTGGAGATCGATGCGGGACATGCCCGGGTGGCATCGCTATACCGGCGTTATGGTTTTCAACCGCTTTCGCGGGCAAGATGGGTCAAGCCATTGTAACCGGCGTGGCGGGCTGGTTCCCTTTGGCCGCCGGTTGCCGGTAAATAAACCACCAAAACCACAATGTCCCCAGCGCCCCGCAAATTGCCGCCCCCGCGAAATTCACCCGCGGCCCCACCTTCCACAGCCACAACCCGACAAACGACCCGCTCGTCACCGTGCAATCCCGGATCAAATAATACGCCCCGTACGTCCGCGCGCGCATTTCCGCCGACGCCTCGCCGATGATCAACGCCTTGCGCGCCGGCTCGCCAAACTCCTTCAACCCCCGCACCACAAACGCCAGCGCCAGCCAGCCAAAACTGTCCGCCCACAACAGCGTCACCGGGAACAGCGTGAAAAACACGAACGTCGCCAGCACGAACGGACGCCGCCCGTATTTGTCCGCCAGGTGCGCCACCGGGATGTAGCAAAGCATCGCCGTCGTCATTTCAATCACCGCCAGCCAGCCCCATCGTTGCGCATCGGCGCCGTGCGCAGTCGCCCATATGATCAGCCACACATACGGAATCCGTTCGCAAAACCGGATCAAAATGTCGCTCACCAAAAGTTCCCGCAGCCCCGGCGTGAATGATTTCACCACGCTCCAAAAACCGTCCCGCCCTCCTGATAAAACGAAGGCACCTGCCGTCGTCCTCTTCTCCCTCTCCGCCGCTTGCGGGGGAGAGGTGGCATGTTCGCTCTCTCCCGGCTCGACCATGAACCATTGGAACACCGCTGTCGCTGCGCTCAACGCGATGCATCCCATCACTGCCCGCCGCATGCCGTCCTCCCACCCGTATCTCGTGATCAACCAGCCGCCGATCAACGGCCCCAGCATCATCGGCACCCGCCGCACCATCGATTGCACGCCCACCCCCATCGTGTGCCGGTCCGCGGTAAGCGACGTCGCAATCACCGTGAACGTCACCGGCAGCGCAAACGCGCTCCAAGTCGAAAATAAAAAAACGCCCAGCACCAACGCCAGCCAGTGATGCCAGAAAAGCACCAACAAATAACCCGCCAGTGAAGCGCCCGTTGATTTCAAAATCGCCGGCGTCGCGGTTGGTGC
>Ga0207152_1130_pt1 | contig 13085 bp, 11 predicted proteins | sample Alteio_BWMinHeat_30_FD_153590 | JGI IMG/M metagenome (GOLD analysis project Ga0207152, IMG submission 153590) | Enriched cells from forest soil in Barre Woods Harvard Forest LTER site, Petersham, Massachusetts, United States -... | ecosystem: Environmental > Terrestrial > Soil > Temperate forest >... | reverse complement strand
TCCGGGTTATGTTGCATGGACTCCAAATGCTTCAGACTTCTTATTGCCGGGAACAACGGATTGCTATATCCTTGCCCATTATTGCTATCGGACAGTTAATGGAGTAGATCAATTTTATATAGAAGACTTCGGTCCGGATCACAGTAATTGGGGAAGTGACTGCGGTAGTCTTACGTGGCAAAATATTCTGGCTGCCGTCAGGGAATATTTGTTTCAACATATTTTTGCAGATAACTGTGGTTATGGTGTTTTAACTGTTGCCACGATAGTAAGTTCACAATGCGCAAAATGGGTGAATAATAGTTATGGTTATCCGGTATGCGAATTTTGTAGCTCTGGTGCCTATTGTGAAAAAACATGTGATTTATGCAATAATGGCAGTGGTAACACGGAATCAAATTGTACATATACAACTTTGAATACAGCTTCTTGTGATGCTATCGATGACTGGACTACCCTAACTGTGAATGCAGTAAAAGTTAATTCTTGGAGTCATGATTATAATCACTGTTACTTAATAGGTTGCGACCAAAATTGACAAAAGCATTTATGACTAGATTACTCATAGCAGTGCTTTCGCTCCTTGCCTTTGTGCCGGGAGCGAACGGTCAAGTTATCTGGAAGCTGAAACATTCTGACGTTTGGAAATCGACTGACTCGACTATCGATTCTTCGATCTGTTTTACATCCGTATCATGTTCAGGAAATAACTGTACTGCAGCAGGTATTGTCATTAAGGGTTTGAATTACGATATAAAGCGAATCACATTTTATCGCTCGACGGATGCCGGAATTTCATGGAAAGAGCAAAGTAAGCCTATCTCTTTGCCGCCGATTATTACAAACTTTGGAATTACCAAGATGCAACAAATCGACTCGTTAAATGTTGTTGGAATTGGTGATTTAGGCGTAGTTGTAAGAACATTCGACGGAGGAAAAACCTGGGAAAAACAGAATCAACCTAATTCAGGAAGAATCATTGATGTTCATTTCTCGGACCCCCTAACAGGTATTATTGCGATTGCGGATACGACCGGTAACAATATTGTAACCACTTCTGACGGAGGAAAGCATTGGATAATAGCGCCATTTGGGGGCACATATCTTGAACAATGCCATTCGTATGGAAATGGCAAATTCCGTCTCTTCAAACGCGGTCACGGCCCGATTTATACAACATATGATAATTTCAAAACAATTGATTCTACACTACCAGTATTTGATTCTTTGAGCGATCCTAAGAACAGATATTTGCTTGTCTATTGCACTTTTAGCGAAGGTGACACAATTCTTGCCTATTCAAAGTATTGGCCGAAGGATACAAATAATATTTTTGGTGGATACGGGTTAATCATGCGATCGATAGATGGCGGAAATCACTGGGAACATCCTTTTATTTATCCGACAATACAAATATCCCAGGTTGATTATACAACTCGCCTTGACCGTGATACTATTTGTGCCAGCGGCATAAGCAATTATAATTTCCTTATTAGCACAGATAGAGGCGCAACATGGAATGTTGATACGATCAAAATAGATACAAATTATTTGCCTAACGCATGTTTTGGTCTGACAATGACCGGCGATGGACATCCTATTGGCATATTTGCCCCCGCACCTTTCGTATCTCAATCAATACTCACACGCGGCGAGTTTGTGAAGTCACATGTTGAAGCGATCGAACGTATCATGTATTATACCTATCTCTACCCAAACCCGACTTCCGGTTTATTAACTATCGAATCCATCGATAAATCAAATGCACCGATCCGTATAATCGATATTTGGGGGAGAGAGATAATGCATGGTGTGCTATCCGATCAAGGGAAACTGACTCTTGATTTTTCAAAATTATCAAAAGGTGTATATGATGTTTTACTCAATCATTTCGGTAAAGTTTTTTCTGTCGGAAAAGTGGCAGTGGTAGGAAAATAATCATGAAGAAGTGGTTTTTCCATCAAATCCAATCGCTGCGGCAGCATAGGATAATTCGGATTAGAAAATATATCCGGCCAATTGAGTGAATTCGGATACAACTTCTTTCTGAGATCAGGTAGTAACCGCGGCTCAGCCGGTTTTTCAAACTTGACATAGCTCTGTATAGTTCGCCAATGTTACCAATCAGATTTCCTTATGCAATCTCCTAATCCTTAGCAGCTCAAAGAACATCTTTGCCGAATCGCTGAGTGCACCGACCGTTGTGCGTTCGTCGTTATACCATTCGACGGCAACTTCTTTTATTTTATAACCAGACCTTTTTGCAAGATAGAGGATCTCGACATCGAAAGAGAAACCCATTACTTTCTGCTGTAGGAAAATTTTCTCGGCCGCCTCGGCGCGAAAACCTTTGAAGCCGCACTGTGTATCCTTTATTCCCCGCATTACAAATACTTGTACAAGCTGATTAAAGAATCTTCCCATCATTTCGCGATACCAGGGTTGATGCACTTTTACGAGTTTCCTGCCCTCGAGCGCGCGGCTGCCAACGACGATATCATATCCTTCGCGCTCTATCGCCGAGATCACTTTTTCTACTTCATGGATCGGTGTCGAGAGATCGGCATCGGTGAAGATCCTGATCTCACCGGTTGCCTCGAGGATTCCCGCCCGGACCGCTCCGCCTTTGCCGGTATTAATACCCAGTTCGATAAGGCGAGTATTTACCTTTGGTGAGAACTTTTTTGCAAATGCTTCCTGGATAACCACAGCAGAATTATCAGGGGAGCCGTCGTCAACCACGATAACTTCTACCTCATAAGATTGCAACTGAAAATAGGCAAATATTTTTTCGAGCGAAGCCGAGATACGGTTTGCTTCTTTATAAGCGGGGATTATGAGGGAAAGATACATAGAATTGAGAATGCAGAATTGAGAATTGAGAAGGAGTATTCTCCATTCTCAATTCACAATTCTCAATTCAAATTACTTTTTCACCGAATCCTTTTTTGCAGTACTATCCCGCCCCATGCCAAGCTGCTTTTTCAGCTCTTCCACATGCGCGCGCAGATTATTGAATTCAGGAGAGAAGTCCGGATTATTTTGTATCGCTGGACCCCAGTTAGCAAAGAATTGGTCATAGAGCGCGATCGCCTTTTTCTTATCTCCCCGCTTCTCCTCGAGCATGGCACTCACCTGGTCATTACGATAATGAACCAAGGCTTGCGATTGCTTATCCGGAGCACCTTGTAAGAGGTGCTGAAGGACTGTTTGGGCCTTTTCCAGATCTCCGGCAGCAATGAGGGCTTCTCCGTATCTTTCTCCTACTTCGACATCGCGGGTACTCAATTGAGCAGTGCCTGCAATTTCATTGTAAGAACTTTCAAGATCCGTAAGTGCATATTTGGAATATTTCTTTGCCTTCTCTTCATTTCCCAACCTCTTATAGAGTTGAGCAATGGCAGGCATCATGCGTTCTTCGTAATGCACTCGTTCCGGTGGGATGAGCTTATCCATCATATCGAGGGCTTTATTCGCTTCGGCGATCTTTCCTTCATTGGCAAAATTTTCTGCCAGTGAAAAATACGCGCTCTGCTCTGAGAAGAATACCGAGTAATTGGTGCGGTCCTCATTGCTCCAGCGAGCATCAGGGTCGCTGAAAGTTTTCAGCATATATCCGCGTTTCGGTGTTTTGGAGAGATGTTCCTTATCGATAACATTAAATGCCGCTTCAGCCGAAAGAGCCTCGTTCATCGGTCCCATTGAACCGCCGCGAGTCTGGTGAACAGGGGTCACACGCTGCGACAGACCTTCGGATACAAGAAACGAATTCAGCCCTATCAGATAATTATCCTGGACGAACGGGGCAAAATAGATCGGGCGAGAATTGATATTTCCCTGAAGTATCGAATAAATAAGCTCGTCGGCGACGACAAACAAATATTCGTCTTTATCGAGCGCTATTTCACCGCGATAGCGCCAGGTCATGGTCGTATCATGCGCATTCGGATTCCCGGTAAAAGCCTGCACGGTCGCAGCAGATACTTTCACCGATTCCATTTTTGCTTTATCCCTGTATTGATGCGCTTCGTGAAGTTTAATATCATCCGGATCGCCAAGCATAGAAGGATCGAATCCCGGTAAATTTATTTTCTTCCCGACTCCCCAGGAATCGCTGAGAAGCTGCTTGATATACCATCCCATATTGCCGAGAGAAAGATTGACGATACGAACGTCCCTCCTGATGCCATAAGCAGATTGCGCTGCCCATAAGGGGAATGTATCGTTATCTCCTGCGGTAAATATAATAGCATCTTTTTCACAGCTCTGCAGTACGTTATATGAATATTCAAGTGGAATATTATCGTGCGAGCGTGAGTATTCCCTCCACTTTGATGACTGATCGAATGTCTTTCCCGTTGCCATACCTGCAAGCCCAAGACACTGATTCAGCGGCACAAGAACGATGGCGGCAAGAAGTGTACCTCCGATCAGAGCGACATTCCCCTCTCCGATTGGGACAGGCGCTTCATCTTCGCCATTTTCCGATGCTTTCATTTTTCGCGCACGCAGTATTTCCATCATACCGGTACCCCCTATCCCGACCCACATCGCAAAGACGTAGAACGCCCCGACATAAAAATACTGGCGCTCCCTCGGCTGCGGATCCTGCTGGTTCTGATACCATGCCGTCACAAAACCGAAGAGCATAAATCCTGCAAGCAGCGTCAGGGCTCGCTTTGGGTCCCGCTTGAAATGCCAGTACATTCCGAAAAGTCCTAAGAGAAAAGGAAGCCCCCATGTTTTCGTCCAATCGACACCGGTATCCTGCGCTTGTGATGGACGTCCTACGAAATTCCATAGCAGATAGCGGTTATACATGTGATTTGTCTGGTAACGCCAGAAGAAATCCCAGTTGCCTGTATAATCGGTAAACGTAGGATCTTGTTCTCTCGGACGCTCCTGATCGCCGACCTGGCGTGGCCAAGGCGGACGGTAACCATATTGTTCGCGATCAATATATTTCGTCAATGTTGCGAAATTATCGGCATGCCACTGGTTCATTGGCGGATCCTGCCCGGCACGTACCATGACAAGCGTATAGGTCGAATATCCTATAAAAACAAGCGCTGCGGACCATAACGAAAAATTAAGAAGCGCTTTTTTCTCGCGCTGTGAATAGTACAATCCATAGATCGCACCTACAATGATCCCAAAGCCGACTAATTTCGATATCACCGGACTCGGCGAAGGCGCTAATTTATCCGCAATAGCGGCAAAGATATATCGGGAGAAGATCGCTATAACGATCTGTGTATAGGTTCTGCGCGATATTCCGAAATAACTCTTATCCTTATTCGCGCTTTCTTTGGTCATGGAATTATAGATCCATACCGATAGAGCCGCTCCGATAAAACCATAAGCCACGTTGATCGCACCGCCGCCGAGCAGTTCGGTAAGCTGCGAAAGAACTAATTTGAAGACTATAAAAAAAGCAATAACAGACGAAAGCACCATGCCAAACCACGAGGCAGTCGTCACTTCTTTACGGCGACGGTAATAGACGAGCATGAAACACGGGAACAGCGCAGGTATCGCCATTTGGTGTGCACCCATCGATAAGCCGAGCGCGTATGCGGCAAGCAGTAAATATTTTACACTGTGATCTTCATCCGCATGATCGAGCCAGACGACAACGATATAAAGCATGAAAGCGATAAAGAGAGAGCCGATCGGAAAGATAATACTTTCCAGGGCATTAAACCAAAAGCTATCGGTGAACGTATAGCATAATGCTGCAAGTAAGGCTCCGCCATAGGTAGTCAGTTCATCAGCAAGAGATTTCGGTTCACCGCGCCAGAGTTTTATGAGCCTCGTTGTCGTCAGGTACAAAAGCAGGATCGTCAGCGATGAATAGAGCACTGAAAAAAGATTCAACCGTGCAATAGGATCTGTCATTGTCGGCATCAGCATGGCAAGACGTCCCATGAGATACCAGAATGGAGCTCCCGGAGGGTGACCGATCTGTAAGCCGGCTGCCGCCGAAGCGAATTCGCCGCAATCCCAAAATGAGATCGATGGCTGCATCGTCATGAAATAGGTAAAGAATGCCGTCAGGAAAGCTATTCCCGCAAATATATAATGAATACGTTTTGATTGCATCAAGCTAAAAAATTATAGAAAAAAACCGAGTGTAGGTAAACCCTATTTATGTGAAGAGCAATCCCGATGATTAGGGCAAAAAGGCCGGTTTAGGCATAAAAATCCTGTAACAAAAGTAGTATTTACGGGTTATTACTGTGGGAATAAATCATGAAATCATCGTCCATATTTATAGGTGTACTGCTCGCTTTCGGTCTGCTCGGCGCTGGCTGTAAAAGCCCGACGTCTGTCTCGAGCGCCCCATATGTTACAATATCGCCATCAAATCTCAGGCAGGCTGAGTTTGTCGTGGATACCTTCCAGGCGCGGATCTTTAATCATGATCTTGCACAGACGTACTTTGGCTGGAATATGGGAGATAGCAGCGTATTTACTCCGGTCCAATGCCCTACATGCAATTTTCAAGCTATCCATAATTATACAAAGCCCGGTACGTACGCAGTAACCGTTAATGCTTTCGATCTGTATTCGAATACTATTATTACATCGACTACAACCTCCGTTACTATCGATACGGCAAAATCGACTGTAGAAATTATCCCGCAATTTTATAACGGGATTCAGACAATGAACAATTTTGGACTTACTCCTTTTGCACTATCGGTTAAAACCTCACTCCCTGATAATGATCTGTATCAATTCTGGGATTTTGGTGATGGCACGAGCGGCAGCTTTTTATCCGGTTCTATTACCCATACTTTTCCCCAGCCAGGCTTATATCTATTAAAAGTGGATGTGTATCAGAGGAGTGGAGTATTTGTCGGAACTGATACGGCGGCAATAACGATAAATTGGCCCGGTTTTAATCTTGCAGATATAAAACAAACTGGAAGAGTGGATGAATATTTGAATGTCGATAGTACCTATTCTATTTTTTCCCAGGTCGAAAATTTTCAACCACTTGCGATCGGCGAACCGTATGATGGATCAAGTAGCTGGATAGGTAATAATTTCATGATTGATGTCAATAATGGAACATTGTATGTACATTTTTCAGGTTCGCTTTCTGATGACGGTAAAAATATTACTTCCCTTGTTGTCACAGCCGTAGACTCATCCGGAAGTAGTTACTCTATGAAATATAGCTATTCCTTGACTACTATACCTCTTATTTCCGTCACCGATAATTCTTTCATTTATAAGGTATCTCGTGATACAATGAAGAGTAATTTACAGAATCTCTCATTGACAGGTCTAATTAACTCGGTAAGAATTATAGGTAACCCAACTAACTGGGGCCTCTTTATGAATCGGAACAATACTAACGGGACGTTTCTGCCTCAATGCGTTTTTGTTTTTTCAAAACAGTAACCTAACTCCCTTCGACCACTACTTGCAAAATCTTCTCCAACCCTGACATACTCTTTACCCGCAAAAAATATTTCCCCGCAGCAAGTCCTTTTGTATCGAGCGTCAGTCCCTGTCCTACTATGATATTTCCCTTTACCTCTTTGCGAATTACGCCGAGTTCATCTATTAAGTCACATTGGACTTGACCAATATTCTGCTTTGCGCTTACCGTAATATGATCGTTTGCGGGATTCGGGCTGAGCATGAAAAGGTCATCTTCTGCTCCATTACTCTCAACAATATTCTTTATCAGTGTGAAAAAGAGCAGGCTGGTATCCCCTGTTGTCTGCTGCTGAGTATCGTATATTCTCACCAGCATTTTCTGCGAAGAGATATTCGGCATCTGCCAGTTAAGCGTGGCCAGAGACGCAGCAATTCCATTTTGAATCGGCTGCCAGGATGTTCCGCCATTGGTGGAATACTCAAGAGTCACGTTCTGAATATTTGCATACGTCCACTTAAGCAGGATCGTCGCTCCGCCGGTATATGATTCACTGCCGCGCGGGGATAAGAGAATAACTTTCGGCTGGGCAGGCGGCACAATGCATGCAGCTTTCTCGGCATTATATCGCATAACGCTATCGGGTCTATGCGAGAACGTCATCTCCAGTTTATACTGCGAAAAATCCTTATTCGATAAAATATAATTGGCATTCGCACAATAGCTCATGATCGTGCCCGGACTTTTACGCGGAGCGATCGGCTTCGAAAAGCAGGCATCGGCAAGTGAAAGATTCGGATCGTCTTTTGTATAGCAGGTATCGAGCGGCGGATTCCAGTAACAATCGTGCGTATGAATGAGCGTGAAGTTATGGCCGATCTCATGCGAAATAATATAGACATCATAGGTAAAGGCAAACGTCGGATATGTATGCCCGGTCTGCGGAGAACTGACACTGTATGAGTTTGCATTATCGCACAGCGAATAATAACCGAACCCCCCTCCCCCGTTACTAATAGAAGTCATGATATGCGCAATATCTCGTTGTACAGTTGTATAATGCAATTGCCAGTATTTTTTTACGGTATCCTCCAGCGCATAGGCATTTCCATGTACCTGATACGGATCGGAAGTCGTCCAGACTTTCACCCAGGTGAGATGATGCGTCAGATTTGCTTCATCTTCATAGATCATGCTTGACATGCTGAAGATCTCGCCGATATACGCAAGTGTTTTGCTCACATCGCCGCCGATCGCACCATAGAACTGGCTATCGGCTTCGACGGCAATATCGGTCTGAAGAAGTTTTCCGTTATCGAGCGTAGTCTGAATTCCGTCTTTGGATCCATGCGCAAGAATCTCTTCGACGGGAACCGGCACATGCGGTTGATGAATATCATCAGCGATGCAATCAAAAGGAGTAAACGGAGCAGTTGCCAGAAGTTCTTTTTCTGCGATCATCATATGCGCACCTGGTTCACCGGAATTTTTTTCAGGACCGAAAATATATGTCGTCCCATTTTCCCTCAGAATGGAACATAGTACCTCGCCGCCGGAAACCGAAAGAAAAACATTCGAATGCTCTTCCCCTAACACTTTGCCCCGATAACAGATGATGACCGGCGGTGCAACATGCATATCGCCTTGCGGAGTAGTAACGATGCATTCAGTCCGTGAATCGATCGCCGAATGAGCCGGCTTAAGATCGAGAGTTATGAATTCCCCATTCCCACCCGGAAAATCCGAGATCTGCATCCGCTGGCCGGAAAGATCTTTAGTGAGAGCCTGAGCGTCGATAGTAAAATACTGAGCATCCGTGAGAGGTTTTTTGACCAGAGATTTGCTCCTCTGCTGCATAAATGCCCCGGCAGAAACCGTCTTTGCCGATACGGAATGAATACTGATACCAACGAAAAGAATTGCAAAGAAAAAGCGACTAAGCATGTGATTCTCCTTTCAAATATGACTAAGGCAGGAGAAATAACCCTATTTACGCAAAGAGCAATCCCGAGAGGCAAAAGATCCCCTTACCGTCATAGTTCTTTATTGTAACTTCTTATGCCGAAAGCCCGGATCAACATTAACAATCCAAAGTTAAACTTTTTACGTTACTCTTTTCGTTCGACATATACTATTTCTCGTACCAAAGGGAAAACTTATGCGGCTAGCACTTTATTGCACACAGAATGTTGCTTGCCGGGTGATCGTAGAGGATCACCTGAAGGCAAGCGGTATGGATTATAGTCTCGAAAATTCCGGTGAATTCCTGGTTAGGAATTTTTCCAATGAAGACCGTGATCAGCTTAACGAGAAATTATCACGCTACGGGATCGAGCTTATTGAGAATGAGCCGAATGATCTTGTCGAGCAGATCAAGCGGGCGATCATCGAAATGATATCGCGCGGAGAAAGCCTGCCCATAAATATTTCCGACTATTTAAGCAAGAAACTCAATTACAGTTATGGACACTTAACTGCTGTTTTTTCCGAAGCCACCTATACATCGATCGCGCATTTTACGATCATGCAGAAAATCGAGCGCATTAAAGTAATGCTGCTGGAAGATAATTTAACACTGACAGAAATTTCGTACCGGCTGAATTACTCGAGCGTTGCCTATCTTTCAAATCAATTCAAAATGGTCACTGGACTTACACCTTCCCGATTCAAAGAGATCATGTTGAAAAAAGCAAATGCGGTAAGTTCCTGAATGTCAAGGTGAACTCATTACCACATTTGCGCTGTTAGTTACACACATAATAATAGGTTGTTTCTGTTTCTTTCATTCACATTATTATTATTGTAATAATGGTATTCCCCTGTTTTTTTTAAAATACCATGGACATTGACGCTCTCCATATTGTGCTTGCGGAAGATGACGAGGATGATCGCGCTTTTTTCAAAGAGGCGATAGACGAGGTTAAAATAAAAACGAAAGTTGATCTGGTCAACGACGGACAGCAGCTTATGGAATACCTTACCAAAGAAGGCGCAAAAATACCCGACGTTATTTTTCTCGATCTGAACATGCCCCGTAAAAGTGGGATAGAATGCCTTGTTGAGATCCGGGCGAATAAAAAATTGAAGGATATTTCCATTGCAATATACTCCACTTCTGCTGCGGAAGAAGATATCGAACAGACTTTTCTTAAAGGGGCGAATATCTACATTAGGAAACCGAATGATTTTGGAAAGCTAAAAGCTGCCATAGCTCAGGTACTCAGTATCAACTGGCAATACCATACCTCCAGGCTCAATAAAGATAATTTTATTCTTGTAGTCTAACATCGGCTATCCTACACGCGTAACCGCATTCTCTCTTCATAAAAATAGAACATCCTGCTCGTTACAGAACAGGATGCGCTACCTTAGTTCATTAGTTGTGTTGGAGGTTACCTGGTTATAAAAAGCAAAACCATTGCAGTAGAATATCCCGGTCCTTCTCCCCATTAAGAACGGAACATAGAAACTGCAATGGTACTTACACTTTCATCAAAAGACTTGTGAGGATTATCATACCAGTATCTGTAAAACTCCGCTCAGCTTTTCCAAATCTGTCGCAACGAGAAAGAGTTGCTCCCCATTCAACTTTTTCTCATAGCTCCATAAACTTTTTATGGAACGCCGGGGCGGAGTCTTACAGAAAACTGTCTCCCCATGGTTACAAAAATACTAGAATCTCCATCTAAAATAATTACAGGTTTATGGGTTTTTTTTTGTAATATCGTCATAAACGGGTGAATTTAGCAGGTAGATAATAAAAAAATCAGATACTATAGAAAACCCCTGCTTCTGGAAGCAAGGGTGTTCTACCTTAGTTCATTATATTGTCAAAGAGGATACACTCTATTGGGATCATCCAAAAAAAGTCGATGGAGTTCTTTTCCCAACGATACAAAAATACAAGGATCCCTAATAAGATGTATTACAGTATTTTAGGGATTTTTTTGTAAGATTTGGAGACGTAATCTATTTGTCTTGCCCCAATACCAGTGGCAGGCCGTTTTTCGGGTTGCCGATGACTACTATTTTAGCATTCGGCGATTCTGCAAGTTTTTGAGTGGCCTCTATGCCTTTTAGTTCGAGAATTTCATGGGAAAGTCCCTGTGCAACGATCTTCTGAAAATCCTGAATGCCTTGTGCTTCAATACGTTTACGGTCTGCTTCCTGCTTCTCTTTTTGGAGAACGAATTCCATCTTCTGTGCATCCTGTTGCGCGGAAATCTTGGCATTGATGGATTGCTGTACCGATTGCGGAAGCGATACATCGCGCAGAAGCATACCTTCTAATACTAGTCCCCGCTTCTTAAAGCTCTCATCCAGGAGCGATGTTACCTTTTGTACAAAATCCTCTCTTTTGATAGAGTAGAGATCGGTGCTGACATAATTTACGGCTTTATCACGCAGAGCAGAGCGAATTTCCGGCCGTACGATCTTATCGGTATAATCTTCTCCGATCGTGCGGTATACCATCGGCGCAGCTGTTGGCAGCAGGCGGTATTGTACGGTGATCTCGAGCTTTAACGTTAATCCATCGGAGGTCAGAACTTCAATAGCATCATCTCCTTTTACCTGTCCTTCATTATGAGTGGCTGACATCGTATACGCCTGAGTACGGATATCCAACGGCTTGATCTCATATAGCGGATTGATCAGGTGAAAGCCGCTTTCAAGCGCGTCAGGTTCGACATTCCCATAGAGCACCTGTACTCCGACATTACCCGCCGGGACAACTGTAGCACTTGAAAGAAGCAGAAAAACGATTGCAACTCCCAACGCTGCCCGAAAAATGATCCCTAAAATTTTATGATTATCCGTTCGCGTATTTGCCGTAGGTGATGTACGCGAGCGAGCAACGAATGCAGTAATTGCAATAACGAGAAAAAGAATGAAGCCTGTGAACATAATGTATTGGGTTGAATGTGAAGGTGAGGAAACAATTATGGCGAGTGATTTAGTCCTTCAGATTTTTGGAGAGTGATTTAGCTTTTTCTTTGAAATTCGATCAACGACTTTCCGGAGTTTTTTATGAGAGATACCGACCAACTCGTAATGACAACAGAACCGATTATACCACTTATGGCATCAAAGGAGTAAATAGTATAGATCATTCCTATGGTGAGTGCGACGATTGCTGTAATGCTTGTCAGGCCATCAGCTAAAACATGGACATACGCAGCGCGGATGTTTTGATCACTTTCCTCTTTATCGTGATGAAGGACAACAGCGCTAATCGCATTTACAACTAACCCGACTGATGCAACCACAATTGCCTCGCTGAATTTGATCGGGAGCGGATTGATCAGGCGCGAAATGGATTCAATTGCCATAATAACGGCAATAACTAAAAGAACAATTGCGCTAGTAAAACCGGCGAGGGACAACACTTTTTCTTTGTGAAATGAGAGATGCTCCGATTGGGCATATTTCCGGATAAGCACATAGGCGACATAACTCAACCCGAGTGCAAAGACATGCGTAGACATGTGGTAGCCTTCGGCAGTAAGCGCCATAGAATTGGAATAATAACCGACAATGATCTCGGCAAGCATCGTGCATACAGTCAGGATCACCACCCAACGGGTCTTTTGCTCATGAGTGCCATGATTTTGATCATGGATGTGTCCGTCGTTCATGATACAAAAATACGGATGAAGTTTATTCAAATTAAGATTCTATGCATCAATTCGGT
>Ga0207152_1176_pt1 | contig 13088 bp, 13 predicted proteins | sample Alteio_BWMinHeat_30_FD_153590 | JGI IMG/M metagenome (GOLD analysis project Ga0207152, IMG submission 153590) | Enriched cells from forest soil in Barre Woods Harvard Forest LTER site, Petersham, Massachusetts, United States -... | ecosystem: Environmental > Terrestrial > Soil > Temperate forest >... | reverse complement strand
ATTGTCCCGCGTCTCGATTTCGCCTTCAGCGAAAAATGGAAGCGCCGCTTCCGCACCATACCGCTCACGCGTTGGCGATGGGCGATTTCCTCGGCCTTCTTGCGAATCGTTTCGTTGCCGAGAAAACCGAGTACGCGGAATTCCTGGCGCCAGAAAATGAATTGGCGCAAAGCCCAACGCGTGAGCGGAATGGTGCGGAAGCGGCGCTTCCATTTTTCGCTGAAGGCGAAATCGAGACGCGGGACAATCCACGCGGGAGTGCGCTGGAAAAGATGGAGTTTCCCGACGCGCGGCGCGATTTGCGGGACGAACTGGATGGCGCTGGCACCAGTGCCGATGACGGCGACGCTTTTCCCGGTCAGGTCTACGCTGTGATCCCAGTTTGAGGAATGAAACGCGGGACCTTGGAAACGGTCGAGACCTTTGATTTCCGGATAGTGCGGCACATGGAGTGCGCCCATGCCGGAGACCAGCACGCGAGCGCGGATGCCCGCGCCGTCTTGCGTGGTGGCGTGCCATTCGCCTGTAGCTTCGTCCCAAACTGCCTCGCAAAAACGGACGTTCAGACGGATGTACGGGGAAAGTTTGTATTTTTCGGCGCAGCGTTTCAGGTAGGCATGAATTTCCTGCTGGCCGGGATACATGCGCGTCCAGTCGGTGGAGGGTTCGAAGGAGAAGGAATACAAGTGCGACGGGATGTCGCAGGCGCAGCCGGGATAGCGATTGTCCCACCAGGTGCCGCCGATATCGGCGCTCTTCTCGATGATGAGAAACGAATTCATGCCCGCTTCGAGAAGCTTGATGCCCATGCAAAGGCCGGAGAAGCCTGCGCCGATGATTAGAACATCGACGGCGGTTTCCGGCGCGTTCGAATGTGGGACGGTGGGTTCGCTCACGCGTGGGTCATCTTCACTTTGCTGGAGTCTGCGCCGGCGGCGTGCGCACGAAGAAAATCGCCGGCTTCGCGCAAAGACGCGCGGCCTTCCGGAATCTTGTGCGGGGCGATCTGCCAGGCATGCGGGACGACCGGCCAGATTTTAAGCTCGACAGGGACGCCGACGGCACGGGCGCGATCGGCGAGGCGCGTGGAATCATCTCGCAAGACTTCGTCCGCGCCGACGTGAATCAGCAGCGGAGGAAGGCCAGTGAGATCAGCGTAGAGCGGAGAGGCGAGCGGATTGAGCGGATCGGTGTCACCGAGATAGTAGCGCGCGCTGGGGCCGATATCTGTGCCGATGAACATCGAGCAGCGGTTCGAATTGGTGCGGATGGAATCACCAGTAGCGGCGAGATCGGTCCAGGGAGAAAAGAGCGCGGCACAGGCTGGAAGCGGAATGTTGGCCGCGCGAAGCGCAAGCATGAGCGACAGTGTTAGGCCGCCGCCTGCGGACTCGCCGGAGACGACGATATGCTGCGGCTCATGGCCTGCGCTTAAGAGCGCGCGATAGACAGCAACTGCATCGTCGACGGCGGCCGGAAAGCGGTTCTCCGGTGCGAGGCGGTAGTCAGGAGCGTAAACGCGAAAACCCTGCAGGGCGAAACCGGCGGTGATGGGCCGATGCGATTCCGCGGAGCAGCCGAAATATCCGCCGCCATGGAGATACAGCAGAACGAGTTCGCCGGACTTCGGCCCTTCGACCCATTCTCCCGGGACGCCGCCCAGTTGCGCCGGCGTCACGCGAATCGAAGCCGGAACGTCGTAGCGGTCGGGCCTGAGAATCGCGCGAGCGCGGCGATAGTCGCGCACGCCTTTCAGGCGGCGCTTGATCCGCCACTTGGTGAGCCAGACTGCAAGATGCGCTTGAAGGCTTGCCATATTCCGTTGCGATTACCGTTTCGAATCGCGGACGACGCGAGAATATCAGATATCCGGAAAAACTAAACCTTGAGGACCACTTTTCCGAATTGCGCGCTGGATTCAAGATAGGAGTGCGCGGCGGCGGCTTCGGCCAGCGGAAAAACGCGATCAACGACAGGCTTCAAGCGGCCAGCAGCTACGAGCTTCATGACCGTGAGCAGCTCCGGCTTGGTGCCCATGTAAGAACCGAGAAGCGAAAGCTGGCGGCTGAAGAGAAACCGGAGATCGATCTTGGCGTCGTAGCCGGTGGTGGCGCCACAGGTAATCAGGCGGCCACCGGGGGCCAGGCTGGCGATGCTTTCATCCCAGGTGGCAGTGCCCACGTGTTCGAACACTACATCGACGCCGCGCTTGCTGGTGATGCGGCGGACTTCTTCGCGGATTTTCTGGGTTTTGTGGTTGATGAGATGATCGGCGCCGAGCTCTTTCGCCTTCAGGAGCTTTTCGTCGCCCCCGGCGGTCGCGATGACGCGCGCGCCGAAGAATTTCGCGATTTGAATGGCAGCGCTGCCGACTCCGCTGCCTGCGCCAAGGACGAGCACATCTTCGCCGGGTTGCAATTCCGCGCGGGCGATCAGCATGTGCCAGGCGGTTTGAAAGACGAGCGGAATCGAAGCCGCTTCCTCGAAGGACAGGTTTTCCGGATACGGCATGCAATTCACTTCGGGGGCACGCACGAATTCGGCGCAGCCGCCGTCGATCATGTAGCCAAGATTGGTGAATTGGCGGCAGCGGTTGTCCTGGCCGGAGATGCACGCGGGGCATTTGCCGCAGCTGACTCCGGGGGCGAGAACGACTTTCTGGCCGACGCGCACGGTGGTGACATCGGCGCCGATTTGGGCGATCTCGCCGGAGATGTCACTGCCGGGAATGTGCGGAAGCGGGAAGGCAACACCCGGGATGCCTTGGCGCACCCACAGATCGAGGTGATTCAGGGCGCAGGCCTTGACGCGGACGAGGACTTCTCCGGCGCGGATGCCCGGGACGGGCGCGTCGGTGTACTTCAATACTTCGGGTCCGCCGTGCTGCTCAAAGACAATGGCCTTCATGAAGCCTCCAACCGGTCGTGCAAGGATTCGAAAGGTAGCATCCGGGCGAAAGAGTGTCCAGAACGCAGCAGCACGCATTGACAGTGAACCGACCGCGCCGTAGGCTGAACCCAGAGGTAAGCGTGGACCTGTTTGAAGAAATCGTGAGGATGCGGCGGGCGGGGCGGCGCGCGGCGCTGGCTACAATTGTGCACACTAACGGGTCGATCCCCAGCTATGAAAGCTCGCGGATGCTGGTGCGCGAAGACGGGTCGATTGCGGGGACGATTGGCGGCGGGTGCGTTGAGGCGGAAGTATGGGCGGCCGCGAAGGAAGTGATGCAGAACGAAGCGCCGCGCAAGATGGTTTTCAATCTGAACAATGAAGCGACTTACGACAACGGATTGATTTGCGGCGGCACGCTGGAAGTATTTGTTGAACCGATTTTGCCGCAGCCGATGCTATACCTGTTTGGTGGCGGACACGTGTCGATGGCGGTTGCGAAGGCGGCGGCCGCGGCGGGCTTCTGCGTGGGAGTTGTGGACGACCGCGAAGCGTTCGCGAATGCGGAGCGCTTTCCCATGGCGCTGGACATTCATACCAGTTATGAAGACGCTTTCGCGAAGATTCAGCCGAACGCGGCGAGTTATCTGCTGATCGTGACGCGCGGCCACAAGGAAGACATGCGCGTGCTGGCGTGGGCCGTTCGAACCGAAGCGCGCTATATCGGCATGATCGGCAGCAAACGCAAAGTGATGTCCGTATATAAGGCGCTGGAAAACGATGGGTACAAACCGGAAGAGTTCGAACGCGTCTTTGCACCGATGGGGCTGGAGATTGGCGCGCTTTCGCCGGAAGAGATTGCCGTCAGCATCGTGGCGGAATTGATCGCCGTGCGGCGCAATGCGCAAGATACGGCGCACAAAAAACTGAAGTATGAGGCGCGCGTATCCGTCAGCGAGCGCTGAAAAGGAGCACATGCTGGCCGCCGTCATCCTCTCGGGCGGGGCTTCGAGCCGAATGGGCTCGCCGAAGGCGTTGCTGGCTTACCAGGGGCGGCCCTTTCTCGAACATCTCCTGGAAGTGACGGCGCACCGGCAAATCGGCGCGCGGCGGGTGGTGCTAGGCGCGCACGCGGAGCCCATCGCCAAGGCCATTGACTTAAAGCCGGATGAAATCGTCATCAACGAAGATTGGGAAAAGGGACAGCTCACATCGATTCAAGCGGCGCTGCGAAGCCTGCCCCCAGGCACGGACGGAATCATACTTTGTCTAATCGACCATCCGCTCATCAGCGCCGACCTGGTTCAAGAGCTGATTGAGTGCTTTTATAAGTCGGGCAAACCCATCGTCTTGCCTCTCTACCAAGGACGCCGCGGCCATCCAGTGATTTTTTCCGCCGCGGTGTACGAGGAATTGCTGCATGCTCCGCTCGAAACGGGCGCAAGGGCCGTGGTATGGGCGCATTCCGGGGAAGTCGAGGAAATGCGCACGAACGAAGAGGGCTGCGTGCTGAATCTGAACGACCCCGACACGGTGAAGAAAGCACTTGGTGGAGCTTAAGCGAAGTGGAACGCAAGTCTTGTTCGAGAGAATCCTTAGCGTGTTTTCTCGATGAGGGCTTTCAGTCCATCGATGGCAAGCTGCGCCCCGTGAAATGTGGCTGGCGGCAAGCCGCCAAGAGCCGCTGAGACCGTTTCCGGCGTCAGGCTGCGCGCCTCGGCGGCGCTGTGCCCGGTAATTCTCTCGGTTAGCAAGGACGCGCAAGCGATCGAAGTGGTGCAACCCCGGCAAAGAAAGCGAACTTTCGCGAACCGCCCATCGACAACCTGTGCCGAGAGCTTGAGAATGTCGCCGCAAACGGGATTGTTCACCTCGACGACGGCCGTGGCGCCCGGCAACTCACCGGCGTTGCGCGGATTGCGAAAATGATCGAGAACCGCGTCGCTGAACATTGGAGACAGTATCCCAGTGGCATGCACATGATGCAAATCACTGTGAATCGAAATAGCATCAGGGTATCGGGACACTAAGCGGCACGAACGGACACGATCTCAATTGTGATTGGATGCTCTAGCTTGCCTTGAATGGTTGCAATCAAGTCTGCGTCGCCCTTGTCGGCCAAACCTGCGTCGGCCACGTTGAGGGATTCCTCATACCCAGGAGGATATTCATAGCTTCTTTTGAATAGCCGAAACGCTGATAGCGCCCGCGCTATGGATTCCCTGTTCATGGGTGTTACCTGCACCTTGCCGGTCCATTCCGTTTCGATTTCGCCGTAGTCCATTAAGAAAAACTCCATCGTTCTCCTCGCCTCGTTGAGAACCTGCTCTCTGGTAATCCCGACACTACCGTGTTCATCCGATGGGCCGAACAGCAAATCGTAGGGGTTCTTCCGTGTCGTCAGAAACTTCAGTGTGACAAACATCCCTTTTGTCGGTTGGCCACCGACCTGGATTGCAATCGTAATCTTTTCCGGGATCCTCAATCACAGCTCCAAATCGCGCTTGCCTTAAGGCTTTCTCGGGGGAAGATATTTTTTCTCGATAGAGGCAATCACCACGTAATTCGGATCCACCATCTCGGTGAGATGCGCTCTGCCCACCTGCGATAGAAGCTCATAGGCGTCTAGTTCGGAGAGGCCGTAGTCCGCATGAATCCATGCCACCAGTTCGGTAAAGGCGATGCGCACGGCGTCGTCCACAGGGCGATAAATGCCGGCGGCCATAATCTCTTTGTCATTCTCGAAGCGCGGCCAATTCGAATGCTTCCCTTTCACCAGGTCGACTTGCAGGCGCACCTTTAAGGGAACTTCGATTGCAGTCCCGGCGATTTCCCCATCGCCCATGGCCGCGTGGCCGTCGCCAAAATAGAGCAGCGCGCCGGGGACATTCACCGGCAAATAGAGCGTGTTGCCCACGGAAACTTCCGGGGCATCCATGTTGCCGCCGAATTCCGCGGGAACGATGGAGCTACGCGATTCGCCGCCCGCAGGTGCAACGCCGATGCAACCGAGAAACGGGTGCAGGGGAATCTTCACTTTGTAATTCGAATCGAGCGCCTGAAACGTGGCGGTATTGCTGGCGTGGTCGATAGGATAGAACCAGATTTTCTCCGGCAGGGGCGCGTGCAACATTGGCGTGTAGTTCGTTTCATTCAGAGCGCCAAATCCCGGCGCAAAGGCGCCCAGCCCCTGATTGCCATCGACCTGCAAATCGAGGAAGTGAACGACAAGCGTGTCGCCGGGTTCCGCGCCTTCGATGAAAAACGGCCCGGTCAGCGGATTGTCGCCCTTGGATAGAGACAGCGGGTCCCCCGGCTTCTTGATGGCGTTGCCGAAGCAGTCCAGCGAATTCGAATCGAGAATATTCCCCGGCTTCAGACGCCCCACGGGAGCGGCGACGCCATACACGTATTTCACGACGTCGATCGTGGCGTGATACTGAACGACATCCGGCTTCGCTGGCGCGGATTGCGCATGGGTGGTGACTGGAACCAGCAGAGCGAGAAGCGGAGCAACAAGCAGGAATCGCACGAAGGTCCTCCAAAGAGAGAAAACGAAGTGCATCACACTCATGGAACAGAGTCAATCAACACTCTTACGACTCATTGGCGACATTCCTTCTGCTATCCTCATTCCCGAATCCATGAAAGCCAACCGGCAAGCTCCGTTGCGCATTGTTTCGCTGGCGCCAAGCGCCACGTCCATTTTGTGCGCCATCGGAGCGAAGCGCCTGCTCGTCGGAGTGACGAAATGGTGTGCCGACATCGCTCCCGTTGGAAGATTGCCTAAGCTTGGGGACTGCTGGCACATGGAATCTGTCGAGGCGATCCTGCACCTTAAACCGACACTGGTGATCGGCTCTGTTCCCTACAAACCGGAGACGGTCGCAAAACTACTGGACCAGCCGCTGAATTTTCTAGCTATGAATCCGCGAACGCTCGCCGATATTGAGAATGACATTCGAATGCTGGGAGGCATTGCCGGGCGCGCGACGGCAGCCGAACACCTGATTCGCAAAATGCGCGCGCGCTTCGACACCATTCGAAAGAGCTCGCTGAGAACAAGACAGCCAGTGCGAGTCTATTCCGAAGCGTGGCCGAATCCACGAATCGCCTCCCCGCTCTGGGTAGCTGAAATCGTGAAGATTGCGGGCGGCGAGATGGTGGTTCCGGCGGGCGAAAGGGTCAGCGACGATCAGGTTGCCGAGGCCGCGCCCGAGGTGATTGTGCTCGCGTGGGCCGCGACTGGCACGAAAGCCGACCCAAAGCAGACCTACGGTGTGGCCTCATGGAAAAACGTGCCGGCGATTCGCAACCGGCAAGTCCACGTGATCAGGGATGAATTGTTGAATACCCCCGGCCCGCCATTGGTGGCCGGGGCCATGGAACTTGCCAAGATATTGCGCGGAATAAACCGCAAGCCCAGCGAGTCAGGTTAGTTAGGGGCAAGTTTCGACCGGCCGGGAGGGTGCCGCAAAATGCGGATTGTCGTGGCAGCAGTGATTGAACGAGCGGACCGCCGGCTGCTCATCGGCCAGCGCAGGCGCAACGATACTTCTCCTCTGAAATGGGAATTTCCCGGTGGAAAAGTCGAACCCGGCGAGAGTCCGGAGCAGGCGCTCGCGCGGGAGCTGCGCGAAGAACTCACCGCGACCATGCGGAGGAGCGTGCCCATCGGGCGCGTCGTGCACAAATACGCCGCGACACCCGAGGAACTGGAAATTCTCTTCTACGCGGTGGAGATTCTCGAATCGGAACTTGCCCCGCGGGCCTTCGAACAGCTAGCCTGGGTTCTTCCGAAGGAATTAGGTGGCTACGATTTCCTGGCGGCCAACGCGCAACTCGTGGCGCAGCTCGCTACTGGCCGCATCAAGCCGGGTGAGCTTCTGGAATCCGCTTACAGCGTTGCCCCACCTACAGCGCCGGACCAAAATAGCGGTAGTGGCCGGTAATCTTCCAGTTGAACAAGACATCTTCCATGCGCGGCCCCTGTCCGATGTTGTGGACGATCATGTACCGGCCGTTCTGCAATGATTTCTGGTCCACCACCAGACCCACGTGCGGAACTCCGCCGCCGAGGTCCCAAGCGACGATATCCCCAGGCTTATAATCTTCCGCGCGACCAGATATCGTCAGAGACTCACCCTTGCGCGCAAAGAACACCATCAGGTTTGGCACACGCCGGTGATCGATGTTCGAATCCGGACGGCTGTTAAGCCATCTCCACCTTCGCGGATAGAGATCGAAGTTCCGCGCCATGTCCTCATGGACTTCCTTCTGAAGATCGACGCCGACGCTTCGATAGGAGCGGATAATTTCGTCGGTGCACACTCCGGTGTCCGCAGGCACATCACCGCCGGGATACGGAATGCGAACGTAGGCAGGGTCGTAACGGACAACATGGTGCGTGCGCTCGATCGCCGCGGCAACCAAGCGCTGCGTGAATTCGTGGCGCCGCGCTTCTGTGCTTGGATTAGATTGCGCGAAGGCCAGCCACGCTGGAGCGGTCAGTGCTGCTACGGCAGCGCCGACAACAGCTATTAACCGACTTCTGCTCCAGCCGAAGATTGACGCACTCTTCCTAGGAGATAACCGGATTCGTCTTGTCGGGTTGATCGCCGGATCCTCCATCGTTTTACTCCCCCTCGCCACATCAGGGCAACGCAACCCTTTAATGCACTTCCACACACGTCGCGGCGCTCTCGTTGGCACAAGACGTAGGCAAGCGCGGCGGCAATGAACAGCGAGTATGCGCAGCCAAATACTCGGCAGCGGCCGGATTGTGTTTCTTCTCCGCGATTCGTTGAGCGTTTTCCTGGTCCCATTTATTGTTAATTGCACAAGGATCAGCCCCTTGAGCGATTAAGAGTTCGAGCATTTGCGTGTCTCCCAAGTATGCCGCTTTCATCAAAGGAGTCTCCCCGCTTAGACTGTTGTGCGCATTGACATTCGCGCCTTTGGATAGAAGAAAAGCCACAACGTCTACTCTTCTCCCCTTTATTGCACTAGAAAGAGGAGTATCGTCCGATCCCGAATCGCGATTAACGCTATGACCTTCTGCAACTAGTCTTGCAACTTGGCCAAGGTTACCAAGGCGAGCCGCTTCGAGAAGGAATTCATCCCCAAGAGGACCGGAGCTGCAAACAGACATGTCTAAATGCTCCCACACGCGGTAAGGCACAAATAGAAACGAAAAACTGACCAAGAGCGCGGCCATGAGCGCCCACTCGCGTACGTTGAATCGAAGCTTTTTCACCACGCCGAAAACCAACGCTACGAGAAAGAAAAGCGCACCGAATGGAAGGAAAAACAGTCCCAGGAGAAAGAAGCTGTGCCCTCCGTGCGCCATCGAGAAGCCGACCATCTGCGGACCATGGACGCACGTCAGGACGGTTGATTCATATACGATCCGGCCTATAAATATTGTTTGACCGATCAGAAACAACCAGCCGCAAACGCGAGCCCAGGCTGGAAGCAAGTCAGGGCCGCCGGTTGATGTGCCGTTTGTCACGAAAAGTCGTCCACCGAATCAGTTATTCGATTGCGACTACGACGTCACCGGATTTGGCTTGTCGGCATTAATTCCCAGGTCTTTGATGGCTTTGTCGAGGACCGAGCGCTCAATCTTGCCGTCCACGAAAAGCTCATGCAGCGTGGCCAGGGTGATGAAGCGGGAATCGACTTCGAAGAAGTCACGCAGCGAGGTGCGGCCTTCACTGCGACCAAATCCATCCGTGCCCAGCGACGCGAGCCGTCTTGGCATCCATTTGCTAATCATGTTCGGGAGCGTCTTTAAATAGTCGGAAGCCGCCACGAGTACCCCGGGCGCCTCCGCGAGGCATTTCGAGACATACGGAACGCGTGCTTTCTCTCCCGGATGTAGCCGGTTCCATCGCTCCGTCTCCACGCCATCGTTGTAAAGTTCCTTGTAGCTGGTCACACTCCAGACATCGGCGGAGACGCCGTACTTGGTTTCCAGAATTTCCTGCGCCCGTAGCACCTCATTCAGAATCGCGCCGCTGCCAAAAAGCTGTGCGCGCAACTTGGGCTTGGAATTCGCCGCCCGCCGGAAGCGGTACATGCCCTTCAAAATGCCGTCCTTCACGTCCCCGGGCATCGCCGGCATCGCGTACGGTTCGTTCATCACGGTGATGTAGTAGAAGACGCTCTCGCCGTCTTTATACATGCGGCGAATGCCATCCTGAATGATGACAGCGATTTCATACGCGAACGCGGGGTCGTAGGCCTTAACGTTCGGTACCGGCAGGGCCAACACATGGCTGTTGCCGTCCTGGTGCTGCAGTCCTTCGCCCGAGAGCGTCGTGCGTCCCGCGGTGCCACCGAGAAGAAATCCGCGCACGCGCATATCCGCCGCGGCCCAAATGAAATCCGCGATGCGCTGGAAGCCGAACATCGAGTAGTAGATGAAAAAAGGAATGGTATTGATCCCGTGGGTCGCGTACGCAGAGCCCGCCGCAATGAACGACGCCATCGAGCCGGCTTCGGTAATGCCCTCTTCCAGGATTTGGCCGTCTTTCGCTTCCTTGTAATAGAGCAAGGTGTTGACATCGACGGGTTCATACTTCTGACCGACGCTCGAATAAATTCCCACCGTGCGGAACAGTGACTCCATGCCGAATGTGCGCGCTTCGTCGGGAACGATCGGCACAATCAGTTTGCCGATCTCCGCGTCTTTCAACATTTTCCGAAGCATGCCCACGAAGGCCATCGTGGTGGAAACTTCCCGGCCCTCGCTGCCTTCATGGAATTCCTTGAAGAGTTCGTCATGATCGGCAACCAGCGGTTTCGAACGGGTGCTGCGAGCCGGAACATAGCCACCAAGCGCTTCGCGCCGCGCGCGCAGGTACTGAATTTCGACGCTGTCCTCGGCCGGACGGTAGAAAGGCACTTCGATGCAATCTTCGTCGTTCAACGGAATGCCGAAGCGCGAGCGGAACTCTCTCAATTCGTCTTCATTCAACTTTTTCTGCTGGTGCGTGACATTCTTTCCTTCGCCCGCTTCTCCGAGGCCATAGCCCTTGATGGTGCGCGCGAGAATGACTGTGGGCGAACCCTTATGCTCGACGGCCGCTTTGTATGCTGCGTAAACCTTGCGCGGGTCATGCCCGCCGAGCCTCAGCCGGCGCAAGCTCTCATCCGACATAGGCTCGACAAGCTGCAGCAGCCGCGGGTCGCTGCCGAAGAAGTGCTCGCGAACGTACGCGCCAGAAGAAACCACCAGCTTCTGATATTCCCCATCGACCAGTTCGCCCATGCGCTTGACAAGCAGGCCTTCGGTGTCGCGTTCGAAGATTGGATCCCACTCGCTGCCCCACAAAACTTTGATGACGTTCCAGCGCGCACCACGGAACGCCGACTCCAGCTCCTGAATAATCTGTCCATTGCCGCGGACTGGCCCATCGAGCCTCTGCAGATTGCAATTCACGACAAAAATCAGGTTGTCCAGCTTCTCGCGCGAAGCCAGAGTAATCGCTCCGAGCGATTCCGGCTCGTCGGTCTCACCATCGCCGAGGAACGCCCACACCTTGGCGTCCGTGACGGGCTTCATCCCGCGATCCTCGAGGTAGCGATTGAACCGCGCCTGATAAATCGCCATCAGTGGGCTGAGCCCCATGGAAACAGTTGGGAACTCCCAGAAGTCCGGCATCAGCCATGGATGCGGATAGGAAGAGAGTCCGCCGCCTGGCTTTAGCTCGCGCCGGAAGTTTTCCAACTTTTGCGCGCTGAGGCGCCCTTCCAGGAATGCACGGGCATACATTCCGGGCGAAGCATGCCCTTGGAAATAGACAGTGTCGCCTTCGAACTCTTCGCTGCGCGCGCGGAAAAAGTGATTGAAGCCCACCTCGTAAAGCGTCGCCGCCGAAGCGTACGTCGAAATGTGCCCGCCGATGTTGTGCTCCACGCGATTCGCGCGCACCACCATGGCCAGCGCGTTCCACCGGATCAGGCTCTTGATGCGTCGCTCGAGTTCCTGATCCCCGGGAAAGAGCGGCTCGAGACGAACTGGGATGGTGTTCGCGTAAGGAGTATTCGCGCTGAAGGGCAGGTCAATCCCGTTGACCGTGGCGTGCGCCCGGAGCCGCTCCAGAATCTCCGCGGCCACTTCCGGCCCGCTGGACTCCAGCACGGAGTCGAGCGATTCGAGCCATTCCTGAATCTCTAAGTCTTCCATGCCATGCGGCTGGGTCGATATTTCGTTATCCATAACTTCGGTCGGTTCCTTTTCTCGATTTTCCGCGTCATCGCGCGGCCCGCGCGCCGGATTTGTGCGCCCTTTTGACACCATAGAATACACCCCGCCGCAATTCTCTGCACGAATGGGGAACGGCTTTTTTCATAAATGTTGAGGAAGGCTGAAATCGCCTGACAGTCAGCCCGCCTTCATAGAGAACGCCCGCCGTCGACAACCAAAACCTGCCCGGTAACGAATTCCGAACGCACGAGGAATAGGACGGTGTCCACAATGTCCGAAGGTCTGCCGGACCGCTTGAGCGGCGCGCGCTTGATGTAGTCTTCTTCCCACTCCGGCGGATCTCCCGGCATGGTGATGGTGCCCGGAGCAATGGCGTTCACCCGCACTTCCGGGGCAAGCTCCTTGGCCAGCACGCGCGTCAGCATAATGACGCCCGCTTTGGAGATGCAGTGGGGAACGTATCCCGGCCAGCCGAGAATTCCGCCGACATCCGCAAAATTGATGATGGTTCCGCGCGTTCGTCGCAGAAGCGGTCCAGCCGCCTGCGCACAAAAAAACGGCGCCTTCAAATTTGTGTCGAGCGAAGCATCCCAGACTTGCTCGGTCGTCGAGACAATGCTCGCCGGCAAAAAATTGGCCGCGCTGTTCACCAGAATGTCCAGCCGCCCAAACTGCTTCCCTGTTTCATCGAACAGGCGTTTGATGTCGGATACGCTGGAAAGATCCGCCGCAATGGCCACGGCACGCCGGCCCAGCTTTTCAATTTCTGTAATCGCGCTCGCGGCCTCCGCTCCAGAAGAACGGTGGTGAATCACCACGTCCGCTCCTTCTTCGGCCAAGCGCACAGCCACGGCTCTTCCGAGCCGTTTGGCGGAGCCGGTGACCACGGCCACACGTCCATTGAGCGAAGCTTCCATGGAGTTAAAAAAGGTAACACATTCGCCGCAGTTGTAGAGTGACTGGAGGCTTACTTCGCTTCGAAAAA
>Ga0207152_1111_pt1 | contig 13088 bp, 10 predicted proteins | sample Alteio_BWMinHeat_30_FD_153590 | JGI IMG/M metagenome (GOLD analysis project Ga0207152, IMG submission 153590) | Enriched cells from forest soil in Barre Woods Harvard Forest LTER site, Petersham, Massachusetts, United States -... | ecosystem: Environmental > Terrestrial > Soil > Temperate forest >... | reverse complement strand
TTTTCTCACAGGCCTTATCATCTAATGCGTAGGTAAACTTAAATGAGGGCACAAGAGCAGATGAGGCTTTTTCAGGTACTTTAGTTACCACTGTCAAAATAGGCGCTGGCTGTTTGCCAACTGGTGGCGCAAAATCCGGAGTGTAGGGACTGAGTCCATTCCCATCAAAGGAAGGAGGAGGAGCCCAAAGGCTCGAATTTACGGTAACACTCAACATTATTATAAATGCTTTTCTAGCGATCATAGGTTTAATCTCATTCAAAAAAGGCCAAATTTTCTAAACAAAGCTGTTATTTAACACGTTTTTCTTGCACAACCCCATTGTTTCTATCCCATTTGAAAATAAATTCCTTCTAGGCTAGACTTGATACAGGGTTACTTAAACACAAAATGGAAGGTTATTCTATGAAATCAGTAAAATTTATTTTTCCGGCATTAATCGTGGCATCTCTTACTGCAGTTCATGCGGCTGCTCCAAAAAAACATCAGCTTGAGCAAACGGATGATCAACCTACCCAAGATCGCAAAAAGAGAATAAAAATAGATCACCAATCAGCCAAAGCTCCTGATGCAATAGCCGCTAGTTCTGGTTCATCATCATCATCATCATCATCACCACCAGCGCTCTCCACAGATCCTAATATTGATCCTGCAACCGGCCTTAAAAGAGACAAGGTAGAAAAATTTCCCGATCAAAAAGTAAGTGCGTCTTCTAGTAACGATAATAACGAAAAAGATCATAAATCAGGCACAACAGCACAGGGCAATAAGTCATCCTACACAATTCCAAAAATAGACAATCAAGCAATAGTGGCATCTGGTAATACCATTGCTCATCCAGAACAAAGCAGATGCCCCAGTCTTATGGTACTATGCGGTGAAGCCTATTTTCCACTCATAGCGCAACAACTCCCATCATTAAATTTAGCTCAAGATCCAGAACAAAATCCATTAATTCGCCCTCTTTTTAGCAATCTTAGAGATTTTTCACAGGTTTCCGTTTTAGAAATCTTATCCAAGCCTTATGGTCACGGTGTTGATGCTAGTTGGCCTTATAAGCCAGAATGGTTCTTTAACCCAACTCATTGCACAACCATTTGGCAAGAAATTTTTAAACCGACTATAGCTGTAACTCAAAAACTTTCAAATGCTTGGCAAATAGATCTTGCACAGCAGGGCATTGAGGTACAAAACAAATATGAACGTGATATAAAGAGCTACCAATTTGATAAATCAAAGGCTACTATCACTATTCAATATGAAGACACCAAGATAGCCAATAAAGTTGTCCACCTAAAAATTGATCCTGAAGATCAAGACGTTGCTCAAGTCCTAAACCATGTAGAGCCTACGGAACAAGCCAGCAACGAGGGCCCCATTATACAATTGAATGAGAGTGAGATTCTCATGGTCAATTTGGCTAAATCCAGCAAGATAGGCGCTTTAGTATGGAATCTACAAACAGGCATCTGCATTCTAAAATTAAAATATGACATTTGGCATTCTGATGGTTCTGGTTATTCTAAAACAAAATTCAAAGCATATAAAACACCAAGTAATCTTATCATTATGGCTATATTAAATTCGGGTTTGTTTGGTCGACGAACCATTGTCATTTTTGATGGAAAAACCCAAGAAAGCATCACCAACTTGTGTCAGAAGAACAGCGATGAGCCCATTTCTAATATTCTTCAACTAAGCAATGGAAATATTGCTGCCCAAGATAAACGGGAGCCCAATACTATTAATATTTGGGATTTAGATACTGGCATGTACATCTGCTCTTTTGAAGCAGATTTTAATGTACCTGACTACGCACAACCATCTATGCGTTGTCTTAGGAGAGTCAGATTTTTAACCGAAACCAATAGACAAGATCTAGTCAGTATTATGTACCGAGGAATCGGGAATGGTGAATGCATTAACTGGTTTACCCAATGGACCAACCTACCACCCAACTTATCAGAAATGCGTCCTTTACAGCTTATTTTGCTCATCAGACTTCAGTTGCTCAGACGCCAACCCAATTCAGCCCAAGTTAAACTTCATCCAACTTGGCAAGAAGAATTTATCTCCTTGCCAACAGTAGCTCGTCAACCTTTTTTGCCTCTCGTAGCGAGCAACTTTCCCCAAAAATTTGATTTTGAAAAAGCTGCTGAAAAAAGCGCTGCTGTAGCAAAATTGGAAGCTCTGGCTAAGAAGAAGAAATAATATTAAGAATAAAGAAATAATTAAGTGGAAATAATGGAAGGTTATTCTATGAACGTATTAAAATTTATTTTTGCTGCACTCGTTATAGCATCTCTTGCAAATGTACATGCAGCTGCCCCAAAAAAACAGGAACCGCCTCAATTCTGTGTTTCACCTACCCTTGCACAGTTACGTGCAGATAATCGATGGCCACAAGCTCCAGAAGCAAATCCATTGCTCCCCCTACAACACAAATGTAAACAAACCAATGGCCAACCAATACAGGGTCGTAAAAAAAAGAGGCCGAGGACAGAACAACCGGCTAAGACCGCTGAAGCAATAGCAATCAGTTCTGCTTCAGCACCAGCAGCTGCGACCCTCCCCGCGAAAGAAAAAACTGCAGTGACGGACGTAGCCGATGTTAAAGCAAGTGCTGCAGCCACGGATGTACCCAAAGCAGAAGGAAAAGATCCCTTGAATTTTTTAACTCTAGAAAATATTAATAATGACCTTGAAAAAATTAAGTTTGCAGATGGAAGCTATTTTAAAATTGAAAAAAATAATGCCTATATCAATAAGAATCTCAATGCTTATCATCTTTTCAGAGGACGAGGACTCAATAATGGGTACGACAGAGGTGGCATCGTGTATACCAATATAGAGTCTTTACTTCCTAAATCCATAAAAACATCCATTGATAATCCAGAACTATTTCAATCTGCATTGTGGAAACAATTTCCAGCCGGCGTTCCACAAGTTCATCACATTAAATGCTTTGCAAACATAGACATTTCCTCCCGATATCAGAGAATGGGACTTGGATCTATTTTAGCTTTAATGATCCTAAAACAAGAATTGGACAATGGTTGTTCCTGCATGGTAGCAAATGCTAACGAGTATGCAGGCCCAATGTTGGCTAAATTTGGTTTTAAACATGATGAAAAAACAGATGATAGATTTGAAATTTGGCCGGGTCGCTACAATTATCATACAGAAAATCTATCAGAACTTTTAAAAACTCATGGACGTAAAGTGTATGACGCATCTCTCGCCAAAGTAAGACAACTAGTCTCAGCGCCAGCACCAAACGAATAAAGTTTTTTAACAAGCTTTTTTTACTAAATGAGAGGTTATTTTATGAAAATATTAAAATTTATTTTTGCTGCGCTCGTTGTGGCATCTCTTGCTGCGATTCATGCAGCAGCAGCTGTATCAGCTAAAGACGAGAAAAGTTATAAAGCTGGTGCTGTATCTGATGTGAAATCTTCATTAGATTTTCTTTCATTGAAAAATATCAATAAAGATCTGGAACAGATTAAATTTGCCAATGGACGTTATTTTAAAATAGGATTTGGTGTCGGCGACTCAGAAAATCAGACAATAATCATTTCTGAGTCTGTGAATGGAATAAACTTTAGGCAAAGAGGTTATATAACATATAAAACTCATACAAAAAATCCTGCAAAGTTAACACCTGCTCAAATGCGTAAGGGGACCAATTTAGAAATTGCAACCAATCAATTTAGCGATAAGGTCATCGTTATTGAAATAATCTATGTAGAAGATGAGTATAAATTACAGGGATTAGGAACACTTTTAACTCTAGCAGCTCTTTGGGACATACAAAATCCAAGTGAAATTTTTAATTCATCTTGCGTTATAACCAAGGCGCATCAAAATTCACAACGTATCTTTGATCAACTTGGATTTGAAACAGATACCCCCATAAACATTTATAAAAAATATAATTGCTACGATGTATCTGAGTATAATCGTTTTACCGATCAACTCAAACGATTACTAGAAACCAAGGGGCACACACTGTTTGACAAAGCCCTAAACAAATTAAAGACTAAAGTGAAATAACACTACTGGCACTATTGCCCATCATAAACATTTTTTGTTTTAGAATCATGCATATCTGTGTGTACTAATTTTTCTTGCACTACCGCTTCCATAAATGCTCTAAACAGAGGATGAACTTGCAATGGCGAGGACTGGAACTCCGGATGAAACTGACTGCCAAGCATATAGGGATGATCTTTATATTCTGAAATTTCTACTAAATCTTTTTCTTCATACATTCCAGAAAACACCAAGCCCACTCTTTCAAAATCTTTACGGTAAGCATTATTCACTTCATAACGATGGCGATGGCGCTCCATTACCATATCTTTATCAAAGGCCACATGCGCTTTGGTGCCCGGTACTAACGTGCATGGATAAGAGCCAAGCCTCATAGAAGCACCTTTGCGCATTACACTCTTTTGTCCTTCCATCATACAAATAACGGGATGAGGACCATCGGGAAAAAACTCTGCACTATTAGCTTCTTTTAAACCCAATAAATTGCGCGCTGCTTCAATAATCATAATTTGCATACCAAGGCACAAACCTAGGTACGGCACGTTATGTTCCCGCGCCCAGCGAGCCGCAAGAATTTTTCCTTCTATACCTCGTTTGTCAAAACCGCCTGGAACAACAATGCCATCCATTTCTTTGAGTTGTGTCCATGCAGGAATATCGCTGTTATAGTCCGCTTTTTCTAATGCTTCTGCTTCTATGACTTCAAGCTTAACCTTCTGGCCACAATGATATCCAGCCGCCTTAATAGCATCTATAACACTGATGTAAGGATCATTACGCCCAACATATTTTGCAATCAGTCCAATACGAACAACCTGCTGACTTTTATCTATTTGGTCAATAAAAGACTTCCATTCAGACAAATCTGCCGGCGTTTGAGAAGGCAACTTAAAGTACTCTCTAACTCGCTCACCAACTTTTTGGCGATCAAGATCAAGAAACGCACGGAATACCGGTTCAAATGTAAGCATTTGAAAAATTCGCTCACGCATTACGCCACACATAATAGAAAGTTTATCTAATGATTGGTTATCAATTTCGCGGTCAGCGCGCAAAAAAAGGCAATCGGGCACTAAACCGGATTGTTTGAGCTTTTCCACAGAATGTTGGGTTGGCTTAGTTTTAACTTCGCCAGTCCAACTTAAAAAAGGAACATAGCTTAGATGAGAATATAAAACCTGCTGACAACCCAAATCCATGCGGAGTTGTCGGAGAGCCTCTAAAAAAAGGCCTTCCTCAATATCCCCAACCGTTCCTCCGATTTCTACCAAAACAAATTTAACATCATGATTAAGAGCAAAGGTTAATAAACGCTTTTTGATCGCATCTACCACATGAGGGATCATTTGAATATTTTTACCCAAATAGCGCCCCTCACGTTCACCATCCAGAACTTCTTGATAGATTTGACCCGATGTCACCGACGAATCACGCATTAGCCGCAACCCAATGTGACGTTCATAATGCCCCAAATCCAGATCCGTTTCCGCCCCGTCAGAGGTAACAAAAACTTCTCCATGAACTAAGGGAGACATAGTTCCTGGGTCAACATTTAAATAGGGATCCCACTTAATCACAGATACGGAATAATCCGCATTTTTAAGAAGAACTCCTAAAGCAGCAACCAACACACCTTTGCCCAAGGATGAGCATACACCACCCGTCACAACAATAAATTTTGTATCCTTCGCCCGTGTGTCACGCAATAATGCGGCAACCTCCATGATGACCTCTCCTCATTACACTCCCTTTTTCTTTCTTAAAAAAATCACTTTTGCTAAGTTTAATGGAGGAATAATTCAAACTCAACTATTATCCTTGCATCATAGCTTCAACATCATCAGGCTGCTTTGCCAATTCAAAGCTTAAACATACGGCACCATCATCGGCCATAACATAATCATCTTCAATACGCACACCCAAATTTTCTTGACCAATATAAATACCTGGTTCAATAGTAAACACATCGCCTGGTTGCAGAGGGATGTTATAGTCACCTACATCATGTACATCAAGGCCTAAATAATGCCCAATGCCATGGCAGAAATACTTGGCAAAACCTTTTTGTTCAAGATATTTTACGGCCAAATGATGCAATGATTGCTCAGGATGTTTAGGATTTTTTAAATACATACCAGGAACGGCAATAGATTCTACATAGGTTTGAGTATCAAGAACCGCCTGATACACTTCGCGCTGGCGAGGCGTAAATTTGCCATTGACCGGGTAGGTGCGAGTCAAATCCGCAGCATATAATCCATATTCAGCACCAATATCTATAACCACCAAATCACCATCATTTAATTTATGATTTCGCTGAAAATAATGCAGAACGGTTGTATTTTTACCCGTTGCAACAATGGAAGGAAATGCCGGCGATGCACCAGCAACATGAGTAAATACACACTCAAGAGCTGCCTGAATTTCATATTCGAATTTTCCAGGTGCTAGTGATGTCGCTGCCGCCTGTTGAGCCATATTGGTTATTTGTACCGCCTTGTAAATTAAATCGATTTCATATTCATCTTTAAATCGACGTTCTTCATGCAGCAGGGGCGACACATCCATCGAGCACCTAGCAAGGCTTGGAAGCCAGGTTTGTAGGCGTTCATACAAATTGATCTGCATAAAATAGCCATGATTCGAGCGGTCTAGAAGCGTAAAAACCTTCGTTTGATCGTCAATAAACATCCCAAGGTCGCCTAACAACTGCTCATATTTTTCTCGGGAGAAGATAGGCTGGAAAGAATACCCTGGGACATCTCTCCCCAAATACCGAATCTGATCCACTTCTATTTTTTTTGCATCTTCTGGCCCATTGACCATCACTTGAACCCATTGTTCACGTGGAGTGGAAAACCTGGGAATGTACAAAACTTCACGACCATCCAGATACATACACAATACCCCTGCTGGGTCAGCAATGCCTGTTAAATAATAAAAAGAACTTTCTTGACGAAAGGCATATCGTTCGGTTTCAAAACCAGCACTAACAATTACTACCCCCTTAGCAATGGAATGGTGTTGAGCAATACTTTCTAAAAAGCGCTTGCGACGCTGTTTGAATAGACTAAAATTGGTTGGCGGATTAAAAACCATAAGGCACCTTTCAAAAGGGTTCATCTTACGTTGTATACGAGTTTTTTACGATTTGCGGAACTTGTTTAAACTTTTTGGCAAAGGACCCAAGCGAATTGAGGCGGAATGAAAATACCAGCGCTCGTTCCGTTCTGCCCATACCGTACTCTTTAAACTTTTTCTCTTCCAGTCCTACATAAAAACCCCAACAATGTCCATCATAATCAAATCGAATCCGATGAACTAAGGGAGAAAGCCCCTCATACAAAAAAGGCGACCCTTTACTGCTTGCATTAAACTGGCCGTCGTAGCCTAACGTTGCATGTTTTGATAGAGGAATAGCAATATTTGCGACAATAAAGTGAGGAATGTTGGACAGCAATTGACGTTGTTGTTGCAACCCACGGTTTTGATATACATATCCAATCCCTAGGTGGAAACGATTTATGTTAGTTGTTAAATTTATTTCTGATTGTAGCAAGTCAAAATTACCCCACTCGTACTCTTGACGTAATCCAAGATAGGTTTGCCCATTCACAACTCCAAAGTCATAGCTAAACGGCAATAAATGGCACTGTTTGACGCCTCTGCGCAGATAAAATATATCGTTGCGGGAATAAAAATCGTAGCCTTGCTTAACATCAAAATCTAAATGCCAATCATTAATATCCCAATTGTTCCTAAGCATTACCGCAACTTCATGTTTGGGGTAAGCACGGTCATATTTATCAAAATAAAACCAGTTGTCTTGGATAAATTTTGGAACCCAGTTCCAGGTAATTAAGGGCTGCAGAGTATGTGCATACTTCCCATTGCGAGAATAAAAAGTACCTTCTGGCAGAGCCCATTCTGCACCGTATTCAAAAAATAAACGGCTAGCTCCTTTGTTCAAAACGCGTTGTTCTAAAACGTTATGTGTTGTTGTAAAATCTTTGGCTCGTTGACTTACAATTTGAAACGTAGGATCAACATTGAGCGTTAGCATACTATACTTCCAGCCAAACGTTTCTGATAGGTTGCCTTTATAATAAAATCGGATAGCATCCGCTGTACGCAAAGGAATTATGCTTGTCTGACCCACTAAATGGGAATCAACAAAAAAGCTCTCCACTCTATTTTGTCGATATAAAATTTGATCAAAAAAAGTATGATGTCGATAGTACAAAAAGTTCTGAAAGTTTTTAAATGTAGTCGTCCATGCCGCATGTGGTAATTGAATGACTTGAACTCTGTCATCTAATTCTTTGGTCGCAAAAGAACCTTGGCTATCAAACTGCTTTTGTTCAGAACCATTGAATTTAACAAATTCTGCCCGGCTTGTTCGCGAAGAATCTAGCTGCACCATTACCATACTTTTAGGCTTAAAGAGACGCGCTATTACTGAATTATAAAAAGTATCATCCACCTCATCGGTGGTATTAAAAAAATAATACCCAAGGCCTTTGTCTGTTCCTATATCAACACGCATTAATGTATACAAGTCGCCCTGATTTAAAAAATTAGAAAATGTTTGAAAATTTTTACCATAAATCCAATACCGATACAGCGTACCTTTTACCACATCATCACGTCGCTGCACAAACCTGTCTCGTTCTATGGCATAGGAACTATTCAGATAGGTATGACTTTGAAGTGAACGAGCCCAGCGGAATTCATTAAAAAACATTACCCCTTTTTTATTCCGCCAATCAATACCAAGCGTGGTATCACAATGGGGATGAATATATTTGTAATATTCATATTTAAAACCAACCCCATATTGATAATCCCACCAAAAGCGAGGCAGTAAAAAACCAGATTTAGACCGTTCTTGTCCTGTTTTAGAACGAGCTTGTATGGGAAAAACAAAACGTGGCAAAGCAAACACCGGAATGTGTCCCACTTTAAATACCAGTCCGGCTGCCTTGACATAGTAACTGGCATAAACCGTCGCTCGCTGAGCTGTAATGCGCCAATGGGGCTCAGCTTGATCACAAGCGGTGTACATCATATTCTCCATGCGCCACATATCATCATTAATTTTTTCCGCTTTGCCAGCAGAAAAATATCCATCTTCCACATGAAATCGAATATTGTCGGCGCGGCCTACTTTTTTGTTCAAATTAAACGTAATTCGGTCTGCCAAAATAAAAAAGTTGTTATCTTCAACAACAACGGCACTACCATCAAAGCTTTCGGCCGTTAAATCTTGCGTCTTTTTGTTAAAAGTAACTTTATCGGCCCACAAATGTACGCGGGTATCAATAAGTACCTCTACGTCTTTATCAAAAATTATGATGGAACCATTTTTAAGCGTTTGTTTAAGACTATGAATATGAAGAACTTTTACAGGATATTCTGACAACGTGCTCGCTGGTGAGGCAGCATCAAGCCATGCAACTAAAAGAAGAAAAATAAGCAGCGGTAACTTCAAAATGGTCTTCTACCTATTAAAGCTTTACCAATGGTAACTCGGTCCATATATTCAAGCGAAGAACCAATCGGTACCCCACTTGCCAGTTTTGAAATTTGAAGCGGTCGCGTATTAATTTTAGACCAAATATAGCTGGCAGTTGCCTCGCCCTCAGGCGTTGGATTGGTAGCAAAAATTACCTCTTGAATCTGGTCATCCACTCGTTTGACCAACCGGTCAATGGTCAACTGATCAGGACCAATACCTTCTAAAGGACATAGCGCCCCACCCAGAACATGATACAATCCTTTAAAGTTACCTGCATTTTCGATAGCAAATAAATCATGCCAGGTTTCTACTACACAAATAACGCTTTTGTCTCTTTTGTCCGACGAGCAAATACTGCACTGATTCCCTGCTTCGGTCCAATTAAAACAATGCTGACAGGGTTGAATAGCTTTTTTTGCTTCAAGAATAGTTGCACACAGTTGCTCAATTGCCTTTTGATCCGTCGTCAAAAAATACATGGCAACGCGATAGACATTTTTTGATGCCAAATAGGGAACCCGTTGCAACTGCCGAATAAGTTTTTGAAATATAGGCAATTGAGCAAACATGATTAATATCCAATTTTAATTATTTGACTGGACCCTGAAACCCAGCCTTCGCCAAGGCTACGGCGGGCAGGCTGGTCTTTAGTCCTGAGCTCTGCCGAAGGGTCAGGGTGACACCAGTAATTGGTGTCATTTAAAAACATATTTACGAATATAATCTTCACCAATAGTCAGAAGATTATTCATAAACCAATACAATACCAATCCGGCCGGAAAGTTAATAAACACCACCGTCATTATAATGCTCATGAACATCATAATGATGCGTTGTTTATCGTCGGTCACAGGGGTCATTCTTTGTTGCCATAACATCGAAAGTCCCATAAGCACTGGAATGATGTAATAGGGGTCCTTAGATGAAAGATCATGAATCCAACCAAAAAACGGAGCTTGGTACAAATCTAAATAATTGTTCAACACTCTATATAAAGAAAAAAGAATAGGCATTTGTATGAGCAACGGCAAGCAGCCCACAAAATGGGTACTTGGCGAAATCTTATGGTCTTTATAAAAACGCATCAACTCTTCGTGCTGCATTTTCATATCGCCACGATATTTTATACGAATTTTATTAATCGCTGGTTGATAGTGTTGGTACACTTCCATTTGCTTACGAGCATAGATAGATAGTGGAGTAAATGGCAATTTTAGAACAATCGTCATCAAAATAATGGCTACACCAAAGTTACCAACCAAACCGTAGAGGAAGGACAACAGCTTCAGAAGTAATTTGCAAAACCAGGAAAGCCAACCAAATGACATCAAGTCCTCTAGCCGACTATCTGCTGCATTTAAATAATGAAATTGTTTTGGTCCCATGTAAAAGGACATGGACCATTCTTTCTTTTCAGAAATCTCAGGACCTTCTAAGATTGGAGAAACATGCTTAGGATCAAATGTTTTAACATAGGCACGTTGAGTAAATCGGCTTTTATCGCTAATTAAAGAGTGAACAAAATAGCGATCTTCAGCACCAAACAAGGCTTGTGGCGTTGTCCAAAACCAAGCCATACCATTGACCGCAGAGACATCATATGTTTCCAAATTTTCTTTAGCTTCATTCCATGTAAATATGGTAGCAGCATCATCGGTAACTTCCCCAACAAAAGGAGCTGCAAAAAACAGGCGCGGCTTGATAGGCGCTACGCTTTGGTGCTTAGGCTCCAAGCCAATGATAACATTGATGTGGTAACCTTGCTTCTTCAGCACATAAGTCTTATAAATATCCCATTGATGGGTCTGTGCTTTAAATACAAGCTCGGTTGCATCGGCTTTATCTTGACGGCTGACCAGCGAGTAGACCACGGGAGTCTGGTCATTAATTGCTAGTAAGAAACACCCTTTTTTGATCAGCTCCAGATCGAAATTGGATTTGTTGGATACCGTTTTAAGAGGCGTCCCATTCTTGCCAATGTGCTTTTTAAAGGCGAGACTGGTCAGGACGGCCCCATAGGTAGAGAAGGTGGCCAAGCACTGGTCGGTCTGAACTTCAATGATATCCTCTGGGTGGGTCAGCTTGGTTTGTGCAAAATTAACCTCCGTATCCAAGGGCTTGTACAATTCTTGAGTTGTAGGAACCTTAATCGGTTGGCCAGGCACAACAGTTTGTTGCTGCTGCCCTACTACCACACTACCACTTTGCTCAACGCTTTCTAACTTTTTGGAAGCATAGTGATGAAACACCCAAACCGTTCCCAATGAGAGCGCTAGGGCTATAAGAAGTTTTTTATCCATTAATCTTTTCCTTTTGTAATTACCAAGGATGCTTGGGTATTACCGATGACGGCGCAGTACCTCGAACAGTCCCTACAATTCAACAAATTTACGCATTTGAAAGTGGTCATTGTAACAAAGAAAGAGTCTTCTTACCAGCCTTTTCCGGCCTACGCTCAGGTTTACAAAAAAAAGATACCTGGTACCTTGTTACCATAGTACTTTGATCCCTAAAAGGATCTTTAAGGCGATTTTGATATAAGGATTAGTACATGAATAGCATACAAAAAAACGGCTCTGAAACATTAACCTGCTTCTACATGGTAATACTTCTGGCCCTGGTTAGCGGCTGTTCTAAGCAAAAAACGCGTGAAAATATGAATGCCAAAGAACTAACCGCACATGCCATTGAATTAAATAAGAAAAAGAAATATGAAGATGCCATTGCATACCTAGAAGAATTGGTACGCCGCTTCCCTGACCACGCTAATCTTGCTTCCCACAAAATACTGTTGGCAGAGATGTACTTTAAAAACAAACAATATGGTGCTTCTCAAGAAGTTTTTGAACACTACAATCAGTTTTACCCATCTGACAAACAAGCAGAATATTCTAAGTACAAATCTCTGCTATCCATGCATTATCAAACCCTATCACACGATTGCGACCAAACAGCAACAGAGGAAACCATTCGCCTATGTGATGAGTATTTAAACAACTCAACGTACAACCAGTATCGCAAAGACGTTCAAGACCTTAAACGCACCTGCCAAAACAAGCTGATAGACAAAGAAGTTTATGTATTTAACTTTTATACAAAACACGAAAATTATGATGCAGCTCATAAACGCTTGGCTTATTTAAAAGAAAAATATTTAGGTACTAATCCTGGTCTTGAAGCCCGTCTTTTGTACCTGGAATGCAAGCTGGCTCAACGAGAAAAGAAAAAAGACCGCGTAAAAGAAAATTTGGATATTTTGTTTAAAAAATACCCAGAATCACAATTCACTCAAATGGCACATGCTATGACCTCACCAACACCGTTTGTCGCATTTTAAGGAACTATGATACAACCGACCAAACTACTAGGAAACAAGGGAGAAGAGATAGTAGCAGAATGGTTGATTAAGCACGGCGCCACCATTTTGGCTCGTAACTTTCAAACCCGCCTAGGCGAGGTAGATATTATTGCTACCAAAGGAGATGTGGTTGCCTTTGTTGAAGTCAAAACAAGA
>Ga0207152_1180_pt1 | contig 13173 bp, 11 predicted proteins | sample Alteio_BWMinHeat_30_FD_153590 | JGI IMG/M metagenome (GOLD analysis project Ga0207152, IMG submission 153590) | Enriched cells from forest soil in Barre Woods Harvard Forest LTER site, Petersham, Massachusetts, United States -... | ecosystem: Environmental > Terrestrial > Soil > Temperate forest >... | reverse complement strand
TATTCCCGTCGTGGTGAAGCCCGCTTCACCTACGGCTTGGCTGACGCACCGGATGGTCGAAGATATTGTTAAGGCGGGCATCTTGCCTGCTGGGGCGATCTCCGTCATCTGCGGGTCTGCTCGCGACCTGTTGGGCTACGTTCGTGAAGAGGACATCGTTTCCTTTACCGGCTCGGCTGATACGGCCGCGCGCATTCGTTCGCATGCGAACGTCCTGCGACGTTCCGTTCGCGTAAACATCGAGGCAGATAGCATAAACTCCGCCATTCTAGGGCCTGATTGCACTCCCGGTACGGATCTGTTCGACCTCCTCGTAAAAGAAGTTATCCGCGAGATGACCCTCAAAGCCGGCCAGAAATGCACGACCATCCGGCGCGTCCTGGTTCCGCGAGAACGGCTCAAATCCTTTGGCGATGCCGTTACGGCACGCCTGAGCTCCATGAAAGTCGGCAATCCTCGGAACCCCGAGGTAAAAGTGGGGCCGGTCGTGAACAAAGCGCAGCAGTCCTCTTGCTTGGAAGGACTGGCCAAGTTGAAGGAAGAATGCGAGGTCCTATTCGGTGGTGACAAGGATTTCCAGCCGATCGATGTCGACCCGCGAAAGTCCGCCTTTGTGCAGCCGACGCTACTTTCCTGCAAGAAGGGACTCGATGCAAAATACGTTCATGACGTCGAGGTTTTCGGCCCGGTTGCGACGCTCGTGGCGTATGACCGTCTGGAGGATCTCATCGCCATCATACGCCGGGGTTTGGGTTCTCTTGTAGCCTCGGTTTTTTCCAATGATGCGCTTTTCACTCGCGACACGATCCTTGGAATCGGCGATCTCCACGGAAGAGTGTTGGCTGTCAATTCAGCAGTTGGAGCCCAACACACTGGCCATGGCAACGTCGTGCCGAGCTGTCTGCACGGCGGCCCCGGAAGGGCCGGCGGAGGCGAGGAACTCGCAGGCTTGCGTGCCTTGTTGCTCTACCATCGCCGGTTCGTCGTGCAGGGACCGGCTGATTGCATCACGGAATTGGCGGGATTGAGCGTCGACACCATTCCTTTATATTCATAACCCTTCTCCTACTGGCGCGAATCCGAAGGCCTGTTAGTTGGCTACGTAGTTTGTAACCTTTCGTTACAGCCGGACCAAAACCGCGACCCTCGCCCTGTTTGGCTAGTACGTTTAATCTAAAGAACTTACCTACAAAAATCGGATGGGTGCCAACGTGCTTCCCTAAGTGCGTCCCTAGTCTTGCTCGACTCGGCCGTTTCTTTGGAGTGCACGAATGAGACAGTACTCGAACCGATCGCAACGCGGTTTCTCCCTGTTGGAGATCCTCACCGCCCTGGCCATCATCTCCATCATTCTGGCGATGGCCATGCTCAATTACGGCACCATCCTGCCGAATTTCAAGGCCAACTCCGCCATGGACCAACTGCTTTATCAGTTGCGTTCGGCGCGCGAAAGGGCCATCGCCCATCGCCGCTCGGTTCGGGTGCAATTCGTGGGAACGAACCAGCTCACCATCACCGAAATCTGGCTCGCCGGCACGGCCCCTCCACCGACCACCGTGAGTTTCGAAGGTGGGGCCCAATTCATGGTTTTCGCCTCCGTTCCGGATATTCCAGCACCCTATAATTTTGGAAACACTACCCCCGTTTACTTTGGCGGAGTCTCTGGCGGCCCACCGATCATGCAATTCTCGACAACTGGTTCTTTCCTTGATGGCGGGAACACGCTGATAAACGGCACTGTCTTCATGGGTATTCCGGGCAGGCCCTCGACGGCCCGCGCCATCTCCATCCTTGGGGCCACCGGCCGCGTGCGTGAATACCACTGGGACGGCAGCCAGTGGCAGGAATAGGGAGGATGCCCATGTCGGGAAATAGACGGCGCCACAATCCACAGTCAGGCTTCACGCTGCTTGAAGCGATGATTGCCATCGTGATTCTGTCCTTCGGCATTCTGTCCCTGGCCGCGGTCTACGCGCAGGGCATCCAGGTAGCGAATATGACCCAGATGGATTACATCGCCGAAAAGAAGGCCGAGGAAGCCGTAGAAACGATTTTCGCGGGGCGTGACGCCCACTTGCTCCTTTGGACAAACATACGCAACGTGACCGGATCGGGTGGACCGAACGACGGTGTTTTTCTCATAGGTCCGCAACCGCTTCTCGCCGCTGGGCCCGATGGGCTCTACGGCACGACAGACGACGACAAGGCCAACCCGGATGTGGTGATCATGGGTCCTGGCCCCGACAAGATTCTTGGCACCTCCGATGACGTGGTGATGTCTCTGGCGAACATGTCGCGCACCATCGCGATCACGGACGTTTCCGGCGAATCGGGACTCCGTCAGATCACCATCACCATAACTTACACAGTCGGTTCTATGACGCGGCAGTATACGCTTGTCAGCTTTATCGCGCAATTCTCGTGATCGTGGATTGAGGAGCAGCCCATGAAGAAAAAGTCGGGTTTCACCCTTGTGGAGTTAATTATCGGAATGGCCGTCACCATGGTTGCGCTCGCGGCCGCCGTCATGATGTTCCGTGATTCCACCAGGGCCAACACCAATGTCACCCAGACCTCGGACATGAGCGACAACATGCGCGCCGGACTCAATCTAATCGTCCAGGATCTGATTCAAACGGGAACCGGAATCCCCACCGGCGGCATTTCTATCCCAAACACCATTAATTCCGCCGGTTGCAACATCGGCAAACCGGTCAATCGGCCTCCCGCGGTATTGAATCTTACCTTCCAGGGCCCCAACTCCGCCAACAAGGGATGTAATGTGATCCTCCCAGCCATCGAGCCTGGCAGCGGTTTGGGCCCCATCGTCACCAGCCCCGACGGCACTTCTAGTCCGAAGACTGACATCATCACCATGATGTACGCCGACAATACTCTCGCTCTTGATCAGAGGCCCATCAATAGCGCGACCTGCCCGAAAGGAGCGATCGCGGCAAACGGTTCGACCGTCACTTTTGATCCAGCTCCAGGCTGCGTGACCATCGGCGCGGCGGGCATTCCCGTCAATCCCGGCGACCTGCTCATGCTCTACAACGGTAACAATCCCAATGGCGTCCTCCAGACCGTCAGCTCGGTCAGTGGCCAAACGTTGACTTTTAACGCCGGCGATGCTTTCAATCTCAACGGGCGCACCGCTTCGGAAACTTCCGGAACGATCCTGAGCCTCCAAAACGTTGATGCCACGGGGAAGCCCAACGGCGTCTATCCTTCTACATCGTGCACCCGTGTCTGGATGATCACCTTCTATCTTGACGCCACCACCGATCCTAAACATCCGATTCTCATGCGTGCGGTGAACTTCAACACCCCTCAACCTGTCGGCGAGACTATGGAAAATCTCCAGTTCACTTACAATTTTGCGGATGGCACCACTCCATCTCCGGTGAACCAACCCTTCGTTCCGGCGGTTCCAGCTCCCACGGGCGACAACGAAAACCAGATTCGCTCCGTCAACGTCTACCTGGGCGCCCGTTCCACTTCCCCGGCGGCAATCACTGGCAAATATATTCGCACCAATCTGGCCACTCAAGTCGCTCTCCGCAGCATGGCCTATTTCAATACCTATAAGTAATGAGGAGCTTCACGATGAGACCGGTGAAAACAAACATGCGAAAACAATCAGGCATTGCGCTCATCACTACACTCCTTTTGCTCCTGCTGATGTCCGCCATGGTGGTGGGCTTCATGCTCCTTGTGACGGAAGGGCAAAGACTCTCTGGAATGAACAACGAGCAAAGCAGAGCTTTCTATGGCGCGGAATCGGGCATGGAAAAGCTCACCGCGGACCTGGGCACGCTCTTCGGCAGCACCTATGCCCCAACTGGTTCACAAGTTGATGCGCTGGCAACAAATCCCCCGGTTCTTCCTTCAAGCACCGGAGTTTCATACGTTGATGTACTGGGCGCTAGCACCTATTCGATTACCTACCCCAAGGACAACAATGGCAACCCACAGGCCCAGTTTGCGCAGATCAAATCGGGCTCCAGTGCGTTTCAAGGAATGAGTGCGCTGGAAACAACCTATACCATGACTGTCGCTGCTCGCACTACGACCGGCGGCGAAGCCAAACTGGTGCGGACCACCCAGACTGTCGGCATCCCACTTTTCCAATTCGGCATTTACTCCGACACCGACCTGAGTTTCTTCCCGGGCCCCAACTTTGACTTCGGTGGCCGCGTGCACACCAACGGAAATCTCTTCCTCAACAGCGGCGGACCCTCGGGCGCAACACCTACGCAAGCGTATCCGCCGACCGTCCAATTGTGGCTGAGGAGTCCCGTCACAGCCAGCAAGGATATCCTCCGCGACTGTCTCTCGAACTCGAACCCCGAATCTCCTACGGGCAGGCATCCCGGCAGCGTTGAGATCACTACTGGTGGTTCCCTCCAGGCGCTGGGATTTGGCCAAGGAAGCTTGAATTCATGCTTGGGTTCCGGGAAAAATCCTGCCTGGCCGTCGATCTCGGCTTATTACAATGGCAATCTCCGTAGCGGCGTGAAGCCTCTGAATTTGACGATCGTGCTCCTTGGTAACGGCAGTTCCAAACCCATTGACATGATCCGCCGCCCCGTGGCCGGTGAAAAAGCCGCTAATCCCGGCGTACTCGGCGAGCGTTATTTTTCCCAGGCCAGCTTGCGGGTTCTGCTTTCGGACAATGCGGCTGACATCACTGGGTTGGACTGCGTCAGCACCACTGCCCCATTCAACCTGGCGGACCTCGCGCAGCCCGTCGCGACCTGGCCGCCGAGTACGACTGCCCTGAAAACGGCCATGACCACTGCTGGCACAACTTTATTGCCTCTCGCAGCCTCCGGCGCAGCTGCTAACGCTGCAGCGTACGCCCCGGGCAATGTTGGAGGTGACGGTTACTGGCAACGGGGTCTCGCTACAATCCCAGTAGCCAAGCCAGCCACGCCGATCATCACCGGCTTCATCAAAATTGACGCCCAGACCTCCTACGGCAGCCCTTGTGGCAACTACAAGGATGTCACCCAGGAGATTTTGAGCCTCGGCTACGCGGGGAAAAACCTGAATCCCGTATCGTCGGCACCTCCCACGTTGCCGGGACTCCCCGGCGCTCAGGTCGGTCTTTCCGCCTGTCTCGATCCTCACCCCAACGCTGTAATTCGCCTCGAGCGGGTTCGCGATAATCCGTCGACTTTCGCTGTCAATGGGGGCTGCGGCGTCACCGCCGCGACCGCCCCGCCGAACCCTTCGGACTATTGGCCGAACGCCCTCTACGACACTCGCGAGGGGTACAACCGCCAACCCACGCCCGCCCTCAACAACCAGGTTACTCTGGGCGGCATCATGAACTACGTCGAGCTCGACGTTAAAAACCTCGCCAAGTGGTTCAGCGGAACCCTCCCGGCTGTCGGCAGTTCGGGCCCCAGCACCAGGGACCCCAACGTTGCGCCAAACAACTTCGTCGTTTACGTGTCCGACCGCCGCGGCAACTATCTCCCCACAGGGACGGCCGTCGGCACTTGGCCCCCCCTCTCGCCCTCCACGCACGAGACCGGGGAATATGGCTACTTTGACCTGGTCAACTCAGCCAGCGCCAATGGCTGCCCGGATAACGCGATCGAGCCCGCCCCAGCTACCGGGGGACCTTCGGCTGAGGATCCCGGTGGTTCCGGTGTCCTTGCTACGTATGGCGAAAATTCATTTCCAGCCAATCTCGTGGATAGCACCGGCGTCAAAACGGCTACTACACTCTTTGGGAATTCGCTCAACGCCCTGACACCTGATCCGCTCTGCGCCACCGGCTCAGGCGGCATCAACCCATGGCCCAGATCCTTCCTGAACACTGCCAACGAAGGCCGCGAGAATCCCAATGCTCTTTTCCGCCGCGCTCTCAAGATTGTGAATGGCAACCTCATTACCTTGCCCGCTTGCCCGGGCGGTGTCTCTTGTGGTCTGACCATCTCCACGGAAAACCCGGCTTACATCCAGGGAGACTTCAACGCGAACTCGGCGGCTGGCGGCTTTGCCGATCCCAACGTGGCCACCTCGGTGGCCGCCGACGCGGTTACGATTCTCTCGGTCAACTGGAATGACGTCAATTCCTTCGCCGCCCCGTTCAACAATCTCTTCCCGCGCACCGGAGCAACCACCTACGTCCGAACGGGCATTGTCGCCGGCAAGCAAGTTTCGTTTCAAATCCCAGCCTGGGATAATCCTGGAGTCGATGGCAGCCAGGACTTTGGTACCGACGGCGGTGTCCACAATTTCCTGCGCTTTCTCGAAAGATGGAATGGAACTCTGTTCTATGAAGGCTCCATCGTCAGCTTGTTCTATAGCCGCCAGGCGACCGGGCTGTTCAATTCCGGCGGAAACAACTACAGCCCGCCGACCCGCGGCTACCAGTTCGACGTGAACTTCCTGAATCCTACGCTCCTGCCGCCGCGGACGCCGATGTTCCGCGATATCAATACGACAGGATTTACGCAGCTCCTTCTGCCGAACCAGTAATCTGCAGCCGGCTGCTGCTTGGCGCGCGGCTCCGTGTCCCCGGGGCCGCGTTCTTTCGGTGGGATGAATAAGAGTTGTGTGGGGTCAGCCAAGTCAGGCGGCGCGAGTTTCGATTCACTGGGTTAGTTTTGTACCCATATTGCTGAGTCCCTCGTCACCGTTCGTCGGTCCGGCATCTCCGCTGCCGTCTTCGATGAATTGATCAGGGACCGGGCGCGGACGTGCACTGAGGGGAGAGAAACACGTTATGGCAAAGTCCAGTTCAGCTTCCGCGGCAGGTCCATCTTCCAAATCGCTCCTCTTCATGATGATCGCCATGACCTGCGGCTTCTGCGTTCTTCTTGGCGGCGGCTTGCTGATGGCCTCTCGTGTGATCAATGCCCTCGGTCTCCGCGCCGGCAGCGACAAGACGACCGTGCGCACTCCGCTCGGCGAATTCCGCGTTGAAAAGGCCAAGGAAGTCGGCCCCGGCCTGCCCGTTTATCCGGCCGCCACTCTCGTCCTTCCCGGCTCCGCCGCCGCGCACCTCCCGCCCAATGACGATCGGCCCCAGGTCATCGCCAGCACTTACCATACGAACTCATCCCGCGAATACGTCGCCAACTGGTATCTCGAGCACTTGAGCCCGGAATTCGCCCGCCAGGACAGCGGCCCCAAGAAGCTCCCCGAAGCCTTCCGCGACTCCCACATCTCCGATGACGACATCGCCTTCGTCGGCGAACGCGGCGACCAGGTTCGCGCCGTCTCCCTCGCCACCGAAGACACCGGCACCAAGATCACCCTCCTCCGCTCCTACACCAAGCCTCCCGCCCAAGCGCCGGCCCAGTCATCAGCCCAGTAGAATTATCGTTTCCTATTTCCTGTTCCAAAAGAGTTTTGCGGCTGATCGAGCGTGAACGAAAAAAAGCAGCTTCTGGTCGCGCTGGCTCGTCCAGCGCTTGGGCTGCCTCACTCCAGCCCAGGCTCGCTAGCAACTCCTTGCCCTCGGAGCCGCTGCATGGATACACTCATTTCAATCTCCAATAAACCCGGTGCGCGCCGTTTGCGTAATCAATTGACCAAAGCACTGACAAGGAGGTTCCTGCGGTTTTCGATTCCGAGTTTCCTGAGGAGATTGGAGACATGGAATTTTGCCGTCCGTTCTCTAATGTTCAACTGGTGCGCAATCTCCTTGTTTGTGAGGTGCCTGAAAAGCAGCTGGAGCACTTGACCTTCCCGCGCTGTCAGTGATTGACCCGCCAGAAGCTGCCTATCGAGCATTGTCTTCATCTGCTTGACGAATGCCAGGAGCACTTCCGAAGGCACCCAAAGCCTGCCCCGGAGTAAAGCCACGGCCGCTTTTGGAAGTTCCGTCTTCCACTTCTTGTGCAAAGTCACGAAACCGTCGATTCCCCAATGAAATAAGAGCATCATCTCGCTTTCACCGCTTCTATCGGGGGGAAGAAGGGCCAGGAATTTGCTCCCCGGCGAATTCGCGCGCAATCGGCTGCTCAATGGCCCTAAAGCCAAATTCAAAGAACAGCCGTCCAGCAGGAAAAGCCGTGGGCAATTCGGTCGTTTGAGTGTCTCGGCTTCACTTGCGGCATGTGACAGGAGGCGCTTGACAAGAACTTCTTGAACAGAGAGCGCCCGCTCAATGTCCAGGGCGCCCAGGTGGTGAGAGCTAATCACTTGAAGGGCGAGAGCCATCTTGGCCTCCGCCGCCTCGTCGCGAAACGCGCGCTTCCAATAATTCCTGAACCGAACTAGCCGTTGCCTTACGCAAAGTACGAGGGGGACGACTCTGCAGCAGGGCCAAGCGAACCAACTGAAGGCACTAGAATACTTTTTTGGCGGACATTTGCAACCAGAATTAGTCTACCTAAAGGCTTCCTTACACTTTCAGCAAACATCCTCATTTGTCTCGTATGCATTGTCCTTTCTGTTCTCCTTCTCTTTGCTGGCCTTGCCTCGACCAGGGAGGGACAGGAGGAGCTGTACCAATCAATTGAATCGGGGACGTGGTAATGGCCGGAAAACAGGATGATCATGCCGCTTCGGGAGAGTAATTTGCCGGGCGAAGTCGTCTGGTAATTTTCAATCAATTTACTTGCGCGCCTGGATCATTTCAGTACTCCAGTTGCGCCAGGAAAGATAGTAAGACGCCGTGAGGCGGTTTTGATCTCTGTCCGGATTGGTTGCGGGGCGAGTCCCTTCCGCTAACCTAATCCAGTGCGGCAGAGATCGCGATCTGTATAGGCAATTACCCTGGTCGCCTGCCAGGTCGGCTTGAGATTATGTGCGGACCGCGAGCATCTCCACGGGCCACTGGCATCCGTCGGTCCCTCATGATTTTGGAGTACGTCCTCCTCTGCCGTCCAAACAAGAACGCTGACTCCGTTTCTTTCTGAACCGAGCCACGCACAAGCCAGCGGATGACGCCTCGAATGAATCCGCAGCGTGTCCTTCCGGCGCGCCATCCATCGTATCCCCTCCGAACGATAAATCACGAAAGGATAGGCTCATGAAGCGAAGAAAACTAGTAGCATTGTCCGCGGTTTTCGTCACGGCCGTCGCCGCTTTGCTCATTTCCTCTCAAACCGTGCTCGTATCTGCGCATAATGGAGCCGCACCAGCACAGGAAGGTCAGAAAGGTGATCACGGTCAGAAGGGTGATCGCGAGGAGCCGCCACCACCGCCTTACAACCCGTACCCGTTTGGAATTCTTCCCGGCGATTTGAATTCGGAAATAGCCAGGGTCCTGCGTGAAGTCGACAATATCGAATTCGAAACGCTGGCGCAGTTGCAGGCGTTGCCACCTCCGACCCTCACAGGTCTACCGCCAATATTGGCCAACACCGGACAAAGGTTAAACGTTTTGTTAGGCAAGGCCATGAATTACGACAGGAATATCTCGCCTTTCAAGGATAGGGCTTGCGCTTTCTGCCACATGCCGTACGTCGGCTTCAGCGGACCGATCCCATCCGTCAATCTGACGATGGTTGCGTACCCCGGATCATTTCAGTTTCGGGCCGGCAAGCGGACCGCGCAAAGATACACCTATTCACCCAGTTTCCCTGTTCTCAATTTCAACGATACCCAGCAAGCCTTTTTTGGCGGAAACTTCTGGGATTCGCGAGCGACCGGCTACTTGCTAGGGAGTCCGGATGCCAATCAGGCACAGGGCCCTCCGGTCGATACGCAAGAACACATGTTGCCGGATACGGCTTGCATCGCGTTCCGGCTTCAAAGCGCCGTGTATAAGCCTTTCTTTATCGAAGTATGGGGCGATGCCATAGATACAATCAAGTTCCCGCACAACACCGAGGACATCTGCGAAACCCCAGGAGGGGCATCGGTGCTCGGAGGGAGCAACATGCCGATTAAGCTGTCTCCTGCGGACCGCTCCATAGCAAACGACGTCTACGATCACTGGGGGCAATCGATTGATCAATACGAAACTTCCCCGGATGTCAGTGCTTTTTCGTCGAAATTCGACGCCTTCCTGCATGCCCCAACCACAAATCCGTTGTCCGCAGATGAAATGGCCGGTTACAACCTGTTCCGTGGCAAAGCGAACTGCAACTCCTGCCATCTGGATGGCAGGTCCACTGCGCCATCGCCCAAGGCTCCGCATAGTGAAGACACCGGCACCGCAGCAGACACGCGGCCGGTGTTCACCTGCTTCGGCTCGGCTAATCTCGGCCTGCCGCTGAATCCCAGGGATGCTTTCTTTTATCAGAACACGCCGGATTTCTTCGGCTTCACCGCCAATCCCTTCGGCTTCGGCTACAGAGATTTGGGGTTAGGAACTTTCCTCCGAAGCGGTTTCGGCTCTTGGGCAAGCCCGAATGACACTTGGACACAATTTGCGCCATCTTCGGATGGCAAAATGCAGGTGTCCAGCGCCCGCAACGTGGCAATGACACCGCCACAGTGTCCTACCACCGAGGCTCCCGGGCCGTACTTCCAGAAGGAGTTCTTCCACAATGGCTACATCAAGAGCCTGAAGCAACTCGTGCACTTCTACAACACGCGCGATCTTTATCCGTTCAACGTCACTTCCGGGCACTGCCCCGCAGGGACAACCGAAAAAGTAGACTGCTGGCCGATGGCTGAGGTCAAGAACAACGAGGACATGACGGTTGGTAAGCTTGGCCTGACCGATACGGAGGAGAACCAAATCGTTGCCTTCCTCCAAACCCTCACGGACGGCTTTACCAGACCCTATCCCAACATTAACACCTTCACAGGCATGTGCATGACGTGCAATCCCGCCACAGATCCAAATTGTTCACCGTCGAGACAAGGAAACGGCTTCCTTATCCCGACTCCGCCTCTGCCGCCCTGCGCATCGGCTGTATGCGGCGTTCCGCCTTTCCCGAGTCCCCCTATTCCGTAGGGCAAACTCGAAACGGCGGATGCCAAAAACTAATGGTCTCTCTCCTCTGGCTCGTCCGTCTCGCAAACGCCCGGATGCTGGCGGACGAGCCGGAGCGGGAGATTGCGGATATCGTCGGCAGTGGTCGGGTCCTTTTTGATCATCTTGTTTTGAGTAATTTTCTTTGAGGTGTGAATATGAATAGACTGCTTCTGATGCTGGCGGTCGCGGCTGCAGCCGGCAGCTTGCTCCTCTCAAGTCCAACCTCGGCTCAGTTCGTTCCTTCTTCCAAGAAAACCGCGCACGTCCGTATCATCAAGGGACCAGAGCTCGAATTGGCTAGAGAAAATTTGACCATTATTACGTGGACAACCAACAACCCTGGGGGCTCCCCCGAACACTTTGGGGTCGTGCACTACGGCACGGATCCAAAAGACCTGAGCCAAACCGCCAAAAATCCGATCAGGTTGAACTCTGGCCATTCATCGACCGTTTTCCGCGTGCGCCTGGACAACCTTAAGCCGCGGACCACCTACTACTACAGGGTGGACTCGATGGAGTCCAATGGCAAGAGCGATGGAGTGAACAGCTCGGTCAAAACCTTCACGACACAATAGTGGAGCGGCGCCAGACGGCCAGAGGTGCCTTAGACATCGAGATTGACCCCCAGAGCGGACGACAAAAGGTGAATGGCTGCACGAACCCGGACTGTCCGTCCAACCAAGTGAATCGCTAAAATCGGAAGGCCCGAAGCACGAGTCGCGCAGGCGGTTTTGCCGGGCGGAGTTACCATAATCCAACTATGCAGCTCTCAATCGGAATCATGGCGTCGCTTCTTTGCGGGGGACTTGCTGGAGCCTGCGTCCGCGTGTTCTTTAATCGGCTTTTTCATTGGCGAGAGCTTCGTACTAGGTTTTACCCCGTCCTGGGCAACATGTTCTCGGCCTATGTGCTTCGAGTGGCAAACGCGGAGGGGCGGCACTGGACAACCATCGCTGGAAACACTCCCTCGCCTGAGGATAATGACTTCGTCGATCATCGATCATCCTTCCTATCCGACCTAGTCCAGTACAACGAGTTGAAAGAGGTGCGCGTTCTTCGGAAAAAATTGTTGGACAATGCGATGAGCGGCAATCACAACCCGGTCGAGGTAGCGAAACTAGATCTCACCTCTGAAGCGGCAGCTTTGGGGACTTGTTTAGCCAGGCTGCACAACAAGTTGAAAATTTAGCCAGGAAGAGTTTTGATTGCATACCATAGTCCGGCCAAGTGTAACACCGAGCGATACAATGAGGCAGGGTGGCCCAGGCGTAAAGCGGGGAGGGTGATCTGGGGGTGCCCCACGTGTCGGTGTTACACGTTGGTCTTCGCTTTGCGTGGTTAGTTGTTTGCGGACTCTCTAGTCCACGGGATCGATGGGCACCAATCCGCGCTCCCCTTTCTCATAAAAAAGATAGCTGCTCCACATCCACGCGCCGGAATTCCGCACCAGTCCCCGGTTCACGGGATTGGCGTGCATGTACTCTAGTTTCTCTCGTTTCTTGCGCCGGCTGTAAACATTGAAGTCGTAAAATCTGGGCTGCCAGAATCGCGACAGACCGGCGTCAGCGCTCATGAATGGCAGCCGCAACTGTGCCTCCGAAACGCGGCGCTTGTTTTTCCGCATGTCCCGCGACACGCGCTGCTTTAGCGCTTTCAACACCACCGATGGCGTCACCTTTGGCGGCTCGCTGATCAAAAGATGCACGTGCTCCGGCATCACTACGTATCCCACCAGCAGAAAACTATACCTCTCGCGAATCTTTCCCAGGGCCTGCACGAACAAGTTTCGTGCTCGCACCGTCCTCAGCAACGGCAACCGCCGGTAACAGCTGAAGGTGAGAAAGTGCAGATCACCCCGGCCGTAGTAGCGCTTCAGCTTCTTGGGCATAAGTCAAATTCAAAGAACCCACGTGTAACAACGACACGTGGGGCACCCACACTTCCGCGTATTCTAACGCTGTAGTGAACTACAATGGTGGTATTCTCTCGCTGTGTTCCAACGAAGAGGGGAAAATGCCATTCGCGCACCGGCCTCTGGGCCACCCGCCGGTGCTAAACTCGCCCTCATGATCGGCACCAGCGGCCAAACCTTGCAAAAGGCGTTCGTTCCCCTCCCCGGTCAAGCCACCGCCGTCTACACCAGCAGCGGCCTCGACCAGTACCGCCATTCGGACTGGCTCGGCAGCGCACGCCTATCGTCCTCTCCGACGCGCACCGTCCTCTCGACCACCGCTTACGCCCCGTTCGGCGAAACCTACGCCCAATCCGGCACTACT
>Ga0207152_1167_pt3 | contig 13273 bp, 15 predicted proteins | sample Alteio_BWMinHeat_30_FD_153590 | JGI IMG/M metagenome (GOLD analysis project Ga0207152, IMG submission 153590) | Enriched cells from forest soil in Barre Woods Harvard Forest LTER site, Petersham, Massachusetts, United States -... | ecosystem: Environmental > Terrestrial > Soil > Temperate forest >... | reverse complement strand
GGCAATTCTTTCAAAAATAGGTAAAAAACCTGTTTGGCAAATATCTTTCATCCGGATGATATTCTATTTTTAACAATTCAAAAAACGCTTTCAGGCTTTATAAAACTATGTATCTTTCCAACCAGGTTTCGCTGAAAAAATGAGCAGGAAAAAAAACAAAGAAAATGGCGTGGTAAGCAAGCTACGCACACACTACAGGATCGTAATCGTTAACGATGAATCGCTTGAAGAAGTTGCGTCGTACCGGCTTACGATCCAAAAACTATACGTTTTGTTCAGCACACTGTTTGTTGTTATTGTTGCATTAACTATTTGTGTGCTCTTAATAACACCATTAAAATACTATATACCCGGCTACGGCAGTAATAAAACACATAGGCAGGTAATGAAGTTGAAACAGAACGTAGATTCGCTCTCAGACCTAGTTGCAGCACAACAATTATATGAGGCCAACATTCGCAAAGTGATCAACGGTAACTACAATGGCAAACCCGATACGAATATGCTGAATGTGAAAGAGGCAGAGAAAGAGCAGATGAAAAGCATTTTTCCGGTGCAGGATATAAAGAAAAAAAAGTAGTGTGATAACCCTGCTGAATGATGAACGAAGAAGAAAAAAAACAATCACAAAATAATACCCTGCGCTACGCGGGTATGGCTACCCAGTGGATGGTGAGCCTGCTGATAGTGGTATGGCTTGGGTATAAATTAGATTATAAATGGATAGGATGGAAGTTCCCTGTAGCGCTCATCATATTACCCATTTTAACGCTATCAGGGCTTTTTTGGCAACTTATAAAATCTTTTAATAAACCGAAATGAGGAACAAATTCATAGGATCTATAATATTGGTTTTTATTTTATTAACCGGGGGGCTATATCTTTTGAATATGTCGTTCCCGTCCTTTAACTTTATCGTATTGACAGTGGGTAACACTATAATGGCTGTTTTGTCGTTATGTACCTACGTCATCATTAATCAACAACTTAAAGGCAGACCACAGGCATTTATACGTGGCGTTTATGGCGCTACTTTATTAAAGCTTTTTGTTTGCATGATATCAATACTTACTTATGTGATGGTCGACAGGCCACATATTTACAAGCCCGTTATTTTCATACTTTTTGGAATTTATGCTATTTACACAGCCGTAGAGACCTGGCTATTGTTCAGGTTGGCCAAAGAAGTGAAATGACAATGAAAAAACAGGAAAAGACATTTACATTTTTAGAACAGTTTATCCCGCCAAACACATTTGAGAAGGTTGCACCTTTTTTTCAAAAGCATCCTATTCATCTTACACTTACGCATGAACGCAAAAGCGTATTGGGCGATTACCGTTCACCAGGCAAAGACAAGCCTTACCACCAGATATCCATCAATGCTACACTGAACCAGTATAGCTTCCTGATAACGCTATTGCATGAGTTGGCGCATTTAGAAACATTCGAGCATTTTAAAGATATGGTGTCGCCGCACGGACGCGAATGGAAAACGCAGTTCAGGCATATATTGATTCCATTCTTAGGAAAAAGAATTTTCCCTGCTGATGTGGAGAAGGCTTTGCATGCTTATTTGCACAACCCTGCCGCGAGTACATGTACAGACCCTGGCTTGTTCAAAGCATTGTATAAATACGATGAACGCAAACCAGGCTACAAGTTGGTAGATGATATAGAACTGAACAAATTCTTTGCTACTGATGACGGGCGTGTGTATCAGAAACTGGAACACCTGCGTACCCGTGCACGCTGCCGCGATACAAAAACCGGCCGCATGTATTTCTTCCAAGGTATCATAGAGGTGAAGGCGGTGAGAGGGATTAGGTAAGTGAACAGTGAACAACGTACAGATAACAGTGTACAGATGATAGTTTGGTTTCTTTTTGCTAACTTGAATAATCATGAGGTATGTATTGCTGATAACATTTTTTATTTTGAATTTATCAGCTAAGGCGCAGTCACTTCCTGAATTTGCGCCTCATGGTGCAGATTGGACATATATCAATCCAACCAGCTATCCCGGCATATTCAATATGATCATTCTCCCAAATGATACTATAGTAAATGGCAAGTTGTGTAGACAATTTCACACACTTGGCAATCCTACCATGAGTGCTTCCATAGATACCTTTTTTGCTTATAGAGATAGTCTTAAAATTTATACTTATTCAAAATATACAGGCAATAGATGGAGGATACAATATGATTTTGCGTGGATAACTGGTCAAAAAGTTTATGTTCCAATATTTTGGACATCATGGACCGGAATAGATGCTGATAGTGCTTTATTTACTATTAAACAAAAAGGAGATACCACTATTAATACTATTCATTTGCCTTATCTTATATTAGATACGATAGGGCTTGTTATAATGAATATAGGACCATTGAATAGATACTTTATTCCAAGCGTTTTTTCTTCCGCTTTAGGCGATGTTACTAATATCAGATGCTATCGGGGGCAAGACCTGGGAGCTTATAAAGCTTCAGGAGTAGCAGATTGTGATACTACCACAAGCGTCGAAAATCTAAATAAAAACAAGGTTATTGTTTACCCCAATCCGGCCTATGATAATATCATGATAGAATCAGATGTTTCGTTTATTCGTATTCTTCTATACGACATGTACGGCACAAAGCTATATGAAGGTAATACCAATAGCCTCAAAACTGAGCTAAACCTGCAAGCCTACCCACCCGGCGATTACATCCTTCAACTCAGTACCGAAGACTGGGTAGTAAATAAGAAGCTGGTGAAATATTAAAAAACCAAATTCCAAATAACAAATCCCAAATTCCAATCCTACTGTTATCTTTGCCCTTAAACTTTTTCTGTTTATGATAACACCTGCACACGATGCCCAAATGTTTGGATTGATCCACGAAGAACTGGAACGTCAGCGCCGCGGACTGGAACTGATCGCTTCTGAGAATTTTATCAGCAAGCAGGTAATGAAGGCCATGGGCAATGTGATGAACAATAAATATGCAGAGGGCTACCCCGGTCGTCGCTACTATGGTGGCTGTGAGGTGGTAGATAAAAGCGAACAGTTGGCTATAGACAGGCTGAAGCAGATATTTAATATAGATTATGCCAACGTGCAGCCTCATAGTGGTGCGCAAGCCAATGCCGCACTGATGCTGGCAGTATTGCATCCCGGCGATGTGATACTTGGGCTGGACCTGAGCATGGGCGGGCACCTGACACATGGTTCACCTGTGAATTTCTCAGGCAAATTGTACCAACCTGTTTTCTACGGTGTATCAAAAGAAACTGGCTATGTAGACTATGACCTGATGGAACGCCAGGCAGTAGAACATAAACCAAAACTCATTATTTGCGGCGCTTCTGCCTATAGCCGTGATTGGGATTATGAGCGCATACGTGCGATAGCCGATTCGGTGGGCGCTTTAGTAATGGCAGATATTGCACACCCTGCAGGACTTATTGCTAAGGGGCATTTAAAAAGCCCTTTTGAGCATTGTCATTTTGTTACCAGCACCACGCACAAGACTTTGCGTGGGCCACGTGGCGGTATCATTATGATGAAAAAAGATTTTGAGAACCCTTGGGGACAAACAGGTCCTAAGGGCGAGATACGTATGATGAGCAATGTTATCGATCTGGCTGTATTCCCCGGCACACAAGGCGGCCCGCTGGAGCATGTAATAGCGGCGAAAGGTGTTTCTTTCTTCGAGATACAACAAGATTCTTATACTGCTTATACACAGCAGATCATCAACAACGCACAAACACTGGCTAAAGAATTTACCGCTAAAGATTATAATATCGTATCGGGTGGCACAGACAACCATTTACTATTGATAGACCTGCGCAATAAAAACATCAGTGGCAAAAAAGCAGAGAACACCTTGGTGCATGCCGATATAACACTGAATAAGAATATGGTGCCTTATGATGATAAGTCTCCTTTCATTACATCAGGTATACGGGTGGGCGTGCCTGCTATTACTACCCGCGGACTTACCGAAGTGCATATGCCACAGATAGTAGACTGGATAGACCGTGTGCTGATGAATGCCGATAACGAAAAGATCATTGCTGATGTGCGCAACGAGGTGAATACATTTATGCACCAGTTTTCGTTATACCCGGGTTGGGAATAGCTTAGATCAGTTTGTATTTATTGAATAGTTGGTGCACTTCATCGCGGTATGTATTACCGATGGTAATGATCTCATCTTTTATTCGTATCACATTGCCGTCCACCTCCGTTACGTATTTCATATTGATGATGTATGATTTGTTGACCCTTACAAAATTTTGTCTTTTAGCCAGCTGCTCTTCCATATTTTTCATGGTGCTATGCACTACCAGTTTGCCCGACTCCATCCAGAGTTTTAAATAGTCTTTCAGGCCTTCTACAAACAGCAATTCGCCCAGGTCTATTTTTATTAATTTCCCATCCGATTTTACAAATAGTATATCGCCATCTGTACTAATTGTTGCTGGTATTTGTATTGTAACTGACTCTTTGGGGAACGAGGCTTCTTTTACTTTATTAATAGCCTTTAAAAACCTTTCGAATGATACCGGTTTTAATAAATAATCAATCGCATTCAATTCATAACTTTCAACAGCGAACTCAGAGTAGGCAGTTGTGAAAATAATTGCGGGTGGGTTTTTCAACGTCTTTAAAAGCTCAATGCCATTTATTTCAGGCATGTTTATATCCAGCAAAACCAGGTCTACTGTTTGTTTACTCAACATACTAAAGGCCTCCAATGCATTTTTGCAGGAAGCGGCTATCTGCAATTCCGGTATTTTTTCAACATAGGCTTCCATAATGCCTCTTGCCAGGGGCTCATCATCTACAATCAGTACTTGTATGGGGTTCATTATGCCAGGTCTACTTTTACTTCTGTAATGTAATAATTATCTTCCTGTTTTGCCAGAATGCTATGTTTTCCGGGGTATAGCAGTTCCAATCTTTTTTTCATGTTGGAAAGACCAATACCGCCGACTTCATTTTCACGCTTTGCCAGCATCTTTTCATTGTTTTTTGTGTAGATAAATAGCTGTTCATTTTTTATCTCGAACATGTATTCAACATGATTGTTATCTGATATTGTACGTGTACCATGTTTAAATACATTTTCCAAAACAGGCAACCACAATAGCGGTGGTAAATTATATGGCCTGTCTGCATCAATGCTAAAATGTAGGTTTTGGGTATCTGTCAGGCGCAGTAGTTCCAGGTCTATATAGGCTTGCATTATTTCCTTCTCTTTATCAAACGATACAGTAGCCGTATTAGATTCATACAAAAGATACCTCAGTATAGCTGATAGTTTTAAAATAGCATCTGGTGCTATATCTGATTTTTTCAGGGCCAGTGCATACAAGTTATTTAATGTATTGAATAAAAAATGAGGATTTATCTGGCTCTTTAAAAAATTAAGTTCTGTCTCCACTTGCCTTTTTTGTGCAACGATCATCGCTTTTTGTTGGCGGGAATAATCGTTCATGAACCAGGCCATAGTTAACACGAGTGTCCACATAGCATAAGTAAATCCATACCATACCGTTCCACCTATTATTGACCCTAATGACCAACTTTTATCAAAGGGTATACTTAGAAATATTACTTGTCCATAACTAACAGGATAATAATTGATCAATAGCTTTATAAAAAGAGTATAGAACAGCGCATATAATATTACTGATGCAGTTATCGCCACAGCATATGTGCTGCGTTTTCTATTAGCGAGGTACTTAGGAATAAGGTAAAGGTTGTTAAAATAGGTAAAGCAAAATAGAGATAGTACAGAGACAGTCTTTCCTAAAAATATAATACCCAAATTTTTCCTGTCTTCCGGTATATTACTTATTGCTACAATTCCGCAAACGAAAAACCAAAGGAGCATGTTTCGGAATAAGCGGCCTGTTAAAAATCGGAGTATTTTTTGAAACGCACGATTCATACTGAAAATTTATACAAATAACCATTGTTTAGCGCAATGCTCGTATAATATTAGACCAAATGACTGATTTTTTAGACAAAATAATGTTTCCGGGGCTGCATTCATTATGTCGAATACTTCAACCCTTTCATCTAATTAAATTGCATACCCCCGCGAAACGCAATTCTTTTGTGTCATCAATTATTTAAACCTAAAAAAATATTTTATGAAAAAGGCATTATTTACATTATCGATCCTGGCCGCGTTTACCGGCCAATCATTTGCGCAGCTATCAGGCACCTATACATCCCGTCTTCAATTTGTACTGGATAGTGTTTGTAACCGTTACCATATAAAAGGCACCTCTGCTGCCGTACTGGTTCCGGGAATAGGTATTTGGAAAGGAGTAAATGGTATAGCTTCCCCCGGTCATAATGTCACATCTGACATGTTATTCGGTATCGGTAGCAATACAAAAACATACATGTCTTGTATTATGCTTAAGCTACAAGAGATGGGAAAAGTAAATTTAGATGATACCATCGGTACATGGATACAAGGCTGGCCTAATATAAGCGGGCAAATCACTATCCGCCAGTGTATGAACCATACCAGTGGTTTGTATAGTTACACCAGTAATGCAGATATGAATGATAGTATTCTGGCTGATTTCACACGCATATGGAAACCGGAAGAGGTGTTGTCATTGGTAAAGGCGCCTCTTTTTGCTCCTGGTACTAACTGGTCTTATTCTAATACTAACTATCTTATTGTAGGCATTATCATTAAGCAAATAATGGCACAACCTGTTAACATCACGCTCCGCGATTTTATATATACACCACAAGGCTTACACAATACTATTTTATTTACAGCAGATGCTACTACTGCTACTATTGCAGACCCCTGGTCAAGAAATCTTGGAACAACTGATCTGGAAGACCTGATAACAACATTCGGTTATTCTAATAATGCCTTGTTTAGTATGGCATCAACTGCCGGGGCAATAATGCAAACTGCTGAAGACAATGCTATATTCTGGCATCAACTTATTTCAGGTAATATCATCAATAATACTTCTGTCAACCAAATGTTTCAATTTGTTCATATTGGCTATTCGGGAGTAGGCGCCGGGCGTGATATCGGGTATGGTTTGGGTATCTTCCGTTATCAGAACTATATGAATGGGCATACCATTTACACACACGGCGGCACCAATGTTGGGTATGTTAATGAAAACATGGTCGATTCCGTTACCGGAGTAGCTATTTCAGTTCTTACTAACCAGGATAGCATTTCTAATCCGGATCTGATGAACGACCTGGAAAAAGCACTTCATAAAGTTACTATAACAGTATCTCCAACAGAAGTTGCAGAAGTATCTAAGCCAAATCTTAGTGTTTATCCCAATCCCGCTTCAAATTATATAGTTGTTAGCCTTGATAATATTAGTCATCCTGCTCAGCTAAGCATACATGATATGAATGGCAAATGCTTAATAACTCATGAAATAAAGGAAAATAAAACCACCATCTCCACACAAGAACTTATTCCCGGGTTATACATTGTACAACTTATGAATAATGGGGCTGTAATTGCCGATCAGAAAATACAAGTGATCAGATAAACACAAATCAATGTATCATTCACCACAAAAAAAAAATCATGTATAAAAAATCAATGGCATTCATAATTATATTTCTTAGTTGCAACGCCATCTCATTTGCACAGAATAATAAAACTGCTCAACCAGATATAAATGCCATAGTTGATTCTATGATGTATGGCAACGATGGATTTGTATCAAATAAGAAAATTATAGGCGCATCTATTGGAGTATACTACGACGGTAAGACCTACAACTATTCATATGGATATGCAGATAGGGAAAAGAAAATAAAAGTGAATAACGCCACTCAATTCGAAATAGGCTCAAACACTAAGGTTTTTACCGGCCTTATGCTGTCTTCTGAGATAGCTCAAGGCAAGATGGATAGCAATGACTTTATTGAAAAATATGTGGAGGTAAATCCGAATATTAAGCATAAGGTGCGATTGACAGATATTGCCAACCATATTTCAGGATTACCTACATTTCACGATTCAGAATCGTTGGCTGAATTAATGGCGCAAGACACAACCAAAGACCCTCTTTCGCTTGTTACTGATGCCTATATGCTCTCTGTACTAAAAAAAGTAGACAGTTTACATAACTATGGGCAGTACGAATATTCAAATTTTGCCGTGGGTATATTGGGTTATATTCTACAAAAAAAAGAACATACATCTTATGACAAAATACTGCAAGCAATTATTTGCAAACCACTTGGGCTCAATAACACTACTGCCTCATTAGATACTATTAGCACTAAAGTAGCAAAGGTATATGCCCACGGAGAACGAGCACCTTACATAGCGCTATGCAATACCATGCTGGGCGCAGGTGCTATTAAATCTGATATTACAGATATGATGACCTTTATTAAATTTCAACTGCATGGTAACCCTTTGATGAATGATGCTTTAACCATTTCACAGAAAAAATATTATAATGGCGAGCATCTGCAAATAGCCATGGGCTGGCATATAGGTGATATCTATAACTCAGAAATCTACACCATGCGTGGCGATACCTATGGTGCCTCCAGCCTTATGATGTTTGACAAAGCACATAAGATAGGGTTGGTGGTATTGCTCAATTCAGCCAATTCAGGTGTAGTAGAAAGATGCCAAAACACTTTCTTGGCAAAGGTTTTGAACAATACTTCAGACTTTCAAAAACGTTTTCAAAAACCTGCTATTATTATCAATAAAACAATATTGGAAAAATATGCCGGTATCTATGAATTGCAGCCCGGTTTTGATGGAACAGTAACAATAGAAGACGGACAACTCTATTTGCAGCTTACAGGCCAGCCCAGGGGCATGTTCAAATCAGTAGAAGAAAATTGGTTTACTATGGAAAAATATAATTGTCAGCTGGAATTTGAAAAAAACGATAACGGTGTTTGCAACACTATGGTCATTCATCAAAATGGCCAGGATATTTCATGTAAACGTAAATAGCAATATGCGCTTCTTTTCTACAAGCCGGCAATTGCCGGTTTGTAGTCATTTAGAAAGACTTAAGATACACACAAAGGCAGAGGAGCATATTTTCCGTAATTTTATACCAATGACACACTACGAAGAATATAAAGATATTACCCAAAAAGCTGCCGATATTCAATTTGCATCAGCAGTACTGGGCTGGGACCAGGAAGTATATATGCCATCTAAGGGGTTTGCATACAGGGGCAGGCAAATGGCCACACTCGCCACACAAGCACACGAAATTGTTACCAGCGATAGTTATGCCAATATGCTGCGCGAACTGGGTAATGTAAATGACCTTACCCAAGAGCAAAAAGATAATGTACGCCTGGGACTTGAAGACCTGGAAAAGAGCCGAAAACTACCTTCTTCATTTATAGATACCATTACTAAACAAACCAGCGCCAGTTATGACGCATGGCTACGGGCAAGACAGGAAAACAAATACAGCATATACGAGCCCGAGCTGGCTAAAATGATAGCGCTAAAAAAACAACAAGCCGAGCTGTATGGCTATGAGGCACATCCTTACGATTGCCTGCTGGATGATTATGAAAAAGGAGCCACTGTGGCTATGCTGGAACCTGTTTTCACTATGGTTAAAGAGCAATTACCCCCATTGTTGGCTAAAATAAAAGCAGCACAACAAGTGGACAATGACTTCTTCCACAGGCACTTTCCTAAACAGCAGCAATGGGATTTTTCCATTGAGGTGCTCAAAAAAATGGGCTATGATTTTGAGGCAGGCAGGCAGGATTATTCAGAGCATCCTTTTACTACCTCTTTTGCGCCCGATGATGTACGCATTACTACCAGGGTAGATGAAAATAATTTTGCCTCTATGCTCTGGAGCAGTATTCATGAGGGTGGACATGCGTTATACGAACAAGGTTTGCCTGCTGATGAATATGGTATGCCATTAGGTAGTGCTGCTTCTCTCGGCATTCATGAATCCCAATCAAGGCTATGGGAAAATTGCATAGGTCGCAGCAAAACGTTCTGGACATTCTTCTATCCCAAATTGCAGCAATACTTTTCAGCTCAGTTAGGCAGTGTAACTTTAAATGAATTTTATAAAGGCGTGAATAAAGTACACTCTTCGCTTATTCGCACAGAGGCTGATGAGGTGACCTATCATTTTCATGTGATGATACGTTATGAAATAGAAAAAGGATTGATAGAAGGCAAGATCAGCACCAAAGAATTGCCCGAAGCATGGAATACTATGTATCAAAAATATTTGGGCATCAGCTCTCCCGATGATAAGCAAGGTATATTGCAGGATGTGCATTGGAGTCACGGACTATTTGGTTATTTCCCTACTTATTCATTAGGTAGTTTTTATGCAGCACAGTTTTTTGAGCAGGCAGGTAAAGACATCAATGGTTTGCAAGCCCAGGTACAGGCAGGTGAGTTTGGCAGCCTCTTACATTGGTTGAGAGAACACATACACATGCATGGCAGACGCTATCGTTCAGAAGAATTATGCAAACTGGCCACAGGACGCGGTTTGGATTTTACTTCTTTTATGAACTACATCAACAATAAATATGCTGAAGTGTATGATCTGAAATAGACAAAGGTGTCTGAAGAACTATTACATACCGAACCACTGGAAGCCGACGAGCTTCGCTTTCTGGAACTAAAGGAAGAGAAAGAACGTTCGCAGTATTATAAGGTCTTTAGTATACTCATGGTAGTAAGTTTTCTTTTCTCTTTTTCCGGTTCCTGGTACCGGGCTTATGAAGGTGCCCCCAATGCTTTTTCTGCAGTACGTTTTTTTCTATGCACAGGTATATTACTTTCATTATCCGGCGGAGCAGTTTATTTTACCTACAGGCGCGACCTGCACAAGCTGCAAACAGACATAAAGGGCAAAACCAAAACCATAGAAATAACCCATATCAAGTACAAAAAATACATGCCTCAAAACAAAAGTTATCATTTCTATTTGCAAACACCTAACAAAATGAGCATAGAGGTGACACAAGCTGAATTTTATACACTGAACGAAGGGGACGAAGTGACTATAGAATATACCACCTGCTCCAAATTCTACCTCGGGCACTATTAGATAATATCGTTAAAACCTAATTACGAATCCCTAATTCCTAAAAGCTAATCCCTACCTTTGCTCCCCATGATAAGAATTGGTAAAATAGTGGCTACACATGGCCTGCAGGGTGCGCTCATCATGACGCATATTGTGGGCACTTCAAAATGGCTAAAAAAGGATATGGTATTATTTGTAGAGCTGCAACGCGAAAGCTATATACCCTATTTTGTCACTGCCGTAAAGGCAACCAATGACGAGGAATTCATTATTAACCTGGAAGATGTGACAACCCCGGAAGCTGCAAAAAGACTTATTGGCAAACAAGTGCATGTAGAAGAAAAGATCATTGCCGAATATGCCAAAGAATCGCCCTTATCCTGGATAGGCTTTAAGTTGATAGATGAAGGCTATGGCGACCTGGGGCTAATAGAAGATGTGATGCAAACAGCAGCACAATGGCTCGCCAAGATCAGCTACAAAGGCGCTGAAGCACTAATACCACTGGTAGACCAGACCATACAAAGAATAGACATCAATGCAAAAACGCTTTACACAGACATACCCGAGGGATTATTAGAAGTATACCTTTGATAAATATTTGATCATAGAATATAAAATAACAGCTTACGACTTTTTACTTTCAACTTACGACTAAACAACAGCTTACTACTTTCTACTAACGACTTACGACTAAAATGCGCATCGACATCATCACAGTATTGCCTGAATTACTCATCAGCCCTTTTGCTCATTCTATGATGAAACGGGCACGAGAGCGCGGTCTGCTGGAAATACATACCCACAACCTTCGCGACCATACCCCTTATAAACATGGACAGGTAGATGATTACCAGTTTGGCGGTGGTGCAGGTATGGTAATGATGCCCGAGCCTTTAGTAATATGCCTCGAAACATTACAAAAAGAGCGAAATTATGACGATATAATATATATGACACCCGATGGGCCACTTTTTGAACAGAAAACTGCTAACACCCTCTCATTAAAAGAAAATTTAATAATTATCTGCGGGCATTATAAAGGCATCGATGAGCGCATCAGGGAGCATTTTGTTACCCGAGAGATATCAATAGGTGATTATGTATTAAGTGGTGGCGAGTTGGCTGCCGCAATAGTGGTAGATGCAATAGGCCGATTATTGCCCGGGGTTTTGAACGATGAGACCTCCGCTCTTATGGATTCCTTCCAGGACGGGCTTTTAGCCCCGCCTGTTTATACACGCCCGGCTGAGTTCCGGGGTTGGAAAGTACCGGATATTTTGCTGAGCGGCGATCCTAAAAAGGTGGACGAATGGCGCCACGAACAATCCCTGAAACGCACGGCTGAACGAAGGCCTGGCTTGCTGGAAAATGAATCGGGCGAATAGATCGCAGATCAAGGGCAATTTTTTTTGTATTCAATGAGAATTCTCGTATCTTTGCAACCCCAAATCAATAAAAATGGACGCTTTAGCTTTTGTACACGAGCAACTTACTGGCAAGAAAGATTTCCCGAAATTTAAAGCGGGCGATAATATTACAGTTAATTATAAAATAATAGAAGGTAATAAAGAACGTATCCAGTCTTTCAAAGGCGATGTTATCAAACGCCAGGGACGTGGTGCTACCCAAACATTCACTGTTCGTAAGATTTCTGACGGTGTAGGTGTAGAACGTTTATTCCCTTTCTTTTCTCCAAACATCGAATCGATCGTATTGAACAAAGCAGGCCGTGTGCGTCGTGCTAAATTGTTCTACCTCCGCGAACGTTCAGGTAAATCTGCTCGTATCAAAGAAAAGAAGCAAATACATACTACTGCTTAGTACCGGCAGTTCTACTTTATAAAAAAAAGTCCCACAAGGTGTGGGACTTTTTTTTATTACACTACTGAACCACTTGTTTCAATAGTATTGAAGGCAATTTCAACCAGTTCACATTATTAATATTCAATGCGAAGGTGATCCGGCGTGAAAAAGCATTTTTACTGCCATAAGTTTTATTCAGGTAATTATCCAGGTCGTCACTTATCAGCAATGGCACATTCACAGTAACCAGGTCAGTTAAATATAATTGTACCCCGCCATCATATAATATCTTACCTGTTGAAGAAGTAGCGCTTGGGTCTTCATACGTGCAAATATCAAAGAACAGGCGTATCGGCAATTTTATCGGCAGGTCAGACCGCAGGTTCAGCGCCA
>Ga0207152_1175_pt2 | contig 13319 bp, 7 predicted proteins | sample Alteio_BWMinHeat_30_FD_153590 | JGI IMG/M metagenome (GOLD analysis project Ga0207152, IMG submission 153590) | Enriched cells from forest soil in Barre Woods Harvard Forest LTER site, Petersham, Massachusetts, United States -... | ecosystem: Environmental > Terrestrial > Soil > Temperate forest >... | reverse complement strand
GAAGAAATAATCCAATTCGCTCCGCTCAGGGCATCCCGGACTATAACTTCAAGATAATGAGCACCTGATGATGGTGTTTGTTTCATGGGAATCGCAAATGAACCCTCACCGCTTTGAACCGCAAAATCCGACATTTCACCAACGTACATCCCATACGAATCAAAGAGCTTCCAGGATAACAGAACATCTTTTGCCGCTGTATATCTACATAGAACATTCTGCTCATGAGCAGAGACAGGATCCGGCGATAAAGAAACGATACGAACCGGAATATTACCCAAGAGCAGAAGGTCCCTGATCGTCTGGTCTCCACATTCATTGGCATAAGAAATGACCATTGTCGTATCTTTTGACACCTTATACGCACAAGGCGGGTTGACATATTCAATGACAGGAGTAATTGCAATCGCAGTATCTTTTGTCAAATAGGCAGTGCATAAGAGGGTGAATAACAATGTATTTTTCGAAACATCGCTCGATAAATGCAATCCTACACAGGGAATAGTATACGTTGACGTTGCTTCATTCCACACCGGATCGGGCTGCAGTGGAATTCCATTTGTCGCCGTAGACTCGGTAAGCGAGCCGGTACGGTCAATTCCCACAGGTTGAATGAGTTTATTCGAAAAAACTAATTTCAGAGTATCGTTATCCAGTTCCAGTTTCCCGAAACGGTCACCATTGAGATGAACCGGCAACCGGAAAGGCGCATCTCCTGCGCTGGGATTATATGGTGGTGAAACACTGCTTAGTTTCAGTAATATCGTTTTACGCACAAGCGATATAAGAGCCGTATCGTAATTGACAGAAAGATCGTTACTTCCGGTCGGACGCTCCAGCACGAACTGAACCATCTGGAAGCCGTTCAATGAGTCTATAGGAAACCGGTAACGAATATGAAAAGTGAAGATGCTATCGGCTCCGATAAAAACAGGAAATCTCAAAAGCGGACGGTGCGAAGTATCTATATCATATAGTTCAAAACCTCCGGTATCTCCGGCAAAACTAGCCGAATTCACCTTGACATTGACACGATAGGGATTATGAATAATGATCGTGGTATCAACCGGCAGGCAGTTCGAAATCGTATCGAGAAAAACCTGAGTGATCGGAGCTATACCTGCTCGGACTTTCCCTTTGAGAATAACTAATGGCTTATTACGCGAATTGTTACTCACAAAGATCGTATCGTTAAAATCACCGGTCTGCTTGATCTGAAAATCTACAGTAATAGGAAGCATTGTATTTTCACCGAGTGAAAATGGTGTGGCTGCAGAGTGAATAGTAAAATATGCCGTACTATCATTATGAAGCGAATCGATAACGCCGGACATTGATCCGTGATTATACAGCGTGTCATAAAGAGTAATAAATGCAGGTGAACTAACAAGCGGATTTGTAATGGTCCCAAAATCAAGAACAGGTGCCGATACGGTGATCCAAGGCTCTGCACCTATTCCCGTCAGAGTATCATGAATGATATTTCCATCGGCTATAGTAATATTCACGATCGCCTTCCGAAGGCCGGTATCGATGATATTATTGGCAGAGTCGTAAATAGGAGAAAAATATGCCTTAAATGATTTTGCATTTTTCTTGACTTTCACAGTATCGGGAATATAAAGAGTATCAAGAAACCAGCCCTGTGGTGGCGGCAATGTATTTTGTACTAATGTGAAATCACGCGCATCTCTACTTGGATCAAGCGAAACCGAAAAGATCGTCGTACTATCATCACCGAGATTCGCAACAACTATAGTACTAGCAACGGAGGATGTTCCAACCCGAATTTTTCCGAAGTTAAAACTCGTATCATGAATTTCATAATTTATCCCTCTGCCATATAAGCGAACATAAATACTTCCACCATCACTATTAACAAATATCGAATCCTGAAACAAACCACGTTGCGAGGGAGCAAAGTGGACCGAGACTTGAGATGAAGAGGGATTTGGAGGTGGATTTATTGTACTGGAGCCCAATAATGCTGATGCAGAAAAGGGTGGGTGGAGTTGGGAAGCATAATTTATAGAAAAAAGATGTAAGTCTGCTGTGCCATGATCCAGGATTTGAAATGCACTATCACTTTTAAGCCCAACCCTTATTTTCGGAAAAAATATAGGATTCGTAGTTATTTGGATCTGTCCTTGCCCGAACTGAATGATTGGTTGAGACCAGACACTGAATGGGTTATAAAATAAGAAAGAGATAAATGCAATAAATATAATTATCCCCCCATTGGTGATAGTAATATTTCTCTCAACTTTTCTTCTCCTTACATTCATTTAAACACATTTCTTACCATAGGATAAAGAATTTTTTTATTCTACAACAACCAAATGCGTATGTTTACTGATTCCGCGCTCAGGTACCAGGAGTTCCAACGTGTAATCGCCGGCAGAAAGCCCCTTCGTACTAACCTCAATAGCCTCTTCGCCGGTCTGTGATATATGCTGCATCACCGTACGCACTACTCTGCCAAGCGCATCGTAGATCTTTACATTAGCAAATGTTCCTTGCGGCACGATAATATGCACCGTTGTCTTCCCGGCGGTCGACGGATTCGGATAATTCTCCAGCAGTGTATATGTTTCCGTTCCTCCCTCATCACCGACTCCCGCCGCTGGCTGTGGATTGATCGTAAAGAAAAAATCGACCGGATACATATCCGTCCATTTCGCCGAGTGATAAAATATCCTGATCTTTCCGGAAACCGGGTTGACCACCGGTTTAGCTGTTACAAGCTCCAACGTTTCTTCTTGCGCCATATCGATCGTGCCGATATCCAAGGCAATATCTTTTTTCAGGCGAACCCTGTTATGATCGCTATTCTCCGAGTAACTGATCTGTACGCTGTCAAAATACACCATTTCATTAGTAATATTTCTGACAATAATACTTGGTGTTTTCGGAGAAGGATTGCCCGGAGCAGCACCATGCAAAGGAGAAGGTCTCTGCTCAATGCCGTTGGTAGGCTTATATAAGGCTCCGGCAGTATACCCATAAGAAATTTGCTCGCCCCATCCAAAGGCAAGAATATTAAAACCTTGCGGCGCCGCTGCACCTGACCAAAGGATACGATGAATGCCAGGATTCTGTTGGATGGTTAACACGGCATAACTATTCCCATTATTAAGCGGGTTAGGTATCATAGTATATGATTGAACAAGCGGCGTATCTGCCGCAGGGGTTCCGGGATCAATAATGATATGACCATGGATAGCATCGATGGGTGAAGCTCCACCCTTTTCCGTTACTACAATAAGAAAATTTTGAGTCGGATCAAAACCTGCAGCTTGAGGGATGAAATATGTGTAGTCATTAAAAACCTGTTGCAGTGGAGGCACGATGGCAAGGAACGGATCACCACGTAAGTGCGTGCTGTTAAGTGCTGTGTGAGCGATCATTCCGACGAGAAGCGGATGTTGCGGATCGGATTCTACCGTTGCAATATTCGCAAGTGCATTATTAGTAACGAACGTAATCAGTGTATCACGATGCTCATTGGCGCTCAAAGGCGCGCCCCAAACAACATTGTTCAACTTAACTACGGTATTATCATTTTTAGCCATAACACGCATAAGGTCGCCGATAGGTCTCCCCGTGTTTGCAAAATTTTTCGCGACAAAAGAGAATCCCCATGTTGAAGCCGGAGGCATTGCATCGGCGATATGGTCGCGGCTGGTTGCAACGCCGACATCGGGGTAGAAATAACCCGTCGGAACTTCTGTACGTCCGTGGCCGGCGTAAACGGCAACTGGTTTATCAGACATTACAATTGATCCGGTCATATCGGATAACGGAGTAGTCGGCACCGTCTGAATCTGTACTGCCGTGCCGGAATCAAGTACATAGGTCTGAATAACTCTAGCAGATTTACCGTCGCGTGTTACGGAAGATGGAGTAATCGTGACAGTCGTTGGAGTTTGAAAAGCAGCGACGCAAAACTCCGAAGGTTCCTCTTGCGACTGAAGCACTGAATTTGGATAAGACAGAATTCGGTATTCCGTGCTGGCGACATTTATAGGTAGTGCAAGGAAAGCGTCTGCCGTTTTTAGTTTACTATTCATCCCATAACATGTGATCGCATGATCGGCCACAACCTTGAAAACGGTTGAATCTTCTGTTCCTTCTGTATTGATAATTCCATCATTGGGAGGTCCTACAATCTGTGGGAGGCCTATGACATGTACGACCTGCGAAGCATTTGGCAGCAGAGTGATCACTTGATTCACTGCAGGATATTGCCTGCACGTTATCGTTACTGTTGTTGTATTGACAGGATCGATAGACGCTAAGTATATATCCTGAAATTCTGACGGCGGAGCATCATAAGTAGGAAGTTCATTCTGCATGAAACAGACAAGAAATTCCGTACCGCTATTGGTGACTTTGCTGACCTTCCCAGTGCCCCCGCAATCCTGAGCTTCCAGTAGAGTTGGAATAAATAGTAGCGAAATGACGCCTATCAAGATCCAGACCCGGCGCATCGAGAGTAAAAAAGATAAGTGCATAAATGTATCGTTAAATATGTATGATTTCAAATTACTCTAACACAATCAAATGTGAATGCTTGGAGATTCCGCGTTCCGGCACAAGAAGCTCCATTGTATAATCACCTACAGGAAGCCCTCTCGTTCCGATCTGTAAAGCCTCTTCACCGGTTTGAGACACCTTTTGCATCACTGTACGCACTATTCTGCCGAGTGCATCATATATCTTCACGCTTGCGTATGTCCCGGCCGGAACGATAATATGCACGGTTGTCATCCCACTCGTCGAGGGATTCGGATAATTCTCGAGTAAAGCATTTTGGGCTGCATCTTCCCCAACTCCTGCTGCATACTGCGGATTAATGGTAAAGTCAAAATCAACCGGATTCAGATCCGTCCATCTTGCCGTATGATAGAAGATGCGTACAATACCGGAGACAGGATTCACGACCGGCTTTGATGTAGTAAGCTCTAACGTTTTTTCTTCTGCCATGTAGATCGTTCCGATTTCCAGAGCGATATCTTTTTTCAGACGAACGGTATTATCGTCCGGGTTATCAGTATAGGTAATTTGGACGCTATCAAAATATACTGTTTCGTTCGATATATCCCTGACAACGATACTTGGCACAATAGGAAAATGATTACCCGGTGCAGTGCTATGCGAAGGAGAGGGTAATTGTTTGATCGCTATAAAATGTCTGGCGAGAGAGCCTGCAGTATACCCATAAGAAATTACGTTTCCCCATCCATAGGCAACAATGATAAAGCCCGATGGTCCGACGATATGATGGATGCCTCCCTGTTGTGGTACCGTTGCGACTGCATAGGATTTCCCTAGATAGGTAAAATTAGGTACATTAGTAAATAAATTTGCAGGTATCGGTGTATTATCTATTCTAATGCCATTCAGTCCTGATTGTTCGGCAACCACCGTTATAAAATTTTCCGTATAGGTCGGGTCTTGCATAATCACATAAGTAAAATCGCTATATTCCTGATTTAATGGTGGTATGTTAGCAAGAAAAGGGTCACCTACTGTGTTACTGCTACTTATGGAAGTGTGCGCAATCATTCCGACCATAACTGGTCCGGGATTGGATTCTATGGTCATCATTTCACCGGTGTCAATGGCATTACCGGAGCTGGTATCCCGAAACTTACCTGCACCCAGAGGGGCGCCCCATACCTTACCATTAATTTTTACTACCGTATTAGCTTGCAGGGCAAGAACACGCACCGTATCTCCGACCGGCCTACCCTTACTCCCAAAATTCTTTATAATAAAAGTCGATCCCCAATCGGTTATGGGGGGCATTGCCTCGGCGATATGATCGCGGCTCGAACTGCTGTTATCCGGATGAATAAAATCTGTCGGGCATTCTGTCCGCGAATGACCTGCATATACGACGATGGGCTTACCGATTGAGTTTACCGTTACGGTCGAACCGGTCAAATCAGATTGGGGAACATTAATGTCTGCCTGGATCTGGACGCACTCGCCAGCCATCAATGTATAGCTCACCGGCACACCGGGAAGCCCCGCATTCAAAGTCTGAGCAGAAGGAATAATAGTAAAAGTAGTATTATCTTCGAAGGCGGCAACACAAAATTCAGATGGCTGCCATGTATTACGTGAGGAAAAAAAACCGGTATTTGACGAGGGATAGCTCAGGATCATATAATCGGTGCCGGCAACATTTTTGGGGTACGCCAAGAACGCGTCTGCAGTAAATTGCTTATTATTCAGTCCGTAACAGGCGATCGGTGCAGTCGAAACGACTCTGAAGACCATGGAATCGATCTGTTCGTCGCTATTGATGATCCCGTCATTCCCAGTAGCTGCAAGATTGATCACCGGATCGGTCGTAACACGCCACATTCCCGAAAGTCCGGTTTGGTTGCTCAAAACAAAAACCTTGTTCAGCTTCGGATAAGCGCGGCAGGTAATCGTCACAGTTACTTTTGACGTATCGACCGACGCAAAATAAATATCCTGATAATTCGTAGCGGTTTCATCGTACGTTGCCGCTTCATTTTTCATAAAGCACACGAGAAATTCCGTCCCGCTATTAGACGGAGGAGGTCCCCCGGTACCCCCGCAATCCTGGGCTATCGCAAGGGAAGAAATAAGCAAAAAGATCGATGCAGCGACCATACCTATCAGGCAGCGGCGCAATGAGAAACCGAAAGATGTTTGCATAAATGTATTAAGTTGCTATCAAAAAAATCCTTTAGTTTGTAACAATTATTTGGCGATGTTCGCTCACTCCGATTTCAGTAGCCTGAAGCTGTATACTATAATTTCCCGCGCCAAGTCCAGTTAGAGTAACTTCAAACGAATGACTCCCCTCGTTCATATATCCCTCGGATACATTGCGAACGACTCTCCCGAGCACATCGTAGATCCTGATACTTGTATACGCGCTGGCAGGAATGCTGAATCTAATAGTGGTCTTGTCTAATACCGGATTCGGAAAATTTTCCAATGTTGCATGGGTCGATTGTCTCGTTGCGACGTCCGATTGTGTGGAAAGACAGAAGAGGAAATCAACAGAGGCAAGATCGGACCTGGTCGGAGTATGATAATACATTCTTGCAGTACCGGAAATATTTCCGGAATAGGTGGATTGAAAAAAGAACACCTTTTCTTTGCCGATTGCGAGAGTATCTTTTGTGACCCAGTCGGCAATATTAACTTTTGTCCGTTCATCTGACAGATAGAGTAATTTTGCACTATCAATCGTGACGGGCTCTGTCAGAATATTTTTTACAATAATTGCCCCGGGACAGCCACCTAAAGGAGTAGCAGAAGCAATCCCCTTTGGGGGCAACGCTCCCACTCCGTACCCATAACCTACTACATCCCCCATACCGAAAGCAACTACGCTCATGCCGTATTCCGGGGGATTCTGAGATGTCAGTCTATGCGCGCCAGGAGACTGTGCAATGGTAGCAGCCGAGTATCGCCTGCCATTCATCATATCAGGAAGATCGGTAAAAAAGGAAGCGGGGATAGGGCTTCCATCGATAAAAATTTTATCTTTACCGCTTTGCTCGGTAACAATATTAATAAATTGCTGATCGCTAAGAAAAATGGGATCGGGGCTTATGAAATAGGCATAATCATTCGATCCTCGTTCCAAAGGATGAATAATAGCTAAAAAAGGATCACCGATTCTGTTTGTCGAACTCTCGGCACTATGTGCAATTAAACCAACGAGGATTGGATATGAGCCTTCAATTGATAGTGGGTCGGTCCCCACTACTTCATCACGAAATTCTCCTGCATTCAAAGGTTCCCCCCATACCATACCATTAACTTTAATTACCGTGTTATTCATAGACGAAATAATGCGAATTATATCACCAATAGGCCTGCGCGTACCTTGTACGACAAAATACTTCCCCCATGAAGTAATGGGTGGCATTGCATCGGCAATATGATCGCGGCTGGTTGTACCGCTGTTATCCGGGAACATAAAACCAACAGGCACTTCAACCCTGGAATGTCCGCTATATACAGCAATTGATTTTGAAGATTTAACTAATGAGCCGGTCAGGTCAAGCCCGGGAATCATCGGGTCTGATTGAATCTGTACTCCTTCTCCTGCATTCAATATATATTTTGATGATATCCCTTTTGCAGTTCCGCTCAACGTCTGAGCAGCCGGAGTGATGATCACCGTATCGTTATCATCAAATGATGCAACTGCAAACTCGGAAGGTTTTTCTTGTGAGACAAGCATAGAATTCGGGAAATTCACCGTTCTGTATTCCGATGCTTCATTACTACGCGGCAATGCAAGGAAACAATCAGCAGTAAATAGCTTAGAACTCATTCCATAACAAAGTATGGGCGAAGTTGACACAACATGAAAAACCATGGAATCAGGTACTTCATCTGAATTCATAATCCCATCCTGGGTCGGGAAGTTAATGAGTTGGTCGGATGTGACGCGGAACGTATCCGCACGATTTGCTTCTAGATAGAGTACTCTGTTTAATAATGAGTATGATTTGCATGTGATCGTGACTGTAGCCGTATCACCTGTGGAAATAAGAAAGATTTCCTGGTATTGCGAAGATGACAAGTCGTAGCTAGGCGATTCATTCTGCATAAAGATGATCATAAAGTCCGTGCCGGAATTTACTACAGTCTGTGCTTTAAAAACTGAAGGCGAAAAAAGTGCTACCCATGCAATTAACACACGTAAAATGTGTTTCACGAAAAAAAACCTACAGGATGGCTGCATGAGTACCCCCTCCTCGTTTGATGAATGATGTTCTTATCGGGGACATCGTCCGGTCCCCTTGCGATAGTACACAACGAAACCCGGCTCTATATTAACAACTCTCAATCCAAATTGTTACAGGACCATCATTAATTAGTTCGACTTGCATCATCGCGCCGAAAACCCCTTCGAAGACCCTGTTTATGCCTAAAATGGCTTTTATTTCAGTAATAAATCTCTCATAAAGGTTTTTTGCCTCTTCCGGCTTTGCCGCTTGAGTAAAATTGGGGCGATTCCCTTTCCTGGTATCTCCATAAAGCGTAAATTGGCTAATTATCAAAACGCTACCCGATACCTGGTTAATATCCAAATTCATTTTGCGGTTTTCGTCTTCAAAGATCCGAAGCCGGGAGACTTTGCCTGCCATCTCTTTACAGATCTCTTCCGTATCACTTTCGCCCACTCCGAGAAAAATGAGTAAGCCATTACCGATCTGCCCGGTGGTTTTTCCACTGACCATTACTTTAGCCTGGGATACTCTTTGGATCAATAGACGCATATTAATAATGTTGGCCGTTCAACACTTTTGCTGTGACCACTCGTTCGATCCCTTGTAAATCTTTGATAATTCGCAACACTGCTATTCCGGCATCGAGAAAAATTTGTTCCACTTTCTGCGCAGCTCCATAGCCAATTTCGACAATTATTCTGCCCTCCTCAGTCAAAATAGACGGTGCTAGTTCGGCGATCCTTTTATAAAAAATGAGCCCGTCGGATTCATCTGTTAATGCGATACGTGGATCGAACAGCTTAACCTCCGGCTCGAGTGTCTCGAATTCTTCGGTACTAATATAAGGTGGGTTGGAAATAAGCAGGTCGATCGAATGTGGAAAAGCATTTTCTATCCCATTCGAAAAAATATCGATCTCTTCGAACGAAATATTTTTACTGTTCACTCGCTCTTTATTCTGTTCGGCAAGCATGATCGCCTCATGGCTGATATCGATTCCGGTAATCGAAGCATCCGGTAGTCTCGACGCAAGTGCCAGAGCAATTGCGCCTGAGCCGGTTCCTATATCAAGGATGCGTACATTCTTTTTTGATAGCGATGCCGCTTCCTTCAATCCTTCTTCTACTAGAATTTCCGTTTCAGAACGAGGAATAAGTGCGGCAGGAGAAGTAAATAATCGGAGGCCGAAAAATTCAGTTTCTCCGACAATATGCTGAAGTGGTTCACGTTTCAAACGCCGGCCTACTAACTGCTCATATAATCTAAATTGCACTTCGCTGGCGGGTTCATCGTAAAATTTTTGGAGTTCGGTTCTATTCCATACACCAAGAATATAGAGAGCAAGATATTCAGCGTTTACTTTTGGCTCAGATATACCCGCTTCATAAAAATGCTCTGCAGCATCGTCAATGACCGTTGACCATATTCCAGAGGAAAGCATTATTCGAGAGTACACTTATCGAATACTTCTGCCAGTTTTCTCGTCGCTTCTCGCCGTTCATACTGCGAGATTTTTTCTGAATCCATTTGCGATGCAGGCGAATCGCCTCTCAGCCAGCGTTGATAAAAGTCTCTTATGACCCTCGCTTGTCCTTCGATATCTTTTTGTGCGATCGCTTCGCCGCCCTTTGTCTCGTGGAGTAATTCTCCGATCGCTCCCTGAGGCTCTGCAATAGCAAGAATCGGCCGCATAGCACCGAGATATTCATATACCTTCCCAGGGACGATATGCTCAACGCTAGGTATATCATCGACAATAAGAAGAAGTGCATCACTATCACTGATAAGCTCGACGGCTTGAGAATGCGGAACATAATCGATCCGCTCGAGAAGCGGCTTGATCTTTGGCGCTTCGAACATTTCATCAAGATCGGCTCCTGATCTGCCGACAAAACGTAAAAGTACTTTTTCAGGATCGATCTCATTACCGTCAAGAAGTAGTTCAACCGCCCTAAAAAAATTCTTCGGATTCCGCGGACCATAGAGAGAGCCGGAATATGTCATAATAAATTTATTGCCGCGTCTTCGTGCCGCGCGTAAATGAATATCATGTTCAGGATAATCTACACTATCAAAACCGTTCGGGACATGGATAAATTTATCAGCTGGAAGATCCGGATATTTTGCTATAGCATCACAGGCTATCCCTTTCCAGGCAACATCGATCTTTTTGGCATCGTGAAAAACTGACTTCTCCAAATATTCATCTATCGCGCGAGGGATAAACCATCGTTTCGGAGCAGAAACTTCAAATCCTGACCAGGGATCCCGAAACCCTGCAACGAAAGGAACTCGGGTTTTTTTAGATACTTTTCTGGCAATAACTGAAACAGTGTATGGTGGAGAAGAGGAATAGATCATACTGATCGGATATTCCTTCGCAATCTTCATGGCTTCCTTTACTGCGCTCCGGTACCAGCCGATTCTGGCATCCGGAATAAAAAATGTTGCACGGATAAAATGTGCGATCCGCTGCTTAAGTGAAAGCTTACTGCCCTCTTCGAAAACATTAATATCCAGCGATAGTCCTTCCTTCGTCCCGGTGAACTTGCGATACAGTTTGTATGGCTCAAAAATAGGTGACCGACGGATGATAAGATCTGCCGGCAGTTCTTTCGCAAGCGATTCATCGCGAGCTTGATATTCGGGATCATCCGGAGCAAGCACGATCGGAGTCCACCCAAAATCCTTTAAGTACTTAATAAATTTAGTCACCCGCTGTACACCGGGCCCCCCAGCCGGAGGAAAGTAATAAGTAATGAAAAGTACGTATTTCAAAAAGTAGTTCGTTTAATTGCGAATTCAGATAACGAGCAAATACAAGCGACTATTCCCGAATTTGTATTGCCTAAAAAATCATTCCGGAACTATTGTCTTCCACCAATGATTTATCTCACAACATTTTTTTTTATGCCAAATTAGTTTGCTTTCCCATGTCACTGCAAAGCATTGTGCCTTTCATAAACTATGAGGCCGCAGAGCGACACCCCCACCTCAAAGAAAGGATACTCCATCAGGTGGACGATATGGGGCATGTCCCAAAATTAATTGATGTCGGAACGATCTTATTTTTGCAAACGGCTGATATTCTAAACATTCGCGTCCCGTGGGTCCTATTCGGATCGAATTCACATGACGAGTCCAACACGCAGCACCTTTTCCATACCCTTAAGGCGAAATTCCCTACAACTAAAAAAATTGAAACGAATGTAAAAGATATGCCTCGAATTTTAGATGAGCAAAGAAAAGACCTGACTCTCTGGCCCGACGATACAAGCAATAAGAATGTAAGAAAAGTTATGACCTATGTTATGGAACAAATTCACAACCGGGATCTTTCTTTAAAACAAATTGCTGACAATTTTATAACTTCAATTGCAAAACTCGAGAATGATTTTCACAAAATTGGATTGGATAAAGGTGTTTGGCACTATGTAATGGAAATTCGGACGAAAGAAGCATTTCGGTTAATGTCCGAAACTTTACTCTCGGCAAAAGAAATCTCTTTTATTTTAGGTCATGAAGATTATTCTTCGTTTACAAGGTCCTTTAAGAATTTTTATGGGTTTTCGCCAAGCAAAGTAAAAAAAATGCTCCGACAAGAATAAGAAAATACCCCTTTCCTTGTTTTTTTGCCAACTATTAATCTGATTGCTCCTAGTATTTTTGTACTGCCTTATTTACACAGTAGGGTTTGCTTTAATCATCAAAATGGAGAAAAAAACATGTATTATTCTTTACATATTAAAATAGGCATGCCTATTTTATTTCTGTGGATATTCGGGACAGTTTCTGTCCTTGGAGTTTTCACATCGCTTTCTCATGCTCAAACTGATATCCCGAAAACTATTAGTTATCAAGGGCAAATCACAACTAGCAATGGCACTGAGCTAAGTGGCAGTCACCTTATTACCATCACACTGTATTCGGATCCCCATTCTACAAATGCAGTATGGCAAGGAGATTACAGCACTGAAATAAATCAAGGGTTGTTTAATCTCATCCTTGGTTCTGGCAAATCACCTTTACCGGATATATCCACTCTTAACAGACCATTATGGGTAGGAGTAAAAGTTGATGGCGGCGACGAAATGCAACCGCTAACACGACTAGCTGGTGTACCATATGCCTTAAACGTACCTGATAAATCGATAACATTTGCTAAACTTGCACCTGATGTAATGTTAGGAATAGGAACAGGCCTCACGCCTACACCACAATGGATCGGAGATACAGATCCTAGTAATCATGCCAATAAAAATGATGTTGTCGCAGGTGGTAGAAATAATGATGCGAGAGGTCCAACGAATCCCGGAGGGGATCATAATACAATATGTGGTGGCGAACTTAATACTATGGGTTTCCCGGATACAACTGTAGACCATGGTTTTATAGGCGGTGGAAAAAGTAATGAAATTGCCGATGATAATTCATTTAGCGTAATAGTCGGCGGTGAACTCAATGAAATTTCTGAAGCTGAGGCTGATGAAAACGTTGGCGACCATGCTTTCATCGGTGCAGGTAAATCTAATGCCGTTAGTGGTGGTGTTCTATCCGCACTTATGGGTGGTGAGTCTAACT
>Ga0207152_1179_pt1 | contig 13329 bp, 5 predicted proteins | sample Alteio_BWMinHeat_30_FD_153590 | JGI IMG/M metagenome (GOLD analysis project Ga0207152, IMG submission 153590) | Enriched cells from forest soil in Barre Woods Harvard Forest LTER site, Petersham, Massachusetts, United States -... | ecosystem: Environmental > Terrestrial > Soil > Temperate forest >... | reverse complement strand
GCGCGGGCAGTTACCGCGGCGACATGCCGTTCTATGCGCGCTTGTTCTCCGCAGATGAAATCGTGCGCGGGCTGCGCCCCGGCGAACTCGGCCCAGATGCGCTAACCTTCAAAGCCGCGAACTCCGGCACACCAGCGCTTTCCGCAGCGCCAGCCGGTGCAAACCTGATCGGCGGTGCGAACGCCGAATATCGCATCCCGCTGGGTGGCGGCACGGAAGCCGCGGGTTTCTTCGACCTTGGCTCCGGCTGGCTGCTCCCCAATTGGCTGGGCTCTACGCGGCCCCTGCTCATAGGCTCGACGAACGGTGTGCTGCACGGATCCACGGGGATCGAATTCCGCTGGACTGTGCCTGGAGTTAACGTCCCCATTCGCGCGTACTACGCTGTCAACGTCCTTCGTCTGGACCGTTCCATCCACCTTTCGGAGAAGTCCATTTTCTTCGCTCGAAACCGCTACTCCGCCTTCGGCTGGGGCCTTGGCTCCCTGTTCTAGGCCCTGAGTCTGTACTACACTTCCGGAACCATGAAACACGGCAAACTCATCAAGCAGGCCGCACGCCTGGCGGAACCATTTTGTATTACCAAAGGTGAAAAGTTTCGCCTGAAGGATTACGATCCTTCGGATACTACGGGGGTCAAAAGCAAGGAACACGCCCAGGAGATTCTTGACGGTCGCGTGGGCGTTCTTAGCCGCCTCCAGGAAAAACTCTACGCCCAGGATCGCTGGGCGCTGCTCATCGTTCTGCAGGCACTGGACGCCGCCGGCAAGGACGGTGTGGTCAAACACGTCATGTCCGGAGTAAACCCGCAAGGCTGCGAAGTCTCTTCGTTCAAGGCACCAAGCAGTGAGGAGCTGGACCACGATTACCTGTGGCGAACGCACAAATGCGTCCCTGCCCGGGGGAAAATTGGAATCTTCAACCGATCATATTATGAAGAAGTGCTGGTGGTAAGGGTCCACCCGCCGCTCCTGAAAGCTCAAAAGCTTCCCGACACCCTGATTACCAAACACATTTGGGACCAGCGCTATGAGGACATCAATGCCTTCGAAGAGTATCTGACCCGCAATGGGGTGGTGATTCGAAAGTTCTTTCTGCATGTCTCGAAGAAGGAGCAGAAGAAACGGTTCCTCGAGCGCCTGGAAGATCCGAAGAAAAACTGGAAGTTCTCCATGGCGGACGTAACAGAGCGCGGCTTCTGGATGGATTACCAGGAAGCCTACGAAGAGATGATCGAGAGAACGGCCACAAAACATGCGCCCTGGTTCGTGGTTCCCGCGGACAACAAGTGGTTCACGCAGCTGATTGTCGCTTCAGCGATTATCCAGGCGCTCGACGAGCTCCATCTCTGCTTCCCAGAGGTCGATAAGTCAAAGAAAAAAGAGCTGGAAGCCGTACGTGATTCCTTGCTGGCCCTCAAGGATTGAATCCGGAAGGTGCTGTCAGGAAGAATAAGGAGCGGGCTACCCACCCTCTCTCGAGGTTAGGCGACCCGCTCCACCACAGAACGAATAATTAACCGCAAAGCGAGTGCCACTCTGCTCCGCATTTAACCGCGCATTAAGTCGTTGCTTAGAGGCCGATTAGAAATGGGCCTGAATTCCAAAGAGAATTTCGTTTTCTCAATTATCAAAACCTATGGAGATTCCATATGGAATCGCGGAGATTTCAACAATTCGACACCTTCACTTCCATTCGAAGCTTTGTCGAAGCCCTCCAACCCTCACGTCAAATGTCCCCGGCTCCACAATCCGCTTGTTCTCCATGCCGATGAAGGACAAGTCATCGGCCGTCAATTCGAACGACAGAAGCCTGCTCTCTCCCGGTTGCAAGGGAACTTTCGCAAAGCGTTTCAATCGTTTTAGTGGCGGCGTCACACTGGCAAATCGTTTGCTCAGGTAAAGTTGCACTACTTCCTTCCCGGGGCGGTCCCCGGTATTTTTCACCGTCACTTCCACTTGGACGACAGGGTTTCCCGAAGCCCCCGCCAGCGCCACGTGCAAATCCGAATACGAAAAGCTGGTGTAGCTCAAACCGTCTCCGAATTCGAATTGCGGCGCACTCTGGGACTTCCCATCTCCCCCGTCTTCTCCTTCAAACACCTTGTGGTCATACGTGAATAAACGGTCGGCCCACCGCGGATAGGTGATGGGCAGCTTGCCACTGGGATTCACGTCGCCAAACAATACGTCGGCGATGGCTTGCCCGCCTTCGTTGCTGGGGTTGTAGGCCATCACGATAGCTTTGGCAGAATCCGCGACGCGGCTGATGATCCGTGGGCGGCCCTCCGTCAATACCAGAATCATGGGCTTCTTGGCCTCCGCGATTTTTCGAACGAGATAGAGCTGCGGGTCCGGCAAATTCAAATCGACGACGTTTCCCGGAGTCTCTGCATACGCCCATTCTCCAACACAGATCACCACGGCATCCGCCTTCGATGCCGCTTCGAACGCTTTCGCGATATCAACTTCGTGGTCGTACGTCGTTCCCGGCGCGTAGGTCACGTTACCGGCGCCGATTTTTCCCTCGATGGCCTTGAGAATCGTCGCGTGATCCTTGGGATAAGCGCTCGCGCGATTCCCTTGCCACGTGTAGGTCCATCCGTTGTTCAATGGAATCAGCGAATCCGCGTCCGGCCCCGTAACCAGCACGTGCGCCGTTTTCGAAAGGGGCAGCGTGTGACTTTCGTTCTTCAGCAGCGTGATGGACTCGCGTGCGGCCTCCAGGCTAGCCTGGCGCGATTCTGCCGAACCGATCACCGTCTTCGCTTCCATGCCGCGGAGCGGATCGTCGAACAGCCCCATCTGGTACTTCACCGTAAGGATGCGCCGCACGGCTTCGTCAACGCGGCTTACCGGCACTTTTCCTTCTTGTACAAGAGCCAGCAGCAGGTCGCTAAAACTGTAGTCGCTCGGCACCATGCTCATGTCGATCCCCGCAAGCACAGCGATTCGTGTCGCCTCCTTTTCATCAGCGGCGATATGGTGAGCGGAGACCAGGTTTTTGATGTCCCTCCAATCGGATACCACGAACCCCTGGAAGCCCAGCTCGCCCCACAAAACGTTTTTCAACAAATAGCTGTTGGCGTGTCCGGGAATTCCGTTGACCTCGCTCGAATTCACCATCACTGTATGCGCGCCGGCCTTCACCGCCCCTGCGAAGTTTGGAAGAAAAAATTCCCGCAGGGTATTTTCCGGGATCAGCGCCGGTGACCGGTCGCCGCCCGTCGTGGGGTAGCTGTAACCGATATAGTGCTTCAGCGAAGCGGATACGTTGACCGGGCTCGAAAGATCGCTTCCTTCATACCCGCGCACCGTCGCCACTCCCATCACCGTCGCGAGATAGGTGTCTTCGCCGAACGTCTCCCACAATCGCGACCACAGCGGCTGTCTCCCTGCATCCATCACCGGCGAAAACGACCACGGGATTCCCGCCTTGCGCGTTTCTGCGGCGGCGATCTGGCTGCCTCGCAGCATCAACTCCGGATTCCACGTCGCGGCCATCGCCAGCGGTTGCGGAAAGAGCGTGCCTCCCGCAATGTAATTCGCTCCATGAATCGTATCGATTCCGTAGAGAACCGGAATCTGCAGCCGCGTTTTTTTCGCTTCTTCCTGAATGGCGCGGATAATCTCGTGCCAGGTCTGTTCGGAGAGTGCTTGATCGTTCACATTCAAAATGGAGCCGGCGCCGTACTCCCCGACCGCCTTGTGCAGCTTCGTGGGGTTGATTCGAATGTTCGGACCTTGCCCATCCGTAACCATCCCAATTTCCAGCTGCGTCATCTGCCCGACTTTTTCCTTCAGCGTCATCTGCCCAAGAGTTTTTTCGACCGCAGCAGCAGAGGCGCTGGCCGCCGGAGCCGCCGGAGTGAGGTTTTTTTGCAAAAATGTCTGGCTGTCGACAAGCCCCGCACCGGGATTGTCGGCGCCCGACGGCAATGCCAAAAACATGCAAACTGCCAGTAAAATAACGATATGCCTCGATTTTTGAAATGGGGTGTGCACGCGGTTCTCCTTGCAAAACATCCTAACTCCGCAAGCCCCAAAAATCCAAATTTTCAGTATGTGGATTTCTGATAGTCGCCCGGCGGAAAGCGGCTACCTTGTATCCGGCGCATAGGAAACTCCTTCGTACGCGGCCGGAAGTCCTCAGGGATGGAGTGCTCGCCTCAATGCGGCGCAGCGTATTGATAGCGCAAACTCGGGGGCATGTGGTCCGAGCGCATCCGCGTATTGTATTCCAGTTGATATCCGAGATGCTCCGCGTCAGCGGGATAGTCTTTCCCCTCAGGATAGGGATACGGGAGCAACGAATGGCGCGGGAGCGGCTCGACCGTAAATGCATGCGCCGCGTAGAAATCTAGATCCTTCTCAAATCCATCGGCATAGAAGAAGTAGTCGCGCACCCATCCTGCAGGAAGTGCAGGGAGCATTTGCGGATTGAAGTCCAGCTTTAGTCCCTCGCCGGAGCCAAACACCACGAACCGGTCATCGGATGTCCGCAACAAATCAAACACATTCCCGTACCGCGTGTAGTTTCCCGCCGCTCGCGCGTAAGGGCCGGTCATGCTGCGATTCGAATACGAATAGACCGTGTCACTCGCCGGCTGCAGCCGTATTTCGCGCGGATAACCAAGAAACTCGAGCACCGCGCTCACCAGCGGTACTTGCGCGACCCGTACATCCTGCTGATCGAGCGTCTGATCGATTCGGATCGAATCCCAATAGATCTTCAAGTTGTTAACGATGCGGATCCGTCGCGTTCCCGCCGGAAGTTTTCCTGTCAAGTCCGCCAACATCGTGCGCTCCAGCCCCGCTGGAAATCCCATGTCCTCCACTACGCGCACCCACTTCCCCTGTGCGTCCAGCGCTTCCACGTAGGGGGCGATCACTTTGATTCCCGCCTGATCCGCCGCATACATCGAAGTCGCCGTGAAATAGTCGGTATAGCCATCGATGATCAAGCGCAACGGCTTCTTCACGTCCCACACGCCAAGGTCGAGTTCCACCCAATGCAATTTTGCAAATCCCGTGAATGGTAGATCCTCGAAATCCGTGACGTACTTGCGATCGCGCTTCGAAAGCACCGCCAGCACATCATTTCCACGATCGTCCCACGCCCCCACGGGCGGCCGCGCGTCGCGGCTCGTGATCACGCGGAATTCCGGAAAGGGTGGCGCGCTCACAAATCGCTCGTTCGGATAAACCTCATAATCCGCTGGGTGATCGATCGCTAGTAGCCGCACTTGATCCAGATAAACCGTCTCTTCCATTGGCTCCATAAATCGGAAGCTGAGCATCCCATTTCGCGGCTTGACGCTGTGCGCGGAGACTTTCAGGTATTCGTCCGGATCGGGAACGTCGCGCTCGCCCGGAGCAACCCAGTGTCCTACAACGCCCGGCCCGATCATGTCCGCGATGAATTCATACTCCCGTCCATTCCACGAAAACAAAACGGGACAAGAGCTTCCGCGCCGATCGAGCTCCGCAATGCTCTGCGCCTTGTTCCCCGCGAGGTTGATTTCGTCCTGCGGCACACCCGTCGGCCACAGCAATCGAATCACTTCAGGATTGTGCTCCGCTCCGAGCCCCGCAAGAATCGGCAGCGCGCTCTGACCTAGATAGCCCGACGCGCCCGCCACTTCCCATTTCTGATAGAGCGTCCCCGCATATAGCTCCACCTTCGTCCCAATCCCGCTCTTGTTGTCGTTCAGCGCTTTCAAGTCGATGCGCATCCAGTTATTTTTGTTCCCGCCCTCATTGCGCAGAATCGCCGGCCCGCCGCCGAGTTGCGTGACCACCAGATCCGCTGCGCCATGTCCTTCGATATCCGCCACGGCAATCGCCCGCGGCTGATTCAATTTCACCGCGTCCAGATGCACATCCTTCGTAACGTCGCTCCAGCCCTTATTTCCCAAATTTCTTAGCAATCGTAATTCCCCGCCGCCGCTCGACTCGCCCGCCGCCACCAGGTCGATCCATCCATCATTGTCGTAATCCAGCGCCGCAATTCCCCACCCGCGCTGCCACCCAAAATCCGGCAACGCCACGCGCTCCAGCCTCTTGCCTTCCACATTCCGCCACAAACTAATTCCAGGCGCGCCCGCGTGAGTGAACGCCAGATCCATCCAGCCATCCTTATCAAAATCAAAAGCCACCACCCCCACTGCCGGCGGCAAATTCGCTTTGCTAAAATCAATGCCGGAAAGCGGTGTGAATTTCCCTTCGCGCGGATTCAAATAGATCGAAGCTCCCGCCGATCCGCCTGCGAACACAAAGTCGATAGCCCTGTCGTTATTGAAATCCGTGGTGACCACGCCGCCGCCCGTAGCGGCGATACCCAGCCCCGTCTCTGTCGTAACTTCCGTAAACGTGCTGTTCCCATTGTTCCGCCAAAGAATATTGTGCGCCGCCGTCCCAGGCGACCGCGAGTCCGCAGACATCGTGACGTACAAATCCAAATCGCCATCGTGGTCGTAGTCCACAAACGTGAGGCCCACGCACCCCTTGTCTCGCCGGATTCCCACCCTCTCCGTCACATCCTCAAACTTGCCATCGTCCTTGTTGTGCAGCAGCCGCACGCCGTCGCTCAAACAAACCGCAAGGTCCGTATGCCCATCATTATCAAAATCGCCCGCCGCACAGCCGAGCCCGCTGCCCTTAAGATCGATGCCCGCATCCTGTGTCACATCTTGGAATTTCCCGCCGCCCAGATTGTGCAGCAAGCGGCTCCTGCCGTTCGCATCGCCACTCACCAGAAATAGATCCGGTTTCCCATCGCCGTCGTAATCGAAGAAACACGCTCCCGTGCTCGGCCCAGGTCCGCCGGCACTTCCGTCGCCGGGCTTCGCAACGAAAGCGCCGGCCTGCGGCATAAATCGCACGGGAATCGCGGCCGGCACTTCCACCACCGAGCTGCGCGGCAACTCCGCCAGCGAGAGTCTCCCTTGATCGCCGTAACCCGCGCCAAATGGCGCTCCCAGGTGTTCCGTCGTAATTTTCTGAAACCGCGCCAGATGCTCCCGCGCCGCAGTCGCATCCCCCTTGCGCTGAAACGCTCGCGCCAATCCAAACTCCGAAGAAGCATGATACGGATAAAGCGCTAGCCCCTTCTGAAACGCCGCGATGGCCTCGTCATATTTCTGCAGCTGCGTGTTCAGGTAGCCGACAAAATAGTAGGCATCCGCCTCTTGCGTGATCTCCGCGACGTGCTGGAAAGCCGCGATTCCTTTTTCCGTCTCACCAAGATCTTTGTAGACCAGCCCGAGGTGGTACCACGCATACGGATCCTGTGGCAGCTTCTCGGCCGCTTCCTCGAGCGCCGCTCGCGCTGCCTCCAGCTTTTGCTGCCCCATCAGCGCAATGCCCAGATTCAGCCGCGCCACCGCGAATTTCGGATCGGCCGCCAGCGCTTGCTCAAAATATTTCTGCGCATCGGGGGGCCGCTGCTGGTTCATGTAAGCCACACCCAGCGTATTGAAGCGGTAGGCTTCCGCCGCATTTGCAACGGTCGCGGGCTTCTTCGACACAGCAGCTTTCTCTTGCGCGGGCATCGCGTTCGAACGGAGCAACAACGCGGCACCACCAACCAAAACAGAAAAAGCGAGAACCATTCCTGATCTACGCCAATGCTGGATTTTCATGATTATTTTTCTTCCCGTTCGCCTGGGATTCCTAAACCTCGCTCTTTCCACATCCGCGCCATTGGAATTCTGTGGGCTGCCACAACCATCGTCAATCGTTTTATGTAGCTTGTTCTTTTTCCGATCGCGCTTGACCTCCATCGCCCACCCGCATACTCTCGCGCATTACCCTATGCACCTTTCTCCCTACTCCACCATCCAGGAAATCTCCCGGGGCATCCGTTCGAAATCCTTCTCTCCAATCGAAATCGTCGACGCCCATCTCCAGCGGATCGCCTCCTGCGAGCCCAAGCTCAATGCTTTTGTCCATCTCGACGAGCACGAAGCCCGCATCCAGGCTGCCGTCGCGCAATCCTCCGTCTTGCGGGGTGATCCCCTAGGCCCGCTCCACGGAGTCCCTGTCACCGTCAAGAGTTGCGTCGACGTCGCTGGTTGGCCCTGCCCGGCCGGTTCTCTTCTTCGAAAAGACCACGTGCCCCAGCAGGACGCCCCGCTCGTCTCGCGTCTCAAAACCGCCGGCGCCATCCTCCTCGGCAACACCAACACTCCCGAATTCTTGATGGCCTACGAAACCAACAATCTCCCCAACGGAAAAACGAGCAATCCCTGGAACTTGTCTTACTCCGCAGGCGGCTCCAGCGGCGGCGAAGCTGCGGCCATCGCCTCAGGCTGCTCTGCGGGCGGCGTCGGCAGCGATGGCGGCGGTTCCATCCGCGTCCCCGCGCATTTCTGTGGAATTTCCGGACTGAAGCCGACTCCCGGCCGCATCCCTGCAACAGGACATTTCCCAGCGGGGGTCGGCGCGTTCTCCTGGATTGGCGTAGTCGGCCCCATGGCTCGCACCATCGCCGATGTGCGCCTGCTCTTCGAAGTGATGGCCGGTCCCGACGCCGGCGACGCCCTCAGCGCGCCTGTTCCGCCACGCCGATGCCGCGAAAGCGATCTGCGCGGCCTTCGCGTGGGAATCCTGGAGAGCGATGCCCTTGGCGTCGCTACGCTCGAAACGCGCGCCGCTGTCGCACATGCAGCAAAGTCCCTCGCCGAGCAAGGATTCCGCGTCGAACCGTTCAGGCTCAGCGGGTTGGATCACGCCTTGGAACTCTGGTGGTTCTTCTTCGGCTCGATCATCGGCAATCTGCTTCAGCCCGGCATTGCCGGCCACAAAGATGAAACCAGCCCCATGCTGCTTGAATATCTCTCGCGCGCCGCCACCCCAGACCCCATCTCTCTCGATCGATTCATGAAAGCGTGCGCGGAGCGCGATCTGCTCCGCGCGGAAATTCTCCGCCAGATGCAAGACGTGCCCATCCTGCTCTCACCCGTCTCTTCGAATCCCGCGTTTCATCATGGAGAAGGAAGCTACGCCCCCGGCACCGGCTATCGCGACACCATGCGCTTTTCCCAATGGTTGAACTTGACTGGTTTTCCCGGCGCTTCTGTGCCCGTAAGCCATTCGAGCGAGGGCCTGCCCATCGGCGTCCAGATCATTGGCCGCCCCTTTGAAGACGAATTGGTTTTGTCGGTTGCGGAAGCCATCGAAGCCGCATGCGGCCCGTGGCAACCTCCGCCGCTGGAAATTCCTTAGCGCGTCGAAGACCTCAGGGCGGTGGCTGCTGCTTAAGCTCCGGATTGGGCACAAGAAGTTCCCCCGCCGACTCGCGTTCCTTGTCCAGCCGCTTATCGATTGTCTTCTCAGCCGCCGCGAACTCCGCCTGCGCCTCTTTCTGTCGTCCCAACTGCGTAAGGATTCTTCCCCGCAAAAAGTGGCTGCCATGTGTCTCGGGCGACAGACGCACCGCGGCATCCGCCATTTTCAATGCTTCGGGCAATTTCTGCTGCTTCTGATAAAGCTTGGCCAGCCCCAGGTACGCTCCTTCGCTTTTCGTATCTCGCTCCAACGCGTCGCGAAACGCTTTCTCAGCTGCTTCATCCTTTTGCAAGCGCGCGTAGAGAACTCCTAGTTGCTCATAGTTGTCGGCGAGATCCGGTTCCAGCGCAATGTCTTTGCGAAACTCCGCTTCCGCTCGCTCATTGTCGCCCGCTCCCATATAGGCCATTCCCAGATCAAAATGCAGAAAGGGAAGGTTCGCGTTTCCGGCGGCGGCGCGCTCCAGCTCCGCCGTCGCCTCCGGTACTTGGTAGCGGTTGAGATAAGCCTTGCCGAGAATCAGATGAAACTCCGGAGTCTCGCCGCCCACCTCCACCAAGCGCGCCAGCGCTCTTTCATCCACGTCATTTTTTCCAGCGTTGTGCGCCGCGATGCTGAGCACGTACAGATACATGACGTCATTCGATTCTTGCGGCCAGATCGGCTCGAGATGCGCGACCGCATTGTCGTAATGTTTCGTAAACAGCTCGCATAGTCCCAACAAGTATCTCGCCTGTCGGGAATCTGGCTGGTCTCGAACCACTGACGACAGCGGCGCGATGGCCGCGCCATATTCGCCCTGGTGGTAGTAGACCAATCCGATGTTCAGCCGGATCCCGCTCACCTTCGGCTCCAGTTTCGCCGCTTTTTGCAGAAGTCTCAGCGCCTGATTCCAGTCTTTGCGGCGCATGGCGATCACGCCCAAATTGGAATACGCGGCTCCCGCCTGCGGGTCTATCGTGAGCACCTTGCGGAACGCTTTTTCCGCGCTATCAAGGTCGCCCTCTTGCAGCGCCGCCTGTCCTTTCGCAAACAGCGCTGGCGCATCCAGTTGCGCACTTTTCTTTGCCGTCGACGCGCTTTCTTGGGCATCAGCGTCGGCCACCAGTCCACGTCCTGACGCCAGTCCCAAGGCCAGCAAGCATGCAATCTTTCGGAAGTTCCACAAACGTTCGCGCATGGCCATTTAGTTTCCGGCAGTGCCCCCCGGATTACAAGAACCGAACGCCTCCGCGCGCCAACATTTCTCCAAAATCGCCTCCTATTTCCGTGTCTTCTCCGCCTGTCTGCGCGGGGAGCTCAAACTTCCCTCTTGACAAGGTTCCCGGAATGCCGTATTAACTCGTTTTAATAAACTGTTTCGGTGCCTTTTTGCGCTTGTCGAGTATCAGGGGGAGTGGCCAATGAGGGACCGGATGCAAACATTTTTTTCAGGGGTGCCCGCTTTTACCTTGATTCCGATTCCTTCGTGTTCCATTCCCTGCCCAGCTTCAGAAACAATTTGGAGGGGTGACAAAGTGATTGAAAAGACGAATTCTTTTTTTGTCTCGCTGTGCAAGCCGGCAACAGCCTGCCTCTTTCTCTTCGCGCTGTTTGTCATGCTCGGCCTCCCGATCGCGGCTCAAGCGCAGGACTCCGGCTCCATTACCGGCACCGTCCGCGACACTTCCGGCGCTGTCGTTCCGGACGCCGAAGTGAAATTGACGAGCGCGGCGATCGGCATCACTCGCACCAGCACCACCAATGGCGATGGCGACTACCTTGCCGCTGTTTTACCTCCCGGTGTGTACGACATGACCGTCACTGCCAAAGGTTTCAAGGTCTACCAGGCCAAAAAGATTATTGTCCGCGTGGCGGAGAAGGGCCGCGTCGATGTCATCCTCCAGGTCGGCCAGATCACCGAAAACGTGGTCGTCGAAGGGTCCAACGTCGCGCAAGTGGAAACGCAGTCGTCCGAGATCTCCGGCGTCGTTACCAGCAAGGAAATCAGCCAGCTGGAATTGAACGGCCGCAACTTCACGCAGCTCGTCACCTTGGTCCCCGGCGTCAGCAATCTTACGGGGCAGGATGAGAGCCAGGTCGGCCTGAACGGAAGTATTTCTTTTAGCGTCAACGGCGGCCGCGGAGAGTACAACAACTGGCAGATCGACGGCGCCAACAATATGGATACGGGTTCCAACGCCACGCTGAACACTTATCCAAGCGTCGACGCCGTGGCCGAGTTCCGCGTCCAAACCTCCAACTACAGCGCTGTTTACGGCAGAAACGGTTCCGGCAACATCGAAGTCATCACCAAGTCTGGCACCAAGTCCTTCCACGGCGACGTCTATGAATTCATCAAGAATGACGCTTTCAATGCCAACGACTTTTTTGACAACGCTGCCGGCAATCCCCGGCCTTCGGACAAGAAGCACGACTTCGGCTACACCATTGGCGGGCCGGTTTTTATTCCTGGCCACTATAATTCCAACAAAGAGAAGACTTTCTTCTTCTGGTCCGAGGAATGGCGCCGCGAGCGCGACCCCTTCCCCTTCAACCAGCAAGTTCCCTCCAGCGCCGAACGTGGCGGGAATTTCAACGATGTTTGCCCCGGCACGGAGTGCCCTATCGACTCGGCTACCGGCCTGCCATTCCCCGGAAACAACGTTCCCATCGACCCTAACGCCAAGGCCATCATGAACGCGCTGATTCCTGCTCCCACGCTTGACAGTGGAGCCAATTCGTTCTTTATCGCTTCCGTTACCGAACCGCTCACCTGGCGTCAGGAACTGGTTCGCATCGACCACAATTTCAACTCGAGACTCCGCCTGATGGGGCGCTACATCCACGACTCTTATTCGAGCGTCGACCCCACCGTCAGCTTTGTCGGAAATCCGTTTCCATCCATTCAAACGAAAATCGGGACTCCCGGAACCAGCTTTGTGATCCACCTTACGGCCACCGTCACCCCGACCCTCCTCAATGAGTTCGTCGCTAGCTATTCGGCCGACCACCTCCTCCTCACCAATACCGGCCCTTTCCAGGTTCCCGCCGGCTTTACCATGACTGGTCTTTTCCCTACCGGCTCTGGCGGAGCGCAGTTTGAGCAAATACCTGGCGTCTCCCTCGCCAACGGCACGGCTTACGGCGGCGGCTTCACCATCAATCCCGGCTTCATGCCCTGGATCAACTCCAACCCGACATACGCCTACCGCGACACGGTCACGAAAATCATCCGCAACCACAACCTGCAGTTCGGCGGCGAGCTCATCGCCATCCAAAAGAATGAACCGAGCGCCCCAACGAGCGTGGGACTCGGCGGCGTTTTGACCTTCGATGAATCGAATACCAATGTCTCTACGGGAAACTCCTTCGCCGACTTCCTCCACGGGAATATCGCTTCCTACGCGCAAACCAGTGCTATTGTGAAGTACTACTACCGTTACAAAATCTTCGAGCCCTACTTCCAGGATGACTGGCATATCACCAAACGTCTGACCCTGAACCTGGGGCTGCGCGTCAGCCTGTTCGGAACCAATCGCGATAGAACCAGAACCTCGTTCAATTTTGAACCCTCTGCGTACACCGCCTCCACGGCCCCGGCCATTGATGACGCGAATGGCACCGCAACCGGTGTGCCGGGCGCTCTCATACCGAGCGCCACTGCCAATCCTTTCGACGGGATCGTCCAATGCGGAGGCAAGGGCGGCACCGCTTCTATCCCGGCCGCGGTTCTCGCCGCTTTTCCCTCTGCCACTGTTGCCGGAACTTCTTTACCGGGATGCGTCAAGGGCCATCTTTTCAATCCGGGGCCCCGCATCGGATTTGCCTTTGATCCCTTTGGCGACGGCAAGTCCGCCATTCGTGGTGGATACGGAATCTTCTTCGAGTACGGTAATGGCAACGAAGCCAACGCCGAATCCCTGGAAGGCACCCCACCCCGCGTTCTCACCGCCAGCCAGCCAAACATCGCTCCCAACGGCGTCTCCTGCACGGCCAGCTCCGGATATACCTGCATCGGGGGCGGGGGCGGCGTGTTCCTCCCGTTCTCCGTCAATAA
>Ga0207152_1178_pt1 | contig 13379 bp, 15 predicted proteins | sample Alteio_BWMinHeat_30_FD_153590 | JGI IMG/M metagenome (GOLD analysis project Ga0207152, IMG submission 153590) | Enriched cells from forest soil in Barre Woods Harvard Forest LTER site, Petersham, Massachusetts, United States -... | ecosystem: Environmental > Terrestrial > Soil > Temperate forest >... | reverse complement strand
AAAAAATGTACTTGTCACTGAAAAAAATGACAGTTCAAAACCTATTGAACAAAAAAGTGATATTCCTGTTCAACAGCAAAATTTTTCGAACGCTGTAAAATTGTTTAAACAACAATATTCTGAGGCCGAAAACGAGTTGAAAAAATCATCTATCAGAACAAAACGAGGAACAAAATTTAGGGATATTATGAATGGTAATAGGGTGTTTCAGAATTGGGTTGGTATAGTCGATGAAATGTCAACAACCCATAATGGTAAGGCATACTTTAGTGTAACAATTCCCAACTCTGATATTACAATCTCGAATAATAACAATGAATTCTCTGATATCGTAGATTACACCCTAATAGAACAAAATAGCCATTTGTATTCAATTATTTCTGAATTGAAAAAAGGAGACAAAATTTTATTAACTACTCAATCCATTCAAACAAATACTTCTCATTATATTCAATTTCAAACTTTTTCAACATATCAATATATTCTTCACGGAAAGTTTTCTTTTGGTGGTGTATTTCCTGATTTAATATATAGTTATATACATGCTCTATTTGTGAATGAGCATATGAAAAAGCACCATAGCCTTCCTGCCAGGAAAATTTTCCTTTTACCAGTTTTCTATCATTAATGAAATTGGATGAGTTATTCTTTACATCTCTTGCCAAATCAGATATGGACATAGAAGGCCGTAAGCCAACGAAAGCATGAATATGGTCCGGCATGCCATTGACAATGATTGATTTTTGTTCTTTGCCTTTTATTATTCCTGCTATGTATTTATGCAGTTCGTCTTTCCATGCTTTGCCTATCAGGTTTTCACGGCCTTTTACAGCAAAGACAATTTGAATATAGATTTGGGAGAAAGTGCCGGGCATAATGTTTTAATAATGTCACCCCTTCGGGGTTTATATAGCGAATATAATGTGTTTTTATAATTATGTCATCCCTTCGGGATTGTGTTGTAATTAATATTTATGGTCTATAACCATTACAGCCTTTCAGGCTTATCTTTTATCAACACCGAAGGTGTGTTATTATTATAGTCTATAACCATTACAGCCTTTCAGGCTTAGTCTCATTTAACACCGAAGGTGTGTTATTATTATAGCAATATAAGAGACAAATGATTAACCCTGAAAGGGTGATATTCTTTCGTGATAAAAAATAGGTTAACACTATACCAAATGAAAACTCTCAATGAACTTGGTGGTAAAATTGCCTTCTCTAAACTGTTTATTACGCATCAGCTGCTGATGGAATGGTATGGTGGTTTTAATACCTTCTATCACGTATTCGCTTAATGCACGCTCCATGGTATTAATAGCCTCTTCGCGTGTTTGTGCTGTTGCGATAACCTTAGCTATCATTGAATCGTAATAAGGAGGTATCACATAGCCTGCATAGATATGAGAATCTACACGCACACCATGGCCACCGGGTGTGTGCAATACCGTTATTCTACCGGGGCTTGGACGGAAATCGTTGTAGGGGTCTTCGGCATTAATGCGGCATTCTATTGCGTGCATTTCAGGCTCATAGTTGCGTCCGCTAATTTCAATACCTGCAGCTATTTTTATTTGTTCTTTTACGAGGTCGTAGTTAATTACTTCTTCTGTTACGCCATGCTCTACCTGTATACGGGTGTTCATTTCCATAAAGTAGAAGTTGCGGTGTTTATCTACCAGAAACTCTATGGTACCTACACTTTCGTAATTGATGGCTGAGGCGGCTTTGATAGCAGCTTCACCCATTTTTTTGCGCAATTCAGGAGTCATGAAGGGTGATGGAGATTCCTCCACCAGCTTTTGATGGCGGCGCTGTATAGAGCAATCACGTTCGCTGAGATGACATACTTTACCAAACTGGTCGCCGGCTATTTGTATCTCTATATGGCGCGGTTCTTCTACATACTTTTCCATGTAGATGCCATCATTCTTAAATGAGGCTCCTGCTTCTGCTTTTGCATTATTATAAGCCTTTTCTAATTCTGATTCTTCCCATACCACGCGCATACCTTTACCGCCACCACCGGCAGTAGCTTTGAGTATAACAGGGTAGCCCATTTCTTTAGCTAATCCTTTTGCCTCTTCCACACTTTGTAATAAGCCATCAGAACCAGGTATAACAGGTACACCCGCTTTTATCATGGTGTCTTTTGCTGTGATCTTGTCGCCCATGGCGCGGATCATGCCGGGAGTAGGGCCAATAAATTTGATATTATACTGGGCACATATCTCTGAGAAATTAGCGTTCTCAGCCAAAAATCCATATCCCGGGTGTATCGCATCTGCATTAGTAATTTCAGCAGCAGCCATGATGTGCGGGATATTGAGATAGGAGTCTGCACTTTGTGGTTTGCCTATACACACCGCTTCATCTGCAAAACGGACATGAAGACTATCCTTATCGGCAGTAGAGTACACAGCAACCGTTCTTATGCCCATTTCGCGGCAGGTACGTATGATACGCAATGCTATTTCTCCACGATTGGCTATTAATATTTTTTTAAACATTTTTTTCAAATGGCTCAATGGCTCAATGGCTCTATGGCTCAATGAAAACACTGATTTTTTAACTTGTAACAATCTTTTTTCTCGAAGTAGTCAATATTTTACCTAATACTTTATTGATTTCTTCTATTTTATTGATCAATAGTTTGCAATCAGGATAGTTAGGACTGTATTCGCAAAGCCATAACCAATATTGAGTTTCTTCTGCTTCCTTTGCCGCTATTCTTATCTTATGTATAAAATCAGCTTTGCTTTCTGCATTTTGCGCTTCCATTGAATTAGCCCCTATAGAAGTTCCTGATTTTAGTAATTGTCTTGCTAAAACAAATTGCTTATTTTTTTCCAGTTGCTCACAATATTCAATAACCATTAATGAAAAGTCAAACGACAATTTAAGAAGAGGGTTTTTATCGAATAATTCTCTTTTCACACTAGTATTTGAATTGAGACATTGAGCAATTTTCTAATTAAATTGGTTCTACTAAGAATAAAGGCTGATCATATTCTACGGGTGAAGCATCATCTGCTAATATTTTTACTATTCTGCCACTTACTTCGCTTTCTATTTCATTAAACAGCTTCATTGCTTCTATAATGCATAATACCTGGCCTGGTTTTATTTCATCACCTACATTTACAAACAATGGCTTATCAGGCGATGGACTGCGGTAGAATGTGCCAATCATGGGTGATTTAATAGTAATGGTGTTAGTGCTTGGGGGAGCAACCGGTGCCGGTGCAGCTACCGCTTGTGCCGGTGCTGATGCTGCTATTTGTGGCGCCGGTGCCGGCATTTGCATTGGTGCCTGGTAAGTGGTAATATAAGGTGTTGATGCACCCTCTTGTTTAATTGTGATCTTAAAATCACCATCCTCTACACTTAATTCGCTTATGTTGGATTTATTGATCATTTTGATCAATTCCTGAATTTGTTTATACTCCATGAGCAACTAATTTATGATTTGTGATGTATCGTTTATGATTGATTACAAATCGAGTTACAAAAATATTGCCTTGTCCTGTTCGGATCAGCTATTATTCTTTCACGCGCTCTATATAGGCGCCTGTTTTACTGTCTATTCTTATTAACTCATCTGTATTGACAAAAAGAGGTACGTTCACTGTTGCGCCGGTTTCCATGGTAGCAGGTTTCAATGTACGTGTAGCCGTATCGCCTTTTACACCCGGTTCAGAATAGGTGACACGTAAAACCACGTTTGGTGGCAGTTCCACACTCATTGGTAGTTCTGTTTCTGTATTTACCAGTACAAAACATTCCTGTCCTTCTTTATATAATTCCGGATGCTCTATTGAAGAAGCACTAACGATTATCTGTTCAAAAGTGGCAACGTCCATTAAATTGAAACCGCTATCGTCTTTATACAGATATTGATAGTTGCGGCGCTCTACACGAACGGGGAAGATAGTATCTACTGAGTTCCAGGTATGTTCTATAGAACGGGTGTTGTCTACACCTTTCAGTTTTGCCCAAAATTTTGCTGCCGCACGAGCTGTTTTGTTCTGTCCAAATTCTATTACTGTGTAAAGGCTGCCATCTAATTTGATGATGAGGCCTGTCTTGATGTCTGCTGTTGTAGCCATATAGTTTTTTAGTCGGGTTGCAAAAGTAATCATTAAAGCCGAAAAGCGAAATCTGGACTTAGGTGATTTTGCCCGAAAAAACCATTTTTTCCACCGGATTATTGCCAAAATCGTATGGAATATGGGCAAAACCGGGCATTTTTTGTGTAATTATTAAATTTGCCTTTTTGCCGATTTTTATACTTCCAAGCTCATTTTCCAGCTCCATTGCGACGGCTCCATTCAGCGTTACGGCATTAATAGCCTCCTCAGGTGTCATTCTGAGTTGGGTACAGGCTATAGTAAGTAATAATGGCACGTTACCTGAGGGGCAGGAGCCGGGGTTATAGTCTGTTGCCAGGCATACGGGCAGACCTGCGTCTATCATTTTCCGGGCGGGCTGGTAGTGCATGCCCAGGAAGAAGGCTGCGCCGGGCAGCAAGGTAGGCATGGTGTTGCTGCCTTTCAGGGCTTCTATTTCTGCATCGCCAACACATTCTAAATGGTCTACGCTGATGGCATGGTGCTTTACACCCACCTCTACACCGCCTGAGTGATGTAGCTGGTTAGCATGTATCTTTGGTTTGAGTCCATACTTCCAACCAGCCTCTAAAATACGTTCGGTATCTGCCACGCTGAAGAAGCCTTCTTCGCAGAAAACATCTATATAATCTGCCAGGCCTTCACCTGTTACTTTGGGTAATAATTGCTTAATTATTAAGTTGATATAACCTTCTTTATTTTCTTTATATTCAGTGGGATATGCGTGAGCAGCCAAGAAAGTTGCTTTAATAGGTATAGGGGCATTATCCTTGAGTTTGCGGATGACACGGAGCATCTTTAATTCACCTTCTTCATTGAGACCATAGCCGCTTTTTATCTCTATGGCACCAGTGCCGGTAGCCATTACTTTGTGCAGGCGAACAAGACTTTGATCGTAGAGTTCTTCTTCGCTGGTCTCGTTTAGCTTGCGGGCAGAGTTGAGGATACCGCCGCCTCTTGCTGCTATCTCGGCATAGGTAAGGCCTTTGATGCGATCTACAAATTCCTGCTCACGGCTGGCTGCAAAAACGAGGTGGGTATGTGAATCGCACCAAGCGGGTAAGACCAATCTACCCGAAGCGTTGATGGTATGATCGGCTTGCAGCTCCGGTATATCTTCCATCTTACCAAAGCTGTGGATCTTGCCGTACTCAGCAAACAGCCAGGCATGCTCAAGACTGGGTAGCACCGCCATGTCTTTGCCAGATACTCGTTTTTGGTGTACTGCATCTGATTCTACGTTGCAGAGCTGGGTGATATTTGTAATTAATAAACGCATATTTCAAAAGTAAAAATTAAAGCTTAACCACAAAGGCACAAAGAAGCACAAGGGTTCACAAAAATGGTTATGTACAATATTTTTTTTAGTTAGATTTTTTTATCCGAACAATCAGATGATAATCAATGTATTAAGTCTAAAAAATTGCGCATTTACTGCTCACTTCCTGCACAGTTTGCAATTTGCTATAACAATAAAATAAAGAGCTTCAAACGAAAAGAAAATAGGACGTTGTTTCTTTTTGATAATCACCCCGCCTATGAACTCCGTTCGTTCCCTTGCAGAACCCCTCATGAATCCCGAAGGTTCGGGAGAGGGGAGTCTTTTCAAGAGCAAAGTTACTATTGAGGTGTGCAGATGAGCAAATATGTGGATAAGTATTAGTCCCTGGTACGTGGGCTGGGGAACATGCCACAAGTTAAATTTTAACCACAAAGGCACAAAGAGGAACACAAAGTTCACAAAGCTAAATGTAATTTCTCCTAAGTTCAGGATGCGCATATTCACATATTGCAACCCATCGCAACATCCGGAACAACTTAGGTGATCCCCGTCCAGTTCAAAAGTAAAAATTCAAAAGGCAAAGGGTATTGTAATTGCTTTTAGTCACCATATATACTTGCAAGAATAACGAGAACAGTAATTACAACACAAATAATTAGAGGAATCCATATTGGTTTAGCTCTATACTGAGTCTGATTCCCAATATATTTTTTCCAAAACAAATTATCAAGAACAAGCCCTCCAATCCCATTAATAAAAAGTGTTAACCCACTTGATCTGCTATTCGTATTTATGACAGACGAAATTAACCATAATTCTAAGGCTGTATATAAGATGCCAAAAGCTAAAACAAAAAATGTAGCAATTTTGTTCTTGGTTTTTGCAATATTTATGGCTAATAAGATAGAGCCTGATAATACACTAAACAAAATTGAAAAGATATAGATGACCCGTTCTGAATAATATAGCGGAGCATTTATATCCGTAACAATATATTTCTTCCAGTTTTTTCTGAATAAGCCATTATCCTGATTCTCTTCCTGCTTTTGGATAGATAGCTTCCTTTCTTCTAACTCCATTTTTATTTTGTCCATTTCATCAGTAGAAAATATCCTACCTCTGTTTTGCAATTCAGCTATTGCAGCTTCAATAGCTTTCGGTGTATATTTAGATATATTATTCGTGTACTCTTCTAGACCCTCATTAGATTTTGCTATCATTAGCTTTTGAAAATTGATATCCATCTTTAATATTATTCTTGAAAAGTTTGTTGTCGTTTACCTAATAATGTATTCCTTTCCATATTGAAATATAGTTATGTCAAAGGTGAAAAGTAATGTAAGATAAAAATAAAAAGTCCCAGCCATAAGACCGGGACTTTCTTAAAATATATGGATGTACTTATTATCCTAAGTATCCTTTCAGTGCTGTGCTGTAACGTGCTTTTTGCAAACGTTTGATAGCACGCTCTTTTATCTGGCGGATACGTTCTTTGGTAAGATCGTATTTTTCACCAATTTCTTCTATGCTCGGACCCGCATCACCTTCCAGGCCAAAATAGGCAGCCAAAATTTCAGCTTCGCGTGAGCTTAAAGATTTGAGTATGCGGCGTATCTCTGTGCGCAATGAATCTCTCATTACATCATCATCGGTATCCGCGCCACCTGCAAGCAGGTCGCCCATAGCTACATCTTCTGCTTCGTGCACCGGTGCATCGAGTGAAGTGTGGCGTGAGTTGCTGGTGAAGATATTGGTTACTTCAGTTTCACTCATGTCGAGGATGTCTGCCAATTCTTCAGTAGATGGTTCGCGCTCGTTCTCCTGTTCGAATGCAATGAATGCTTTGTTTGCCTTATTGTAGGTGCCTATCTTATTTTGTGGTAAGCGAACTAAACGTCCTTGTTCTGCTAAAGCCTGCAATATAGACTGACGGATCCACCATACGGCGTATGATATGAACTTAAAACCTTTGGTTTCATCAAAACGCTGTGCTGCTTTGATAAGGCCCAAATTACCTTCATTGATCAAATCACTCAGAGATAAACCCTGATGCTGGTACTGTTTTGCGACCGACACTACGAAACGAAGGTTAGCCTTAACTAACTTTTCGAGTGCCCTTTGATCGCCCATATGTATTTTTTGCGCAAGTGTAGTTTCCTCTTCCGGAGTGATCATAGAGATCTTACTAATTTCCTGAAGATACTTTTCTACCGCCTGCGAATCACGATTGGTGATCTGGGTGGCAATCTTTAACTGCCTCATAATTAAAATGTTTAATACTTGTTATCTATCTACACTATCTTTAGACGTAAAAAAACCATAAAAGGTTAGTTCATGTCATTTTATTTTCGTATTAACTATCACAAAACGCGTTCCACAAACTTTTTATTTTACTGTATAAACCTAAAACTTTGTTAACAAGTTCTGAAGTCTGCGCCTGGTAAGGGTTGTAGGGTTATGGAAATAACTTATAAGCCTATAAGAGGTGCCATGAATTTTGCTGCTTTGGCAGAAAAAGTGTGCAAAGGTATATGTCCTGTGTCAAAAATGCTAACTTTGCAGCCTTATTTATGTCAAAAAATCGTCAACTTTAACATTTCCATGGCACAAGACCTGTATCAACATCCTGATTATTACCTGTTAGATGAGCTATTAACGGAAGAACATAAACTGATACGTGACTCCGTACGTGCTTATGTAAAAAAGGATATTAGCCCTATAATAGAAGAATATGCCCAAAAGGCAGAGTTCCCTAAGCAGATCATTAAGGGATTGGCAGATGTAGGCTGTTTTGGCCCTTTTATACCTGAACAATATGGTGGATCAGGCCTGGACTATATCTCTTATGGTATTATGATGCAGGAACTGGAGCGTGGTGACTCCGGTGTGCGTTCTACGGCATCTGTGCAGGGGTCGCTTGTGATGTATCCCATCTATAAGTATGGCAGTGAGGAGCAAAAGAAAAAGTATTTACCTAAACTGGCCAGTGGTGAGTTGATGGGCTGCTTTGGACTTACGGAGCCTGATTTTGGCTCTAACCCAAGCGGTATGCTGAGTAATTATAAAGATGCGGGTAGCCATGTAGTGCTGAACGGCAGTAAAATGTGGATCAGTAATGCACCCTTTGCAGATATAGCTGTGGTATGGGCAAAAGATGAAAATGGGGATATTCGTGGACTGGTTGTGGAACGCGGTATGGAAGGGTTCTCAACGCCTGAAACACATGGAAAATGGTCGCTTAGGGCTTCTGCAACCGGCGAATTGGTTTTTGATAATGTAAAAGTGCCTAAGGAAAATATATTCCCGAATGTAAAGGGACTGAAGGGGCCGCTGGGTTGCCTGTCGAGTGCGCGCTATGGTATAGCATGGGGGGCGTTGGGATGTGCTATGGATTGCTATGATACGGCACTACGTTACTCTATGCAACGTGTACAGTTTGACAGGCCTATTGGCGGCTTCCAGTTAACTCAGAAGAAGCTGGCCGAAATGATAACCGAAATAACCAAGAGCCAACTGATGAACTGGCGCCTGGGTGTGCTGCGTAATGAAGACCGCGCTACGCCCGCACAAATATCTATGGCTAAGCGTAACAGCGTAGATATAGCGCTAAAAATATCAAGAGAAGCAAGGCAGATACTAGGTGGTATGGGTATAACAGGCGAATACAGCATTATGCGCCATATGATGAACCTGGAATCGGTTGTTACTTATGAAGGTACTCATGATATACACCTGCTGATAACGGGTATGGATGTGACGGGGCTGAATGCGTTTAAGTAGAAGCCCCCTCCCGACCTCCCCCGACAGGGGGAGGAGGTACATTTTTTTTCTTCTCAGAACGATATACGTATATCATCAGTGAGGCAATGAAGGCGAGGCTGAAGATGAGTATTTCAAATGCGTGCAGGTCTTTGTGCAGGGATATTAAAAAGAAGGCTGTGAAGGTGGCGCTGAGCATGCCTATTATCCTGTCTATAATCTTAATTCTTATCGATAGACATACTATATAAATAACCGGAACAATAAGTTCCAGCCAATTGGTATTGCCCATTTGGCTATGCAATGACAGGAATATGGCTATGGCAGTGAGGTATATATAAGCTATGATGCGAAAGACTTTTCTTGCAAACGGAGTCATTACATTTTATTAAGGTCTTCGAATTGAGGAAGGCGTGATACTTTCTTATATAATTTTTTTTGACGGGCAATAATTATTATAGTTATTCCAAACAGGAAGCAAATAATATTCAGTACAGTTGTTTCTAAGGGCATAGAGGGAATAGGCTTATCTCCTAAAGACTGTATTAAATAATATGCTCTGGCGTAAAAAAATAATAGGAATGCTAAGGCCAGCGTTCCGAAAAAATAATCCAATACTTTATTCTTAATGAAGATTAAAAAAATCGAAAAAGTGCATAATGCAATACCCCATATCTTATAAACAATGAAGTGAGACGTTGAATACATTATGAAATAAAATAGCAGGTAGATGATTGATATGATTCTGATCGATGTCAAGGCTTTCACGTTATACGATTTTTACTAAAATACATATTCATTCCTCATTTTGTAAATCATTTTTCCTGATTTTGACTGTATCTGGAATTTGCCTTTCATTTCTTTGCGCCAGAATTATACAAAAACTGATATGCGCAAGACATTTATACTTATTTTAGGCTCCATAATTACGACACAGGCTATATCTGCACAGACGAAAAAAAATGCCCAAAACCTGACACCTGCCCAGCAACTCATTGCCAATACGGGCGAAGATTCATTGAATAGTTTTTCGAATGGTTCGAGAACGGTAATCTCCGGTTACGGCGATCTTGCTTACCAGAGAGATTTTAATGAAGCAACATCTACCATTGGTCTGAAAAGGGCCGTGCTATTTGTAGGACACCAATTTAATAACCGTATTGCCTTTTTCTCTGAACTGGAAGTAGAAGATGCTAAAGTATCTGGCGGTGAACCGGGAGGGGAAGTATCTATGGAACAGGCATACTTAAAATTCAGCCTGAACCCACGCCAATATATTGTTGCAGGGTTGTTTGTGCCACGCATCGGTATTACTAACGAGAACCATTTGCCTATCAACTTTAACGGTGTGGAAAGGCCAATGGTAGAACAGCTTATTATACCCAGCACCTGGCGCGAACTGGGTGTGGGCTTTTATGGGCAGAGCGCCACTATACCATTTACTTATTGTATTGCTTTGATAAATGGGCTAAATAATGCAGGGTTTGAACATGGTACCGGTTTTGAAGGTGGCAGGGCAGAGGGGCGCAACGCAGGAGCGAACAACCTGGCGGTAACTGCTGCTGTACAATATTTTGCAGGCAACTGGAAATTCCAGGTATCTGGATACGCCGGAGGAACAACACCGCTGAAAAAGGCAGTGGCTGATACATTAGGACTAAGCGCCGGTAGCTTTGGAACGCCTTTATATTTAGCTGAAGCAGATGTGCAGTATAATAATAATGGGCTATCATTTAAAGCCTTGTATTGCAATGTATCAATACCTGAGGCGGATAAAATAAATTCTGCTTATGCCAACAACACACCCAGCGCTATGATGGGATTTTATGGTGAATTGGGATATAATTTATTACAAAAAACAAAGTCTAAAAAGTGGAGTAGTAAACAGCTTGTCGTATTTGGCCGATATGAAATGCTGGATATGAATGCTGCAATTCCTTCTAATGGAATAACAGATGGTACGTTGCAGCAGTCACATATTGTTGCAGGTTTTTGCTATCTTCCGATACCGAATGTGGTGATAAAAGCAGATATAAGGCTGATGAATACCGGTGCCGCAAATCCACTTATTACTTCATTGCCCTATAATCAAAATAATAGTTTCTTTAACTTAGGGATTGGTTATTCATTCTAAAAATGGACAGAAGAGATTTTATAAAAAAAGGTTCCTGTGGTATATGTGTGGCGCTTGGCTCCGGATTTTTGATGAGTGCCTTGCTGGAGGCTTGCGCCACACCACTGGGTGTTTATAAAACAGCTTCTGACAATAAACTGGTACGCATACCGTTAACCGAATTTAAAGAAAGTAATTACAAGATAATACGGGTCAATAACTACAATTATGACCTTGCTGTGCAGAAAAATGGAGATGGAAGTTATACTGTGTTGGAATTGATGTGTACCCATGCCGGGCAACCGCTTACCAAAACCGGGCAGAATTATTATTGCACACTACATGGCAGCCAATTTGATCATGCAGGACATGTAACAAAAGGGCCTGCAGAAAAAAATCTGAAACAATTGGAGACCACTACCACTAAAGACGAACTGTTAATAACATTGCCTGTTAGCTAAGCGCTTTGAGCGGTCTTTGCAATCTGAGCCATTTAATAACAGGGAACTCTTTTGTGGGATGATTTTGTGTAGGCTTTCTCACTTTTGTTAGTTTGCCATCCTGCACTATCTTTTCATGCATCAGTTTCCAGTCAATAGTTGTGGGTACATCCTCCTGCAGCCAATGCGTATAGGTGGCTTCGCAACACCAGTCGGGCAGCTTTTGCATGGCTTTTCTATGGGCTGGTCCATTCCTGAAACTTTTCATGTCTGTTTCGCCATTCCAGCAAGTAATTGTCCAGAAAACAGGGCCTTTGTCTATTAGTTCTACGCCTGTAATAAACCCTTTTGTTTTTATTAATTCTTTTACTGCCGCTTCATTCGCCCTGAAAAATGCAGGTAAGAAAAACAAAGAACGAACCTTTAAGCGTGTTAATGAAATGAATACCATTACAGACCTTTTTTTTCCTGCTGTTTAAAAGCGTACATGAAGCTGAACATAAGTATGCCCGACATGATGATGCCAACGATAAGCGCAGCTATGGTGAAAATGAAAAGTTTATAAATAAATGGGTTATGAAGATCAGTATGTGTATTGAGTGTTCTCAACAATTCTATGATACAAAAGAACATTCCCAATGCACCAAGGACTATATTTATTGCAGGTTTACGATAAAAAAGCTGAATAATGAAAGCCGTCAACATTCCTAATGCCTCATATACAATTTGGTGTAAGTAAAGAAACATGCCAAACCATGCTGCTGCCACTAATGAAAAATAGATAAGCGCTACCAACACTAAAATGCCATAATTTTTTCCGAAAGTATCTTTATATGAAGCGATCATTTTTTTCATTGTTTAAAAGTACATAAAGTCATTTGTTCAGCAGCCATGCTTCCATTTGTTCTTTTTCATTTACAGATAATGCCAGTACAATTTTCAGATGATAGGTATTATCCAGTTTTAATACATACTGGTAATCGCAACTATATAAGGGTTTGTTGTTATTGTCAAGATATTCCCAACGAACTTTTGCTTTTACTATCTTATTTGTCCATTGTCTTTTGCTCCATACAGTATGGCGCGCATGGATAATATGGTGTTGTATGTAAAAGCGCTTAACCTGTGCAAAAGCTGATTCGAGTTTGGTATAGTCAGTAAAACATACGGATGAATCATCTGATAAGAGGGTGCATGGCAGTGCATAGTGCCAGGCAATGCTTTTGGGGTCAAAAGTGTCTATAGCCTGTGCATAAGATTCGAAAAAGCTATTTACCGATAATATTGTCTGTTCTGTAACGATCATATGCCCTCTTTTTGCCGCGAATGTAGCTTTTTTGAGCAGGCAGGAAATGACTTTAAAAATATTTTTCCATTACTAATTCGTAAAATGGCCTGAGATTTATATTTTTGTATAATTCTTAGCGATTGAAGACCCTCCTGGATAATAAGCAACTGAATATAACGCTGCAGCGTTTAGCACACCAATTAGTTGAAAATCATATCAATTTAAAGGATACCGTTATCATTGGCATACAACCCCGTGGCATCTGGATGTCTGACCGTATAGCCCACCTGGTAAAGGAAATAACCGGGCTGAAAAAAATACAATATGGCAAGCTGGATATCACTTTTTACCGTGACGATGTGCA
>Ga0207152_1177_pt1 | contig 13512 bp, 14 predicted proteins | sample Alteio_BWMinHeat_30_FD_153590 | JGI IMG/M metagenome (GOLD analysis project Ga0207152, IMG submission 153590) | Enriched cells from forest soil in Barre Woods Harvard Forest LTER site, Petersham, Massachusetts, United States -... | ecosystem: Environmental > Terrestrial > Soil > Temperate forest >... | reverse complement strand
ATGCCCGCTTATTTTCAGGATCAGGCGAAGAGCCCGCTCGCGAACGTGCTCGATGGCGACGTGGCAAAACAGATCAACGCACTCTGGCAATATTTGCAGTTGGGCGACAAGATGCCGCCGCCGCCGAAGTGATAAATTCTCCGGGAGAAGGAGCAATTCCTGGCATTAGATTCGTTTCACTGGATTTATCTCGACACACTATTCTGTCGTTTGTAAAATGTCTCTACCCGCATTGCCCAATACCAATGCGGGTAGAGACATTTTTTAGACCTGATTTTTTTTAAAGTTACAGTTTCAAGCCTCTTTGCATTTCCGAGTTCTTCTGTGTCTCCTTCAACGATTGAGACGCGCTCTAACGCCAGACGTTTTTGGTGACCTGATAGGCCGGGTAGATCCAGACGAAGTCGTCCTTTTTGCATTCCATGACGGGATAAACCGGGTTGTAGCTGGAAAGGCGGAAGATTTTTCCATCGCTGGATTGATGAAAGAGCTTGAAGAACACGCCTTCGTTCTTGAGCTTGCAGGCGACGAGGCAGCCGTTGCGCGGCTCGACGTTGGGCATCAGAATGGCGATGTCGCCGGAGCTGTATTTGGGTTCCATGGAATCGCCGGCAATGGTGACGGCAAAACTGTTTTCGTCGCGGCAGGTGGTGGCGGTGAACTCGTGCCAGGCGGCGTCGAGGTCGGTGTAGGCGACCAAGGCGCCGGCCTGCGCCCAGGAGACGATGGGCACCTCGCGGATTTCCTGTTTGATCTGCCGGGCCGCGCCGGGCGGCGGTGTGGGAAGCGGCTGCGCGCCGGGTCCGGGGTCATGGCCGAGGAGGTAATCAATGCTCACGCCCAAAGTGCCGGCCAGAACGCCGAGCTTGGCGGGGCTGGGGATGTTCTGGCAACTCTCCCAATTACCGATGGCGCTGAGGGAAAAGCCGGTCAAACGGGCCAGGGCCTGCTGGGTCAGGCCAAGGCGGGTGCGACCGATTCTCAGCCGTTCTGATAAAATATGCTCAATTTTTGTTTTTTTCACTTGACCTGTAGCGAATCATTGCCTAATTTCAAGGTAAGTATGGAGGTTGTGGGCCAGAACGCAAGTAGAAAATATCAGTTATGCTGGTATTTGTTGTGCTACCCACAAGAGCCGCAAATTGGAGCTGCCCGTGTGAATCTGGAAGAAACCCACCCCCCTTCCCCCCTCCCATTCGCTGGTTGCTCATGGAAGGGGGCGGATAAATTAGATCACGATACCCCGGGTGGCGGCTGCTATCGCAGCCTTACCCGGGGCTATTCTCGTTGTGCCCCTCCGGGGCGACCTTTCGTTGAACGTGCCACCTCTCCCCGGCCCTCTCCCCCGCAAGCGGCGGAGAGGGAGACGAATACCATGAGAACGCCATTCGCGGTTGGATTGGATTTTGGGGGTGCGGCGACTGCATGCGGACGATCGATACGCTGCAATTTAAAGTTCCCCGGACGGATGCCATGAAAATAGTTCGTGCCTTCCTTTTGCCGCCCAAGCGGAAACCGCGTGAAGCCCCGCCAGTCGCCGCGCCGGTGCCGCGCCCGTTTGATTTTGGTTTCACCGAGCGGCGTCCGCTGGTGCCGTTGCCGGCGGTGATGATGTTCCTGGACCGGACGGCGAACGAGGTGGTTGAGCTGATTGAGGACGGCAAGCTGCGCTGGGCGTTTGACATCCGCACCGCCAAGGCCGCCAGCCGGGAGGTGCGCGTTCTCCGCCAGAGCCTGTTCGAGTACACGGGGCTTTATGTGCGTGAACCGGAGGCCCAGCAGCCGGGTTCGGCGGAAGAGGAGGAGCGGGGCGTCATGAACCTGATTTTGCCCGAGGGAACGATGATTTCGTCGCCGTCCTTCCAGGACGGTTCAACGAACTGGCGGAAGCCCGTGCCGCAACCGGTGCTGCGCAAGCTGCGCGTGTCGGTATTTTCGTTTCAGAAGATGTTGTTTCCGTCGGAACCGGTTTTGTGGGGGACGGAGATTGCGCAATGTTTTTCGTGCAACAGCCAGCATATCATTAATCTGGTAAGGGAAAATTCGATCTCGGCGGTGAATCTGCGGCGCGGGCCGAAGGCGTCGCCGATCATTACCCGGGGCAGCGTGATTGAGTTTTTGAAGAAGCGGAGGATGTCGTGAGGAAGAATTCAGCCACGGATGGACACGATGAACATGGATATGGGAAAGACATTGAGCAGGAGGGAACGGAGCAAACAGAGGGCGGAAGTGGGAAAAGGCGGGAAGAAGCGGTTGGAAACCATGGATTTTTACCGCTTAAATTGCAGTTATTACCGGATAAATCGACCGGCCAACCGCTTCTTACCGCATATTACCGCCTGTTACCGGATAACGTTTTTTTGGGGCCAAGCGGGGGGAGATTCACCGCAGAGGCGCGGAGGCGCAGAGGGGAGTGCGGAATTATGCGGAAAAGGTGCGGATTTTTACGCATTTTTACGGGTGAGAAGCTTTTTCGGCAAAACGCGCCCCGAACGAGGAATTAACGTGAAAATAAGTGATGGATAAGGGTGCGGGGAATTTAGTAAATTAGGGTTACACATGAAACATGTCGCATTGTCCCGGCTGGGCCGTCGTTCCGAACCGCCCGCGATCTCGTGGTTGATGGAGGTGGCGCTGTCGCGCCCGCAAATGATCTCGCTGGCCGCGGGTTTCACGGACAACGAGACGCTGCCGGTGACGGACGCGCGCGAGCTGGTGGATGAGGTGTTGAAGTCGCGCAAGAACGGGCGGCCGTCGTTGCAGTACGGGATGCCGGCGGGCGACCCGAGGTTGCGGACGCTGACGGCGCGGGATTGCCGATTGAAGGACGGCGCGCCGGCGGAGAACAAGGCGTATTCGGCGGACCGAATGATCATCACGAACGGGTCGCAGCAGATGTTGTACATGGTGACGGAAGCGTTGTGCGACGAGGGGGACATCGTACTGGTGGAAGACCCGACGTATTTTGTTTATTTGAGCATCCTGCAAAGCCGGGGAGTACGGGGCCGGGGTGTCCGGCTGGCGGAGGACGGGATTGAACTGGAACACCTGGCAGCGGTGCTGGAACGCTTGAAAAAGAGCGGCGAAATCCGGCGCGTGAAGTTTTTGTATCTGGTGAGTTATTACCAGAACCCGACGAGCGTGACGACGAGCTTTGCGAAGAAGGCGGGCGCGTTGAAACTGCTCAAGCAATATGAACGCGCGGCGGGGCATCCGATTTATTTGCTCGAGGATGCGGCGTATCGGGAGTTGAGATTCCGGGGCGCGGACGAGAAATCGGCGCTGGCGGTGAAGGGCCATGCGAACCGGGTGATTTATGCGGGGACGTACAGCAAGCCGTTTGCGACGGGGCTGCGGGTGGGGTTCGGGATATTGCCGGAACCGGTTTACACGGCGGCGATCCGGATCAAGGGCAACCACGATTTCGGCACGTCGAACCTGCCGCAACAACTGGTGGCGCACGCGATCGGTTCGGGGCGGTATGAGAGGCATTTGACGGAATTGCAGCGGCGTTACGCGCACAAGGCGCGGGTGATGGAGGCGGCGATGAAGCGGTATTTCCCGGCGGAAGCGGGTTGGTGGGTGCCGCGGGGCGGACTGTATATCTGGGCGCGGCTGCCGAAGACGATGCGGTCGGGCATGAAATCGAAGCTGTTCCAGACGGCGATCGGGCGCGACATACTATATGTGCCGGGAGAATTGTGTTACGTGGACGACCCGGCGCGGCGGAAACCGGACCACGAGATGCGGTTGAGTTTTGGCGGCGGGACGGAAGCGAACATCCAGGCGGGGATCGAGCGGCTGGGGAGCGTGTTGCGGAAGATGTTCAAGGCAGCGAAACGATAAACGATTGCAGATCAGCAATGGCAGGATGCCGGAATTACTGGGAGGCAAAAGAAAATGCCCTACGCAGTCATGCAAATGATGCCGGAGCCGCCCACGGTGGAGCAGCTCAAGGCTGCGTTTCGCGGAGTGCCGGGATTGACGGAGGTGGACGCCAGCACGCTAGGAAAGAACGCGTACGGAGTTGTGGTCAGAGGGTTCGAGCTTGAGCCTGCCCTGGCGTTGAAAGCGGCGCTCGCGGGGCAGGGGGTGCAAACGGAAGTGGTGGACGAGGCGGAGTTGCCGAAATTGCCGGAATCAAGGCAGGTGCACCGCGCGGATTGCACGCCAGAGGGGCTGGTGATTTACGATCCGATGGATCGGAGTTTTACCCTGGGCTGGCAGAACATCTGGGTGATAGCGGCCGGGATGGTGCGTACGCCGGATTTCATCCGGGTCGAGGTGAGGGATCGACCGATTGATACCGGGCGGTATGCGCCGCCGGTGGCATACCGAAGGGAGACGAAGGAGGAGCAGAGCGATCATGCCGTGGTGGAAATCATCATTACGCGGGCCGCGTTGCGCTACACCTTGAAGATGGACAGACTGGATTGCATGTCTTTTCAATATCTGGGGCCGCGGCGGACGCAGAATTGGGCGGAAAATTTCTCGCTGATGGTGCAGGACATGATGCAGTTCGCGCCGCAGGCGGCGGTCAACCGGGGCGCGTACAGCATTCAAGGGCAGGGCGGAGAGCCTTATTCATTGGGTTATCCCAGCAAAGGCGCGTTTTACGAGGAGATCATCTGGATTCTGTGGCAGATGATGCGTCCCGGTGAAGAGACAAACGAAATCAAACCATGATGACCTGCGCCGTCATGCAAAAGAGCACGGAGCCGCCGGCGATTGAGCAATTGAAGCGGGCGTTCAGCCGCATTCCGGGACTGACGGCGTACGACGCGAACAAGTATTGCCGGGAGACGTTTGGGATTATTGCGCGCAATTTCACGGGAGAACAGGCCACCGTTTTGCAGGCCGCGCTGGCCGCGGAAGGGATCGAAACCGAGGTGGTGGAGGAACCGCGCCTGCCGGCGTTGCCCGCCGGAAAAATGGTGAGGCGCGCCGAGATCACGCCGCAGTCGTTGATGATATTTGACCCGGTGGGACAGAAGTTTCCGGTCGAGTGGGGCCACGTGATGGTGATCGCGGCGGGGAAGGTTTCGGTCGCGGAATTCACCCGGGTCCGCACGGAGCGGGAAGCGTCCGCGTATGATCTCAGCAACCTGGACCGGCGCAATCGCAGGCAACCGAAAAAGGTCACCGAGTACACCTCGAAAGAGAAACTGCGCGAGCAATATTTACTGGAAATCATTTTATCGCGGGCGGTGATGCGGTACGGGATAGAGGCGGACCGTTTTGATTTTGGTTGTCTGGGAGAGAACGCAAAGACCGATGAGGCGGGCAACTTTTGCCAGTTATTGCGAGAACTGGCGAAACACGCGCCGCAGGCGGCGTTGAACCGCGGCGCGAGAGCGATGGCCGCCGAACCGGGCGGGTTCGTCAGTTACCCGGGCAAGAATATTCTGAACGAGGAGATTGTGTGGCAATTGTGGCGAATGTCACGGGATCAAACAGGCGCGTAAAAGTGACATTACGAATTCAACCGGGCGGCCAGGCGAGCGCGCGTCCGCCAAGGATGTGGCAATGAAGATGGGGGACCGATTCACCGGCGTGCGGGCCGTTGTTGATGACGAGCCGGTAGCCGGTGGATTTCAAGCCGAGTTTGTCGGCGACTTCGGCGGCCTTGAGCAGCAAATGACCGAGGAGTTTTTCATCGGCGGGCGTGGCATCGGCAATGCGCACGATGGGTTTTTTGGGGACGATAAGGACGTGAACGGGGGCGTGGGGCTTGATGTCGCGAAAGGCGAGGACCAGATCGTCTTCATAGACGATGTCCGCCGGAATCTGGCGGGCGATGATTTTTTCAAAAAGCGTCATGGCGCGGGAAAGGTCGTTCCGCCTTCCTTCAGGTCATTTCACGATGAGGGCGCAGTTGATGCCGCGCCGTTCGACGGTGATGCAGGAGCGGAGGTATTCGACGATCTGGTCGTGCAAGGTCTGGCAGCGATTGCTCCAGCGTTGCGCGCCGACGAGTTGCTTGACACATTTGCGGATGCCCTGGAAGCACAGCATTTGCGGAGCTTGCTGGAGCTGGGTGCGGAGTTCATCGCGCAGGCGCGGGAAAAAGAAAAGTTCGCAACCCTTGCCGGATTCGGTGACGAGCCGGCAGAGATCGGACTGGACGACGCGCGGAACGGGTTCGCTGGAATCGATGCGGGAGGCGGCGAGATTAAAGCCGCGGAGGACCCGTTCGAGGGCGAGGGAGAATTCCGCGATGGTAACGGTCTGGCGGCCGAGTTCGTCGCGAAAATAATGAAATACGGCGGCGGCGGCGTGTTTGATGAATTCCGGGTCGAAGAGCGAGGCGGTGTCGCCCATGAGTTCGACGGAAATCATTTCGGCGGAGTAGGGGACGCCTTCACCCGAGGCGGTGTGGAACACGAGACAATCATCGGCGAGGAGGATCATGGCTGTTTGCCCTCTAGTTTTTTGACTTCGTGGACGAAGTCGGTGGCTTCCTGGAACCGGCGGTACACACTGGCAAAACGGACGTACGCGACTTCATCAATGGAACGCAGGCCGGCCATCACGCGTTCGCCGATTTCCGAGCCGGGAACTTCGCGGTCGTATATATCGGTGATTTCATTGACGATTTTTTCGAGAAGGTCTTCGATGACCTGGGGGCTGACGGGGCGTTTTTGGAACGCTTTTTTCAAACCGGAGAGGAGTTTATCGCGGGAGAATTGTTCACGGCGGCCATCGCGTTTGATGACCATAAGGTCCTGTCGTTCAATCTCTTCATACGTGGTGAAGCGATGGTCGCAGCCGTTGCATTGGCGGCGGCGGCGGATGGTGGCCCCCTCGCGAGAGGCGCGAGAATCAATCACCTTGTCATCCTGGCAGCCGCATTTAGGACACCGCATAAAAGCAACGTTACCACAGCCCGTAGTGGGTAATAATTCTTTATCATACCAAATATGGTAGCGTCAATACCGGAAATTCCTTGTAAATCAAGAAAATTAGAAGACCTCAGGAGTGCCTTCTTCAAGCATGCGGACGCAATGGCTGAGGCCCTTGGAGGAAGCGAGCTGATGGAGCCAGCGCGGCGGTTCGTCCATGTCTTCAAAGGAGAGACGAAACGTCCCGTAATGCATGGGAACAAACCATTTTGCGCGCAAGTCTTGAAAAACCTTGATGGCTTCGTCCGGGCCCATGTGGACGTTGCGGAAGGATTCGGGCCGATAGGCGCCGATGGGGAGGAGGGCGATCTCGGGCGCGAAGTACTGGCCGATTTGTTTGAAGCCGTCGAAGTAGGCGCTGTCGCCGGCGTGATAGATTTTGCGGCCCTGATGTTCGAGGACGAAGCCGCCGTAGCCGCGGTGATTATCGCGAAGCACGCGGGCGCCCCAATGTTTGCAGGGCGTCAGGGTGACCTTCCAGTCGCCATGGGAGAAGCTCTCCCACCAATCGAGCTCGACGATGCGCTCGAACCCGAGGTTGCGGGCGAGGTCGCCCATGCCCCAAGGCATGACGCCGATTTTGGGGTGGGGCAGTTTGCGGAGGGTCGGTTTGTGAAAGTGGTCGAAGTGGGCGTGAGTGAGGAGGACGAGATCAACGGGCGGCAGGTCTTCGATGCGGAGGCCGGAGCGTTTGATGCGTTTGAGCAGGAAGAGCCAGTTGGCGAAATTGGGGTCAACGAGGACGTTCAAGTCGGTGAACTGGACAAGAAACGAGGCGTGGCCGATCCAGGTGAGGGCGATCTGGCCGCGGCTGAGTTTGGGAAACTGGGGTTGTTTATGCTGGCCGGTGCGCGGAGTCAGAAAGGCCTTCCAGACCATTTCGCGGAAAAAAGTGCGGGGATTGAAGGCTTTGGAGGGGGTGAAATCTTTGAAGGACTTGGGCAGGGCCTGGCGGACTCGCGGCGGACGGGACGGTTTAACGGGCAATTTCGACATAACTTATTGACGAGCTTACAGATACTTCAGAATGAATAAAAAGCAAACCCGCGCGTCTTTACTATTGATGGGTATGGTGCAGATTGGAAAGGCAAAATATGAAAAAAATAATTCTGGCAATAACGGTCCTGGCGGTTGTGGGAAGCCAGGTGCAGCCGGCGCAGGCGAGGGACCGGGGCTGGGGAGTTGCGGCGGGGGTCCTGGGCGGTCTTGCGGTGGGGACGGCGATAGGCGCGTCGATTTCGCAGCCGGCGTATTATAGCGCGCCGCCGACGTATTATGCCCCGCCTCCCACGTATTATGCTCCGCCGCCGGTGTACTATCAACCGGCGCCGCCACCCGTGGCGTATTATCAACCCGCACCGGCGTATTATTATTATCCGCGTCCGGTGATTTATGCGCCGGCGGTGACATTTGGTTTTGGGTTTGGGCGGCCGGGATTTTATGGCGGGTACCGCCATTATCGGGGTCGTTGGTGATTCCGAGGAACCGAGAAGTACCACCCGCCTGGTGCGAACCCGGCGGGTTTTTGGTTTTCAGACCGGGCCGCCAAAGTTCACCAAAGGACTGACAACTGCGACGCGAGCGGGTATAATCGAAACCATGGGCGACCTGGACCGGCAGTTGGACAAGTTTTTGCGCGCGAAGCCGAGATTGGGCGCGGGAGTTTATATTGCGAAAGGCGCGGTGGTGGTGGGCGATGTGCGGTTGGGGGACCATGTCAGTGTCATGTATAACGCGGTGGTCCGGGGCGACATCAATTACATCGAGGTGGGGCATCACACGAACATCCAGGACAACGCGGTGGTGCACCTGGCGGATGATTTCCCGTGCATCATCGGAAATTATGTGACGGTGGGGCATTCGGCGATTGTGCATGCGTGCACGCTGGGCGACGAAGTGCTGGTAGGGATGGGGGCGGTGGTGCTGGACGGGGCAGTGGTGGGCGACCAATGCGTGATTGGGGCGAATGCGCTGGTGACGGGTGGGATGGAGGTCCCCGCCGGCTCGATGGTGATGGGCACGCCGGCGAAGGTGGTGCGGGCGTTGTCGGTGGAGGAACGGGCGGGATTAAAACATTGGGCGGACAAGTACGTGGACAACGGGGCGTATTGTTTGAAGCACGGAATCAACGTGGGCGGGCCGCTGGCGAGTTAGAGAATAATCAAAGATTCCAGCGGTAGCGGAGCTTGGTGCGCGCGCCGCGCAAATAATGAGGGTCGTGGGGAGGAATCGGCACTTCATCCATGAAGACGGCGCCGAGTTTTTCAATGGTCCGCACGGAGGGGAGGTTGTCGGGATTTGTGGTGATGATGACCGAGGGATAAAACGAGCGGACAAACGGCGCGAGCGCCCGGCACGCCTGGAGCGCGTAGGAATGGCCGCGGAAAGCCTCGCTAATTTCATAACCGATGTGGCCGGCAATGAAGGTGATGTGGTCGGTGTCACCGACGCGGAAATTGATTCGGCCAGCGTCGCAGGAATCCGCCAGTAGAATGCGAAAATGGTAATAGGGGACGAAGCCGAGCGCGGCGTCGCCGGGAACAACCTTGTCGAAGCAGAGCGATACCTGGCCGTAAGACAGCTCCAGGTCTGCGGGCGGCGCGGACAATTGCTGGAAAACTCTAGCAGCCATCTCAAAAATACCCGCAGCGGCGTGCGGGTGAATAAAGACAGGATAGAATGAAAGGAGGAATCACCAAAAAGAAGAGGGGAGCGGCCGATCTTTGTGACGGCCACGTTGTTGTTCGTCGGTCGCAGCCCCACTGCGGGGATGCTCCCTCCTCACGCCGCGTGGCCGGCCCAAATCTCTGGCCGCGCCATCTGCTGCTATTTATGAGATGCCTGCTAGCCATTGGCTGACAAGAGTAACGCTGCAAAAAACCAACCGGGAAAGGCGGACGCGGGCGTCACTTCCGGAACATGCCGGGCAACGCGCCGCCGCCTTTCATCATCATCTTCTGGAACTTGCCCATCTTCTTCATCATTTGCTGCATCTGGCCGAACTTGTTGAGCATGGTGTTCAACTCGGACACGCTGACACCACTGCCTTTGGCGATGCGGATGCGGCGGCTGGCGTTGAGGATTTGCGGCGTGCGGCGTTCCTTGGGGGTCATGGCGCAAATCATCGCCTCCATGTGCTTGAATTCCTTTTCCGACTTGGAGAGGTTGGCGCCTTTGAGCATTTCCGAACCGCCGGGAAGCATGCCGACGATGCTTTCCAGCGGGCCGAGTTTTTTCATCTGGCGCAATTGTTCGAGGAAATCCTCAAGGGTGAACAGCCCCTTGCGCATTTTTTCCTCCATGCGCTTGGCTTCGTCCATGTCCATCGTTTCAGCGGCGCGCTCGACGAGGCTGACGACGTCGCCCATGCCGAGAATGCGCGAGGCCATGCGCTCGGGATGAAATGGTTCGAAGTCCTCCACTTTTTCGCCGGTGCCGGCGAGTTTGATGGGTTTGCCGGTGACGGCCTTCAAACTGAGGGCCGCGCCACCGCGGGCGTCGCCGTCAAGTTTGGTGAGAATCGAGCCGGTGATGTTGAGGGCCTGGTCGAAATGGGTGGCGACGTTGACGGCTTCCTGGCCGGTGGCGGCGTCGAGGACGAGGAGAATTTCCTGGGGCTTGACGAGGTCGCGGAGGCGGACGAGTTCCTGGATGAGGGGTTCGTCAATTTGCAGGCGGCCGGCGGTATCGAAGATGAGGGTGTTGCGGTTGTTGGCCCTGGCGAATTCGAGCGCGCCGCGGGCGATTTTCAAAACGTCGGTCTCGCCCTTCTGGACGAACGCGGGAATTTCGATCTGGCGGGCGAGGGTTTCCAACTGGTCCATGGCGGCGGGACGGTAAACGTCCGCGGCGACGAGCAGGGGCGTGCGGCCCGATTTGAGGAGCAACTTGGCGAGCTTGGCGCTGGAGGTGGTTTTGCCGGAGCCGTGGAGGCCGACCATCAGGATGCAGGCGGGGTTGCCGCTGAGATTGAGCGCGGCATTGGCGGAGCCGAGAAGTTCGACGAGTTCGTCGTTGATGATTTTGATGATCTGCTGGCCGGGATGAATGGTCTGGATGACTTCCTGGCCGGCGGACTTGGCCTTGACGCGGTCGATGAAATCGCGGGCGACCTTGAAATTGACGTCGGCTTCGAGGAGCGCCATGCGGACTTCGCGGAGGGAATCGGCGATGTTGGACTCGGAGATTTTGCCGAGGCCGCGCAGGTTCTTGAAGGCGTTCTGGAGCTTGCCGCTCAATGAATCGAACATGGGAACAGGTTAGGCCACGCGGGGGCGGTTTTCAATCCGCAATGTTGCTGGAAGTTGTGTCAAAAAACAATCACGACAGGCGCGGTCGAAGGCGGTTGTTTAAAAGAAAGGTGGTGGTAGGAACTGGATTCGAACCAGTGAAGGCGTAAGCCAGCAGATTTACAGTCTGCCCCCGTTGGCCACTTGGGTATCCTACCGTCCGCCGCATCTCCCTGGGATGACGCGGGCCGCAAATTAAGCCAAAGCCATCCCCTCTTGTCAACGCCGCTCAAGGTCAGAGCGGTCGGCTTTTTTACGGAGGGAATTTTAACCGCGAAAGGCGCCAAACACGCGAAATCGGATGTGGGAAAATAATTTGGGTTAATAGTGAGTGAGGACTGACGCTTGCCCGGACGGGTTGGGTGTGTTACACGGCACGAAGAACCCTTCATAATTCTCCGTTGAATGCCTTGTGGAGGAGGGATTGGAATAATTCTTCTATGCGTCGGCGGCTGGCGTCTTGACCTTCCTCCATCCCGCGGATTTCGGTCACACATTGGGCGAACTCCTTCTGCAGCGATAGCGATGGGACTACGAATGGCATCTTTGCAAACCGGCCTGCTCCTAAGTGCGCTATGCTCGATGTCTTGCCACTGAGTTTTGCGAATTCGCCTGTCCGGAAGTAGGTGAGGAAGAGGCCAAGAGCAAAATCCGGCAGCACTTTCTGCCGGTTGGACTGAAAACGGAGAAGCGTGTTTTGGAAACAACAGTCCTGCACTTCGTTTCTCCACATCGCTGGTCTTCCGACAAGTTCTGTGCTTTGGCCTTCGTTTAATAGAATGTCCCCATGTTCAAGCCGGTATTTTGGAAAATCTCGCTCGTCGAAGTCCATCGAGAGAAGGTCCGAAACATCAATTCTGTCCTCGAATACATTGGCGACTCTGACATAAGGGCAAGTAAACTTGCCCGTCTGATACTTAGGAGCACGCTGACGGCCAAGTTGAACTCTGCCAGCTTCCGCAACTCTCCCTACCGCAATTCCTCTTGCACCTCGAATCGGGTCGCCGAACATTTTGTGGAAAAGGGCGGGAATCAATTCAGCCGCGCGTCGATCGGCCTGGGCTCGCAGCTTCCGCAACTCTTCCGCACCGTCTAGCAACCTGACGATGCGTTCCTGCTCCCTCAACGGCGGCATTGGTATTTCTAGGCGTTCAATATCGCTTCGGTTGATGGCTGTGAACGTGCTTCCAACACCAAGAGCCGCAATATTGGTCTCGAATCGCTTCAGAAAATACCGAAGGTATCGTTGGTTGCACTTGTTTGATTCGCCGCGGATTGCAGCTAGTCCTCGGCCGATGCAACAGCGTTCGTTTGCGAAGTTTGTTGGGCCGACTGGGGCACGCACTGAAAGCAGAATATCCCCTGATTCAGCGATGCGCGACGGCTGGCTGCACCATTTGACCCGCGTTGGATATTCTTCACCAAACTCCGCTTTACCTTGAAAGAAAGGAAGTCCTACACCTTCAGAATTGTAAGTTTCACCTGGCGGCGATTGCCCCATTTGTACCTCTGCAACATCGCCAAGCTTCTTCGTGGGCCAATCTTTCATCTTTTTTCACTCATTTGGGCCAATAGCGCGTTGCCGCGCTTGACAAGTTCAGTTTCCATCTTGATTACCTCTCCCAGAATTTGGTCTGGGGCGTCATGATTCACGGCTTCCGTGGTTACGGGCTTATATCGTCCTGCACTGAGAGTGAAGTCGGCGGCACGGATCTGGTCAACCGTTGCAATCCACGAACGTTCGCCAATTTGGTTTTTGGGCCAACACTCATCAATCAATTCAGGCAAGTCGTTTTTGTCGGGCGTAGGCCGGCGATTGTCGTCGAGACTAAAACCGTCAGCAGTGACTTCGTAGAACCAGACCTTCTTAGTTGGTTTGCCCTTTGTAAAGATCAACGCGCTGGTTTTGACGCCGCTGTATGGCTTAAATGCACCGCCGGGAAAACTGATGACAGCTTGCAGGTCGCATTTCTCCAACAAATATTGCCGAACTTCCTTGTGAGATCTGCTTGCGCCGAACAACAAACCTTCAGGCACGATGACGCCGCAGCGTCCGCCGTCGCGCAAAGCCTGAATCATCAGGCCAAGAAAAAGCACTTCTGTTTTTGTAGAGATCACAGGTAATGATTCGCGGACACGATCTGTATTCATGCTGCCCGCGAACGGCGGATTTGCCAAAATAATGTCGAATTGTTTTTCATCCCATTCGCCAGCTTGACCCGCAATGGAATCGCGTCGTTGAATCGTCGACTCCTCCATGTCGTGGAGAATGAGATTCATCATTCCGAGCCTCACGATGTGGGGGTCAACATCGCAGCCGA
>Ga0207152_1174_pt1 | contig 13557 bp, 8 predicted proteins | sample Alteio_BWMinHeat_30_FD_153590 | JGI IMG/M metagenome (GOLD analysis project Ga0207152, IMG submission 153590) | Enriched cells from forest soil in Barre Woods Harvard Forest LTER site, Petersham, Massachusetts, United States -... | ecosystem: Environmental > Terrestrial > Soil > Temperate forest >... | reverse complement strand
CTAGACATTCCCTGGTGTATATAGCTTGAGGGCCACACCTGTTCCCATCCCGAACACAGAAGTTAAGCCTCAACGCGCCTATGGTACTGTAGTCATGTGCTGCGGGAGAGTGGGTCTATGCCAGGGTATAACTCGCGTTTCTTAACGCGCCGCATCGTAAGATGCACGAACGGCTGTCCTCAACAGGGCGGCCGTTTCTTTTTACGGCCGCCCGGTCTCGTGAAGGGCGGCCGTTTTCGTTTCCGGCCGCCCGGTCTTGTGAAAGGCGGCCGTTTTCGTTTCCGGCCGATCCGAGGCTGCCGCACCCGAACGCCTGTTTGAATATTCATTTTGTCACGATTTCCCGCCGATTCCGATCCGGCGCGAAACCGGGAACCATATCGCTTATGGATGCGGGCGGCGATGTGATTTTCGCCGACATTAGTAGAATCGACTATTCCTTCCGAGTAATTGAATCCCGCTTTACGGAGCTTTGACTGGCGGCGGCGGATTCCAAAAGCTATGTTGACCAACCGAATCCCACTCCGCGCCGAATTCGACTTCTTCGGATTCCGGCGCCCTTACGTCTGCTTGCTGTGCCGGCTTCGTATTCCCAACACCGTCATCGGAAGGTCGTAAAAATGAAATCACCCCACTTCGCGGCGTTGCTTTCCTGCATGCTGTTGCAGGCTTTCGCGGCTCCCAATCAGGACGGATTCATCGGAGTCCACAAAACGCAATCGGCCCAGACCCTGTCCGAAGGACGCCTGATGATTTCGGGCTATACCCACATCACCGACGACGAACGCCTGCTGGACGGCGGGACCTTGATCCGTTCCGGCGTGGGCGAAGTCCCGGATTATTTCCTGCTCGAGAACAACTACGTCTCCGCGGTCTATGGCTTGTCCGACGCCTGGGATGTGGGCCTGAACCTGCCGTTCTACTTCGAGGAAATCGCGACGAGCGGATATAAATCGCGCGGATATATCCTGGGCGACGCGAAGGCGCAGGCGAAATACCGCACGCCTTGGGGCGGCGACGAATCGCCCTACTCCCTGGCGGCGCTCTTCGGGCTCAGCGCGCCAACGGCGCCGGCGGGCAAGGGACTCATCAACCGTGAAATGGAATACTTCCCGCGCAGCGCGGTTTTGTTGACTGACGGATCGCGGGCCATGGGTGTGGAAGACGTGGAGGCCTTCGTAAACTTGGCGCTTACCGGCGAGCTGATCAAAAGCGAATTCAAGCTGCCGTTGGCCTGGCATCTGAACGCCGGCTTCCGCAAGGTCGGCCCCGAGTTCGGCGACTCGCGCACCTATGACGACGTCGCATCCGGATCGGCCGCGCTCGAATGGCGCCTCAGCCGCTGGTTCGAGTTGAACGGCGAGTTTTATCATGAGGCCCGCTTCGACAACATGTGGACCTCGGAGCAATGGAAAAAGGATCCGACTACGTTGACCTTCGGCGCGGTGGGGAACCTTCCCTATGGCGCGAGCCTGCAGGCCGGCGTCATGTTCGGCATCCTCAACGACGGCGCGACTTCCGTCAACGCCCGCGACCTCGGCAGCTCGACCAAGTACGCGTTCGCCCAGAAGGCCACGGTGCCCGCGTCCCTGGTGTTCGGCATCAGCTGGAACGGCCAGCTCAAGGATCTCGATTGGGACAAGGACGGCATCCCGAATCTGTCGGACAAATGCCCGAACGAACCCGAAGACAAAGACGGCTTCCAGGACGCCGACGGCTGCCCCGATCCCGACAATGATAAAGACGGCATTTGCGATCCATGGGTGGCTGAACAGGGCCTCTCCCAGAAATATGCCGGCGTCTGCAAAGGTTCGGACAAATGCCCCAACGAGGCCGAGGACTTCGACGGCTATCAGGACGCCGACGGCTGCCCGGATCCCGACAATGATAAGGACGGCATTCCCGACGCGCAGGACAAGTGCCCGAACCAGGCGCAAGGCGCGGACGGCAAGGACGGCTGCCCCAATCTCGATCATGACAACGACGGTATTCCGGACTCGCTGGACAAATGCCCGAACGAACCCGAAGACAAAGACGGCTTCGAGGACGCCGACGGTTGCCCGGATCCCGACAATGACAAGGACGGCATTTGCGATCCGTGGGTGGCCGAGCAAGGCCTGTCCCAGAAGTACGCCGGCGTCTGCAAAGGTTCGGACAAGTGCCCGAACGATGCGGAGACCATGAACGGATATCAGGATGAAGACGGCTGCCCGGATCAATTGCTGAAGAAAGGCGAGAAGCTGGTGCTGAAGGGCGTGTTCTTCAAGACCGCTTCCGCCGAACTCACCACCGATTCTTATGCGACCCTGGATAGCCTGGCCGTGCAGTTGAAGGCCATCCCGGAAGCGAAGCTGGAGGTGCAAGGCCACACCGACAATATCGGCAACGCGGCCAAGAACAAGAAGCTGTCCGCGCAGCGCGCCGAATCCGTGGTCAAGTACCTGGCGGGCAAGGGCGTCGACAAAGCGCGCTTGCAGGCCAAGGGCTATGGATCGGAGAAGCCGGTGGGCGATAATAAGACCGCGACGGGACGCTCCCAGAACCGCCGCGTGGAATTGCTCCGCGTCGATTAGGCGGAGCAGGGCTTACTTGAAGCGGGTGCGGTGGTACCCGCCCAGGAAGAGACGGACTTGGATTTCGCTGCCGCTGCCGTCGGGCTGCTCGGTGGGTGGCGCGTTGCGGAACTCGAAGTCCTTCACCAATGCGCCCAACTCCAGGCCCAGATACACGTAAGGGAACTTGAGCTGCATCCCAGCGCCGATCAGGAACGCGGTTTCGTTGGATAGCAGGTTCTGATTCGGATAGTCGCGCCCGTCGATGACGGCGGTCTCCTTGAAATAGGTTTTGGAAAATCCCATGAAGCCGTATAACGGGAACTCCACGCCGTCGCTGATGAACGGCCCGCCCAACAGCAGTTCCACCGAATAGTCCTTGCGGTTGATTTTCCAATCGCTCAGCACCGCGCCGTGCAGGCTGGTGTCCGCGGCCAATTGCGATCGCACGTCTTCGCTCATCTTATAAGTGGAATAGGCATAGCCGATGCGCAGGCCGACGATGTCCGCATACAGCAAGGTCGCGCGCAGGCCCGCGGGAGGCGAATCGCCGCCGGCATAGTCTTCGAAGTCGAAAGTCTGCTTGCTTTGGGAAAACGGATCGTTCGGATCGGCATCCACGTCGTTGTTGAGGGGGAGCGCGAGAGCGACGGAGCCTTCCAGCTCCACGTCGAGAGCATGGGGCGCATCGGTGGAGACGGTGCCTTTGCGGTAGATCTTTTCGCCCGCGCCGGATTCGGCATGCTGGGGGATCAGGGACGTGCGGCCCTCGAGATCGCGGCCCACCGCTTCGAAGCCGGAGCGGAGATCCGGACAGGACACCTTGCCTCCCGCCAGCGGCGCCAGTTGATCGCGGAACAGGATCAGATACAGGCAGGAATCGTTGCGCTGTTTCATTGCCAACAGGGGGCGGTGCAGGCCGCGGAAAAAAGATTCCTCTCCGAAATCGCGGGGCGCCAGATCGGCGCGATCGGAACGGGGGGCGATGTTGAGGAAGGCCCAGTAGAGATATTGATCCCGCGAAGTGGTGCCGCGCTCATAGCCTCGCAGCGAGCAGGAGGAAAACCGGAAGAAGCCGGAATCGGCCCGGGCGCAGGCCCATTTTGGATCGGATGCCGAGGTTGTGGAGTCGACGCGCCATACGATCAGATCCGCGGACTTGTCCGAAGTGAGGACCTGGCGATCCTGGAAATAGGGGGAAGCATGAGCGGCGGTAAAAAAGGAAACGGAATAAAACAAAACGCGAAAGTCGGACGTGGTTTTCCGCATTCGGACTCCTGGGATCCGGCATATAGCCTGTTAAGTCGGGCGAAGCAAATGTATATATTCAAATGTTCGTTTTGTCGCGCTTGCAGTATTGAAATTGTGAGGATCAACAAGGGAGCTATGCGCCTTTGGCTTTCGCCCGCCCCTGAGCGACGGATTGCCGTGATCGGAAAGGAAGTCCCTATGCGCCTTCGCTCGTTCATCATTTTGTCTTTGCCCGCCGTCCTGTCTCTGTCCGGTTGCTCGCAGAAGTATACCCGGCACATGAGCGAGACCTACAAGGACACGAAAATCGGCCACGTAACCTTCGCGGTACTGGCGGTGCCGAGCCTGGATTACCGGCCCCCGTCCAGCTGCTTCGGCGGCGGCAGAAGCGATGCGGACGCGGACAAGTACCGGGACGAGTGGGAAAAGCAATTGATCAAAACGCTTTCCTCTAATTTCCCGAAACAAAAATTCATTTCCATTACTCCGGCGCGCATGGACGAGATCGGCATTCCCTCCGCGTCGTTGTTCTCGTCGGCGGAAACGGACATCGAGAAGATGGGCGTGCAGTCGTACGATGCGCAGGGCGGACAGGAAAAGCCGATCGACTATCAGCCCAGCCGGCAGAACGCGCAGATGCGCATGTGGGGCCAGAAGCTCAAGGAAAAGGACTCCATCGATTTCATCATCGCGTTGGTGCATCCCAAAATGACCGGCGAGGTGACGTCGACTCCCGGAACCATGATGCCCACCGGAGGACCGGGCGGCGGCATGATGATGACGGGCGGTTCCACCAGCACGAGTTATACTTCGGACGCGCGCTTCGGCATCTGGTCCGCGGAAACAGGCGAGTTGGCTTATGCCTCCGGCAGCATCGCGGCTTCGTCGGGCTTTTGCATTTTCGTGAGCCCGCAAAGCGCGTCCATCAACGACAACACCGGCGACATGGCGATCCAGCTCAAGGCCCTGGTCACGGCCTTCCTGCAGCATTTGCCCGCCGACCGCATCCGCTTGGGACAAGCCTCCTTTCCCGACGCGGCTTCGGCCGATCGCCTGCGGTGAAATCCCTCTTGCGCGGCCTCGCTTTTGCGGCTGCGGCATCCTGCGCGGTCTCCGCGGTTTCGGCGACTTCCGCTTGGGCCGCCGCCCCGGCCTCCGGTCCCATCTCCGTTCCCGTCCCTGCTCCCGTCCCTGAAAACGCCGAGCCCATCTCCGCGGCCTTTCTCGCCTCCGCCGATGCGCATGCCGAAGGTCCCGGCCCCATCAAGGCCTTCTTTTCCCTGTTGCTCGGCGCCTATAGCAACGGCGTGTCTCCTGCCGACGGCCCCACCTGCTCGTTCTATCCCACCTGCGCGGGCTTCGCCAAGGACGCCTTGCATCGCCATGGCCTAGCGGAAGGCATTCTCATGACCGGGGATCGCCTGATGCGCTGCAACGGGTATGACCGCGGCATCTATCCGCGGGTGGGATCGGAAGGGCGCTATTTTGATCCGGTTCCCTGACCGCCCGAAGATCCGCGGCGGAGCCTCGGCGGCTTTACCCGCCGGCCTGCGCGCGCTGGCATGTGCTTTTGTGATTATTGTATCTTTTTATTTAAAATCGAATGCATGCCCGGATGCGCGGGACATCGGGTTTCTGCAGGGATTGAACCGCGACCGCGAGTATTCCCTGGCCGCCTTCCAGGCCGAGCTGTACCGCAGGTCCGCGGATTGCCCGCCGCAAGCGGAGATCGATTTGGAGTTGGGCAAGGCCCTGTATCAACTGGGCGGCTTCGCGCGCGCGCGGACCGTGCTCGCGCCGCATCTTGCGCTTCCCGATCCCCGTTATCGCCGCTACTACTTCGAGTCGCGCCTGTTGGAGCCCGATCCGCGCGGTCCCGATTCGGCCCTGGCGCAGCTGGCCTCGGCCGCCATGCCCGAGGACGAGCGCGGCATGTTCACGGCGGCGGCGTTGTTCCTGAAGGATGACATCGCGGGCGCGCGCGCGGCATGGCCCGCGCAGAGCGGCGATGCGGAGGGCTGCCCGCAGTCGGGGAAACCGCGGTGTTACCTCGACCAAGGCTTCAAAAGCCCGGCGGCCGCGGCCTGGCTTTCCCTCGCGCCCGGAGCCGGTTATGCCTATGCGGGCCGGAGCGGGGACGGATTGTTCGCCTTCACCGTGGTCTCGTTGTTCTACGGAGTGGCGGCCTATTACGCGCATTACGGATCGCCGGCGCGGGCCTGGACCTTCGCGGGCTTCGGCGCCGTCTTCCATGCGTCCAACGTCTACGGGGCCCAGCGCGCGGCGCGCGAGTCGAACAAACGGCGCAAGCTCGGATTCCTGATGGCGCTGCACGAGCGTTTGTTCCGATGAGGCGGCGAGGTTCCGCGACTCCGCGTTCCGCTGCCCTGGCGGCGGCGTGTATCATGGTCTGCACCGCGGCCATCTCAAAAACTTTCGCCGAAGACGGAGGCTGCGGGAAGCGCGGTTCGGCGGAACGCAGCGAACCGGAATACCTTGCCGATCGCTTGAGCCTGGAGCGAATGCTTTTCGACGGCGGACTATCCCATTGCGACTATGCGCTGCGGCGGGCCTGCCTGGATTGGGAAGCCGATCGGCCGGATGCGGGCGGGCGGGCCTTCGAGATGGCCCAGGAGTTTTGCGACGACAAGGCCGCGGCGGAACGCGGGGAAGTGGCTTCGGCCCTGGCGCGCGAGGACTTCGGCGAAGCCTTCGCGGCCTATGCACGGCATGCTTCCGAAGGCGGGGCCGATTCCCTCGCGGTGGCGGAATATGCTCCCGCCGCCTATTCCGGGCTCTCGCTGACGTCCTATCCTCCCCGCGGTCCCGTAACGTACAAGTTACCCCGGGGCCGCCTCGATCCGGACGCCGCCTGGCGGCTTTCACTCCTGCCCGGACTGGGATTCCTCTACGTGGGAGAACCCAAGGCGGCGGCCAGCCATTTTTTCCTCAGCCTCGGCTTCGCGGCACTGTCGGGATGGAGCGCCTACCGCGGCTTCAAGGCCCCGGACCGGGACGGGCGCATGGTCGCGTGGATGGATTTCGGGTTGGTGACGACCCTGTTCCTGCAGCGGTATTACCTGGGCGGAATGCGCGAGGCGCGCCGGGAGGCGCAGGTGAAAAATCGCCGCGAGGGTTTGGACAAGATGGCGGCGATGGCGGGCAAGCTGGATCCCTTCGCGGCTCCGGAGGCGGCGCCGGCTCCGCCCTAAGCCTTTGGCTACGCTTCTTAGCGTGCCTGGTTCCTTCGCCGGCTGCGTTCTTCCGCGAGGGGCCGAGGTGCCAAGCCTCCCGCCGCGCGCGGCATGTCATTGTAATGACATTACAGTGTAGGGACTTCACAATGACATTACAGGGTTGGGTAGGGACGGGCCGCTCGGAGGCCTAAGGATTACCAATGGAGCGCTAAGGCCCCTAGCCTCAAAGAAGGGGCCTTCAGGGAAGAACGGCGCGCACCCGTAACGGGGAGGTTACTGTCGCGGGTGCTTGAGCCGAACCGGCTTTCCAGCTCCAGGCCAGACGTCCGCGCATGTCGAAGGCTTCGGCGCGCAAGGCATGCAGGGGCGGATGCCAGGCGGCGCCGGGCGCCAACAGGGACCAATTGGAATGGACGCGCGCGACGATTTTGTCTTGGGGAAGCACGGCGTCGACGGGGCCGGTATAATCCATCTTCACGAGGTTGCCGTGTCCGGCGTTGGCCGGATAGGAACCGTTGTCGCCCCATCCCAGGAAATACAGCGCGCCGTCCGGGCCCACCTTCATGTCGATGGGATTGTTGATGGGGTTCGCCGTCGTCTGATCCCAGAAGCGCACCACCGCCGCGACGCCGCCGGTATCGTCCAATTGCACGGCGTGGATCAGGCTGCGCGCGAAATCGAAAATGAACAGGTGGTGATCGTAATAGCGCGGGATTTTGTTGGGCGACGCGATGGAGGCGTCGAAGTTGTACACCTGTCCCAGCATGGAGGTGTTGGTGGTGCCGCTGCCGAAGGTGGGGAAGGCGGTGCCGGTTGAGTTGTAAGGATACCAGATCAAGGCGGGACGCGCGGGAGGCAAATCGGTGATGCCGGTGTTGTTCGAAGAGGTGTTGTGCAGGGATTGCGGGTCGTACACCGCGCCGCCGACATTAGTGGAATAGTTGTAGCTCTTGTAGCAGAAATTGTTCCCCACGCAATAGGGCCAACCGTAATAGCCCGCGGTCTTGGCGATGTTCACTTCATCGTAACCGCGCGGGCCTTGGTTCGGATCGTCCGCGGGAGCGTTGGGCCCCGGCTCCGCCCAGAACAGCCAGCCGGTCTTGGCGTCCACGGTGACCCGGAAGGGATGGCGCAATCCCATGGCGTAGATCTCGGGGCGCGTCTTGGCCGTGCCCGGCGCGAACAAGTTGCCCGCGGGGACGGAATAGGTGGTGCCGACTCCCTGGGCCGGAGACTCCGTATCGGCGAAGGGCAGGGGATGGATGCGCAGAACCTTGCCGCGCAGATCCATGGAGTTGGCCGCGGAGCGCTGCGCATCGAAGTTCTGGCGCGCGGGATCGCGCGGGGAAAAACCCAAGGTCGGTCCGGAGAAAAAGTTGTTGGTGTTGTCGGCCAGGCCCACGTAAAGATCGCCGTTGGCGGCCATGGCCAGGTCGCCGGTGTTGTGCTCATCCGACGAAGTGATCGAATAAGGTACGGTGAGAACGTCCTTGCGCGAGTTGACGTCGATGACGCCCGAAGCCTGGGCCGTGAAGCGGGCCACCACGTTGGCCTGGGAGGGAGTCAGGGTTCCGAACAGCAAATACAGATGATGGTTGGTCGCGAAGTCGGGATCCAGGGCGATGCCGTGCAATCCGTCCTCGCGCACGTTGGAGACCTTGAGGGTCGCGGCAGGAGTAGTGGAATTGTCCTTGGGATCCACAATTTTGATAGTACCGTCCTTGCTCAGCAAATAGAGGCGGCCATCCGGCATGAACGCGATTTGCGTGGGGTTGGACAGGTTGCTCAGCATGACCGAGGTGCGGAACAATGTGCGCGCGGGCTGCGTTTGCGCTTGGGCGCCCATGGCCAAAATCCCCGCGGCGAATAGCAAAGTCCGGACGTCGTTGCGGCGCATCATAGTATCCCCTGTTTGCCTTCAATGTAAGCCTTCGGGGGGAAACCGGTTGGCGGTTCTTGCGCCGGAATCCGCTTGAGCCGGGGGCGTTTTCGCCTCGCGGCCGGGATGCCGCTCCGGCGCAAAAGAATGCGGAGAATTTCCTTGCTTTCAGAAAGTCTTGGCGCTGAGCCAGATATTGCCGGCCCCGACCAATCCGGCCAGGGACGCGGTGCAGGCGGGCTCGGCGGCGATGCGCAACTTCTCGCTGACCATGGCCACGTCGCCATGCGCGCTTTCCAGGTGCAGCACCAATTGGCAGTTGCCGGTGTACTCCAGGCAAAGGTCATGCAGGCGTTCGACGTTGGGTTCCTGCAGGCCCACGGTTTTGAGCTTCACGTGCACGCTGCGCGTCAGCTTCTCGCGCGCCTCCGCCAGGGGCAGCACCTTGGAGGCCACCAGCTTGGACGTATTCATCTCTTCGTTGCGCTGGTAGGTCCCGCGGATCAGCACCATGGAATCGAGCTCGACGAGATGGCGCACCTCTTCGAAGGTGTCCGACCAGAGTACGATTTCGATCTGGCCCACGAAGTCCTGCAGCTCGGCGAAGGCGAAGGTGCGGTTGTCCTTGGGGGACAGGCGCGTCTTGAGCTTGGTAATCATGCCGCCCAACACCACGTTGGCGCCGGGCGAGAGCATACGGACGCGCTCGGGATCAAGGGTGGAGGATACGAAGCCCGCCAGCTCGCTGCGGTACGGCTCAAGGGGATGGCCGGACAGGTACAGGCCCAGCACCTCTTTTTCCTTTTCCAGCATCTCGTTGTAAGGCCAGGGATCCACGTTGGGCAGGGTCGGCTCCCCCGTATCCAGCGTGTTACCCCCCGAAGCCGGGCCGCTTTCGAACAGCGAGACCTGCCCCAGCGAGCGGTCCTCTTGGAAAGACTGCGCGTAGGCCAAGGCCGTTTCCACCGCCGCGAATTGCTGCGCGCGGTTGCCGGGGATTTCGTCCGGCAGGGCGCCGCCCAGGATCAGCGATTCCAGCGCGCGCCGGTTGAGATACTGCGCGTCGACGCGCTTGCAGAGATCGAACACGGAGATGAAAGGCCCGCCCTTGTCGCGTTCCTCCACGATGCGTTCCACCGCGGAGAGGCCGACGTTTTTGATGCCGCCCAGGCCGTAGACGATCTTGCCTTCCCGCACCGAGAACTTGGCGTGGCTCGCGTTGATGTTCGGGAAGGTCACTTCCAATCCCATCGACTTGCAATCGTTGAGCAGCACCACCAGGCGCGACGTGTCATGCATTTCCGAGTTCATGTTGGCCGCCATGAACTGCGCGGGATAATGCGTCTTGAGATACGCGGTCTGGTACGCCACGGCGGCATAGGCGGCGGAGTGCGACTTGTTGAAGGCGTAGCTGGAGAAGGGCACCAGCACTTCCCAGATGTCCTCGGCCAGCTTGGCGGGATATCCGCGCTCCTTGGCCCCGCCCACGAACTTGGGCTTGAGGTCGTCCATCTTCTTGATGTCCTTCTTCGCCATGGCGCGGCGGAGAAGATCGGCGCCGCCCAGGGAGAAGCCGGCCAGCACCTGCGCCAGCTGCATCACCTGCTCCTGGTATACGATGACGCCGTAGGTCTCCTTGAGGATGGGCTCCAGGTTCTTATGGTAATAGTCGGGCTTCTCGAATCTGTTCTTGCGCGCGATGTACTGCGGGATGTATTCCATCGGGCCCGGACGGTACAGGGCGTTCATGGCGATCAAATCCTCGATCACGGTCGGCTTCAGCTTGCGCAGGTAATCCTGCATGCCGCCGGATTCGAACTGGAACACGCCCACGGTGAGGCCCTTGCCCAGCAATTGGAAGGTCGCGGGATCGTTCTCGGGCAGCTTGAGCGGATCGATGTCGAGGCCGACGGCCTCCTTCACCTGCGCGAGGCAATCCTGGATCACGGAAAGGTTGCGCAGGCCCAGGAAGTCCATCTTCAACAGGCCGATATCCTCCGAATACGTTTTGTCGTATTGGATCATCACCTGATCGGATCCGGGCTGCTTGAACAAGGGCGCGAAGTTGACGATGGCCTTGGGCGCGATGATGACGGCCGCGGCGTGCATGCCGGCCTGCCGTACCAGGCCTTCCAGCTTCAGCGCGATGGCGCGCAGGCTTTCCAGGCCGGGCTCGCTCTCCATCTCTTTCTTGAGATCGGGCGACTCGTTGAGGGCGGTTTGCAGATCCGCGAAGGGATTGTTGGGCGGGAAGAGTTTGCAGATGGCGTTCAGCCGCTGCGCCTCGTAGCCCATCACGCGGCCCACGTCGCGCAGCACCATCTTGGCCTTCATGCGGCCGTAGGTCACGATCTGCGAGACCGATTCCGTGCCGTATTTGTCGACCACGTACTTGATGACTTCCTGGCGATCGGTGTCGGAGAAGTCCGTGTCGATATCGGGCATGGACACGCGTTCGGGATTCAGGAAGCGCTCGAACAGCAGATTGAAGCGGATGGGATCGACGTCGGTGATGCCGACCGCGTAGGACACCAGGGAGCCCACGGCGGATCCGCGGCCCGGCCCCACGGGAATGCCCTTCATGCGCGCGGCGTTGATGAAGTCCTGCACGATGAGCATGTAGCCCGCGACCTTCATGCGCTGCATGACTTCCAATTCGAAGTTCATGCGTTCGATCAAAGGATGTTTGCGCGCCGCCGCCGTTTCCGGAGGGACGGCCTCGGGCGGAAGCCCCTCGCCGGCCATGGCGGCCTGCAATGCGGGAGCGACGTCCGGATAGCGCTTCACCAGGCCTTCGCGCGACAGATGCGCGAGATAAGCGTCGGCGTCCGGGAACTCGGGCGGGATGGGGAATTGCGGATGGTGCAGCTTGCCGAACTCGATGGTGACCTTGCATTGCTCCGCGATGCGCAGGGTGTTCTCGATGGCGCCGGGATAGTCCTTGAAGAGCGCGATCATCTCGTCGCTGGAACGCAGGTAGTATTGATCCGAATTGAAGCGCGGCCGGGCCGGGTCTTTGAGCTTCCATCCGCCTTCGATGCTGAGCATCACGTCATGGGCTTCGGCGTCGCTCTTCTCCAGGTAATGCACGTCGTTGACGGCCACCAGCTTCCAGCCTTCGGATTTGTGCAGCTCCAGGAACTTGCGGTTGATCGTCTCCTCTTCCGCGAGGCCGTGGGACTGCAGGCAGAGATAGACGTTGTCCTTGCCGAAAAAATTCGCGTAGGCTTCCAGGATTTCGCGCGCGCGCTTTTCGTTGCCCTTCAGCAAATAATGCCCGACCTCGCCCTGATGGTTCGACGTGAGGCAGATCAGCCCTTCGGAACGGCCTTTCAGGGATTCATGATCGATGCGCGGCTTCTGGTAAAAGCCGTCCATGTAGCCGTCCGAACAAATGCGCATCAGGTTCTTGTAGCCCGCGTCGTTGGCGGCCAGCAGGATGAGCTTGTTGTGGATCGTCTGGTTGGGCGCGTAGACCTGGTTCTGGCGGCGATCGGGAGCGACGTAGAGGTCGCAGCCGATCAAGGCCTTGATGCCGGCCTTCTTCGCGGCCATGTGGAATTCCAGCATGCCGAACATGTTGCCGTGATCGGTCAGCGCGATGGCGTTCTGCTTGAGCTCCAACGCCTTCTTCACCAGCCCGGAGATGCGGGCCGTGGCCTGGAGCATGGAGTATTCGGAATGCGCGTGGAGATGGATGAAGGAGGATACGATCGGCGCCGGGGCCGCGGCTGTTTCGTTTCCCACGCCTACTCCACGATCCGCAGGGCTTTCAGCTGTTCGAGCACGTATTCGCTGCGATGGCCGGAATCGGTCTCGATGCCGATCACCTTGATGGGATCTTTGTGCTTCAGGATCAGCAGAGGCTTGAAGGTGATGCGCTTGAGCTGCGGGGCCGAGTAGCTGAACTCGACCAGCTTCTCGCCCGCGATGGCGGCCTCGAAAGTTTCGATGCGCTGGGCCAGCTCCTGCTCGCGCGACATGCCGTTCTTGTCCGACTGCGGCGGAGGCGGGGCGCGCAAGGATCCGGGCGACTCGCGATAGGCGGGAAGGCCGGCTTCCGGAAACGTCAGTTCCCAAGCCGCGCCCGCGGGCTGCAAAAGCACCGGCGCCGCATCCACCGCGCGCCGCGCGTCCTCGCCCGGCACCAATCCGAAATGCTGCAGCAGTTCCTTCACGCGCGCCTTGTTCTGCCGGTTGAGCACGAAGCCGTAGTTGGGAATCACTTCGGTCACCAGCTCCAGGAACTGCGGGATCTCCTGCAGCTCGCGGAAGCGGTGCGGATCGGAAACCTTCAGCACCAGCGCGTCCATGAACAGGGTGGAGGCGTAGGTGGAGGCCCATTCCAACAAGGTCTGGCGGGCCGGCCCTTCGAAGCCGAGCCAGGCCAGCAGCTCCGTGAATTCGTCCATGTTCAGGCCGGATTGCAATCCGCGGATCACCGATTCCTTGGTGAAGCGGTAGCGGCCCATGAACTCATCGTTGCTCTTGGCGGACACGCGTTCCAGGCGGTGCAACTGCGCCAGCGGCGAATCCAGCGGCACCAGGCTTTCCATGTTGGGTAGGCTGATGGGCTTGGTGGGATGCCCGTCGCCCGCGTGCACGGCCGAGGGGGTAACCCCTAAGTTACCCTGTGCGGGCTTTCCGGCGGAGCCGGAACCCACCGCGGCCGATCCGC
>Ga0207152_1172_pt1 | contig 13594 bp, 9 predicted proteins | sample Alteio_BWMinHeat_30_FD_153590 | JGI IMG/M metagenome (GOLD analysis project Ga0207152, IMG submission 153590) | Enriched cells from forest soil in Barre Woods Harvard Forest LTER site, Petersham, Massachusetts, United States -... | ecosystem: Environmental > Terrestrial > Soil > Temperate forest >... | reverse complement strand
ATCATCGGAGCAATCACCATATTTACTTTACTGAAACTTGCAAAAAAGAATGGGTACTCGCGATATCTTATGCCTCTTTTTTTCGCTTTTGTCACTGGATTTTTTACCCTCGAATCCTTCGAACGGTGGCGAGTCTATCTGCCCTCTGTAGGGATTTTTATTTTCTGTGTGGTCATAGCTTATGATATTTTCTTTTGGCTGAACAAAAAATATCTCAAAGGATTATTTGCTGCCGCCTTACTATTGTTATTCGGATTTCATACGTTACGGGTAGTGAATGCAGAACAAAATTGGCGCGAAGCATCGCATGAACTGCAAAAGTTAAAAGAGGAAATAAAGCCGATCCTTGCTGCACATCCCGAGCGGCCGCTTAAACTTCTTTTCTTGACCAAACCGGCAAAGCTTGGCGGCGCGCCGCTTATGCAACTTGCGTTAACGGATTTCCTTTCGCAGGCAGAACTTGAACGGACTAACGACGCAAGCCTCGTCACCGGCGGAAAGCCTTATGATGGCATTGAAGGCGAACCAGCAGTATCGCTTTATACCACTGAAGAAAATAAAAACTTCAGCGGGCTTTCGGTCGAAAAAATAAATGATTCTTCGTACAGAGTATCTGTTACGAATGATTCACAAATCAAACTGATCCCTGCCATAAATAAGGAAGAAGGTATTGCAAAGCGCGATCAGGAATTTAAGGATGGAGATACGCTGCGATCGGATCTTTTTCTATTAATCTTCGAAAAAACTGAAAAAGTGACTGCGCAAAGAATCAGAGTAGAGATAATTGACCGGTCTTACCTGCCACTATATTATATCGAAGGGAAATGGCACGCGGATAACGCGGATGGGACGGATTTTCACAGATAAAATCCTTTCCCCCTTATTCACGGTTCAGATTAATACTTATAAAATCCCTGGCCGCTTTTCTTACCGAGCATCCCTGCTGCAACCATTTTCTTTAATAGCGGCGATGGACGGTATTTCGAATCTCCGAGACCTTCATGGAGAACATTCATAATGGCAAGGCACACATCGAGTCCGATAAAATCTGCGAGTGCCAGCGGACCCATAGGATGCGCCATACCAAGCTTCATCACGGTATCGATATCTTCCGGTTTTGCGACGCCTTCCATGACGCAATAGATCGCTTCATTGATCATTGGCATGAGAATCCGATTGGAAACAAAACCCGGAAAATCATTTACTTCGACGGGGGTCTTTCCCAACTTTTCCGACAATACCTTCACTTCTGCATACACTTCGTCGGTCGTTTTTATTCCGCGAATGATCTCGATGAGCTTCATCACCGGAACAGGGTTGAAAAAGTGCATCCCGATTACACGTTCGGCTCGCTTTGTTGTTGCCGCAAGTTCGGTCACCGAGATCGAGCTCGTATTCGTCGCAAGGATCACTCCTTCTTTGGCATTTGTATCAAGTGTGGAAAAGATCTTTTTCTTTAGTTCGTAATTTTCCGTTGCCGCTTCGACAATAAAGTCTGCACTTTTCGCTGCCGATTCCATATCGGTAGAACTCTTAATTCGTGAAGTTGTTGCTGAAGAATCTGCTTCACTCAGTGTCCCTTTCTTCACTTGTCGTGCAAGATTGCCTTTGATCGTCTCGATCGCTTTATCAAGAAATTCCTGCTTAATATCTACCAGTGTGACATCAAATCCGCTTTGCGCAAAAATATGAGCGATCCCATTGCCCATCGTACCTGCACCGACAACTGTTACTTTTTGAATTTGCATATTTATTAATTTGTGTCATTGCGAGGAAGGAGCGAAGCGACTGACGAAGCAATCCCCTAATAAATGGCAGACGTTATCTTCTACAATCTGTCAGGGGATTGCTTCGTCGGGCTAAAGCCCTCCTCGCAATGACACACTGTGTTTAAATTCTTTCGATTATCATACTCGTTGCTTCTCCGCCGCCGATGCAGATCGAAGCAAGCCCGATCTTTTTATTTGCGCGTTTGAGCGCGTTAAGTAAGGTGATAATAATGCGCGTGCCGCTCATACCGATCGGATGCCCAAGCGCGATCGCGCCGCCCATGACATTTAATTTTTCCAACGGAATACCGAGCTTTCTCTGCGCCGCAATCGGTACTACTGCAAATGCTTCGTTTATCTCGAAAAGATCGATATCCGATAATTTCATCTTTGCACGATCAAGCACCATTTGGATTGATGTGATCGGCGCGGTCGTGAACATCTCCGGCTCTTGCGCGAAGGTTGAGTATGCAATAATTTTTGCGGTCGCTTTCAAATTATTCTTCTTTGCATATTCGGCGCTCGTGAGAACTACTGCCGCTGCGCCATCATTGACGGGGCTCGCATTGGCAGCCGTGATCGTCCCATTTTTATCGAATACCGGTTTCAGCGTCGGGATCTTATCGTACTTAACTTTTCGCGGCTGTTCATCTTCAGAAATTATAACTGTCTCTTTCCCTTTCGGAACAGACACTGCTACTATATCTTCTTTAAAATATCCTTTATCAGTCGCTTCATTGGCAAGTTTATAACTACGGATAGCAAATTCATCCTGTTCTTCGCGGGTGATATGCACTTCCCTTGCGCAGATCTCGCCGCAATTGCCCATGTGAAAATTATTGTAAGGATCCCATAATCCGTCGTTGATCATCGAATCGACAAGAATGCCGTTCCCCATTTTATAACCCACGCGAGCCTTCGGCAGAACGTATGGCGCATTCGACATCGATTCCATTCCTCCGGCGACAACGATGTTATTATCGCCAACCATAATGCTTTGTGCGCCGAGCATGATCGCCTTCATACCCGAGCCGCAGACCTTATTCACCGTCGTACATGGCACGGTATTCGGAATGCCGGCCCCAAGTGAAGCCTGCCGTGCAGGAGCCTGGCCCACCCCTCCGGTAAGTACGCAGCCCATCAGCACTTCATTGACATCACCGGACTTCACATTCGATTTTTCCAGCGCTGCTTTGATCGCCACTGAGCCAAGTTGCGGGGCAGATAGCTCGCTAAGTCCGCCCATCAAAACGCCCACCGGCGTACGCGCACCAGAAAGAATAACTACTTCGTTCATTGATTATTTATCAGAGTTATTTATATAGCCACACTAAAACAACTCCGAACGAATTTTCATCCCGTTCGAGATCTCTGGCCAAGTAACCCTCTCTCAACATTACCCACAATCCAATGGACCGAATACTCTGTATCTTTGTTATACGAATAACTCCCTGAAACTCAATCCATAAACACTATGCCGAATAATAAAACCCAAAGCAACGAAAAGGACACAAGCCTCGGAACCGAAAATAGTTCGGGCTCACCGCTCAGCCATGAAAGCGGATTTGCACAAGCCCTCGAGAAAAATCCTGCTGCGAAGGAGGGACCTGGAAATCCATTCGCAGCCGATATTCCAAATGCGTCAAAAACTCCCGGCGGAGCGCCCGACGCCGCCGGAACCGGAACAAGCAGTCCGCACATGAGCGAAAATCCGGAAAAGAAGTAGGGATCCAGCGCGCTCCGATCTTCATTCAACCCCCGCCTGTCATTCTTTGCGTTCGCTCAGAATGACATAAATCATCTCATTACCTCAAACTTCTGCATCATCACTTTCCCACCGATCGTGACTTGAGCGTAATATATCCCGTTCTGCAAACCTCGGATCGGAATTTCGACCTGATTCAGTCCAAGAATATTTCGCTTATACATTTCTCGTCCCAGAACATCGTATATTTTTATCTCGGCATTATCTGATGGCGTATCGCCGAAAGAAATAACGACAGAATTTCCGTTCGCGGGATTAGGACGGATGGAAAGTTTTACGGATAAATTTGGCTTTTCCACTGCGGATTTTACAATGCTCTGTCCCGTAAGTATCGAAAAGCTTTTTATAGATTCAGTGAATGGTGCGCTTATATCGGTAGTCCAGTGAATAATGGCTGTATCATTTCCAGCAACTTTCGGTGTATAACATACGGTAAGCAGCTTTTTTTGACCTGGCAGAACTATAAACGGAAGCAGTACTGAGTCCACAAATGAAAACGAAGATGAACCCGTTACCGTCACAGTCCTAACCGTAAACGGATACGTGCCAATATTGTATATTCCAACGGTATCACATTTAGTAGAATCGTTGAACACTCTTCCGAAATCTTTATCTGAGGCATAAATTAATCCTATTCCGCCATTACCTGAAACTGCAATTTGTACCGGAAGGCAATCAAGATTAAATAAGAGATCATCGGCGACATGGGTTGTATCTTTCGACTGGAAACACAGATTGATCTCGAGCGAATCATTATGCTTCAACGTAACCGGAAGCGCAGGCACGGTCGAAGTAATAACGAAATTTTTCCCGACATTCCAGGATGTCGCATTGATCGTATGAGCGACACTATCGGTATTTCTTACCGTAACCGATGAGCATGAGTCCTTCCCAAGAAAAATATCCGTGAAATTAACAGTAAGCGTGCTCGGGCTGACGCTTAAATGCGGAGGAGCATAATGCAGGTCAAGTATCAAATTATTCCCGGCATTATCCGTTACCAGTACCGGCGCGTAAGCTGGAGCGAAAGCGGAACGGATGTGTACGGTGAAACATACGGCACTATCTAATCCATCAAGATCGACTTCACCGATATTATTTACATCGAAAGCAGAGTCAAGATAGCTATTCGATGCCTGCCTGCCTGGAGGCGGGAATTCAAATCCTGCCGGATCATCGATTAACGATACACTGCGTATGCCGCGATCAGTAGTTCTCTTATCTACCACACAAATATTCCATTTACCACATAGTGAATCTATCGTTACTTTGAAATTTGCCGTATCGCCGCTCGATAGAGATGCCCCGACAGGATTTGCATATTCGAAAAAGAAATCGTCACCATCAAAATCGCCCAGATCGAATTCAGGATCAATACCTCGGAAGCCATAATTGTAAACGATGAAAGGATGCGGACCGGTCACAAAATAACTTCCGGGTTGAAGTTTGTAACGTGCTCCTGTTAATTCAGGATGGTTTGGAATTGATGCATTAAATTTAGCATCAAGACTATTTAATGCAGAACTGATAAATGGCACAAGAGGTCCACCATTGAAAGAAGAAAAAAGTCCATTAGCGCCAAAATCTTGTCTCTGTGCAATAATGTTGACAAAATATCCCTGCAGTGTCTCAAATTTGTTGGCCGGAACATACCATGCATACGAAGTTTTCCAGCGTGACATCGGAATGATCGTCATCATGCTGGGTGCGGGAAAAGGTGCAGATGCTGAAAACATTCGGTTATCATACATCATGACAGAAAATTTTTTAGTATTAGTACCTTCAAAATTAGTACCTTCAAAATCTACAGGATCCGTAACTTGAAATTTTTCCGGCGGAGGCTGAGCCAATCTGATCGTACTCATAGCAACGGGTCCGCTGACACTTGCAACATACATATTTATGTTTGCTCCGAGAGAGTCGAATGAATACGTGCGATAATTTTCGCCCGCTCCGGGAACATCCGGAGGTTGAGAGTCTTTAAGAGGAATAGAGACGTATCCTGTCGTATCCCAAAAATCTACCGGTATCATTTGCTCAACCATGTAGTCGCGACCCTCCATGAGCCTGTTGTTTGCATCACCAAGTGCAGCATTTTCCTGTCCGCCAAGAACAGCAACGGGTTTATCAGACTGGACGATTGATCCTGAGATGTCATCGGCTTCATCATCACCTCTTGCTGATTTTACTAAATAACTTTGGCCGCGTCGTAATAGCACACTATAAGGCTTAATCAATGGGAAAGTTGGGTGAGCACCGCTATGATAACCGGGATGCCCATCGGATGTTGTCGAATTAGAAATTATTGTGACCGTCGTACTATCAAAAGGTGCGGTGATCAGAAAAAATCCGCGGGAATTTTCAATAAATGCCGGGCCATCATTTCCATTCGGTAATCCGAGCACTCCACCGTTATTATTATAACTTGCAATGACGTATTTCTTTCCTAATGTGGGAGTTGCAAGTGCCAGATAGCTTCCTCCGGCGCAAGCCCCTGTACTGAAGAACTCCACATTAACCGGCGACGTGGCCGTAACATGACAAGCGGCGAAATCCAGAAAATCGTTTGTATCAAGGAACATATGTGTCAAATCGAGCGGAATTTGGATACCTGTTCTTCCAGGAATCGCGAAGTTCCCCTCTGTAAATTCCACTCCGGTTTTCCTATCAAAATAAGAAACCGTTACTTGAGAACCTGTATAGCTCGAAACCAGTACGAATGCACCAAAAAAAGCCTTAACCGGTGGGCTGGCGACGGTATTATAACTCGGATTGACAAAGCCGACATAAAAATCCCGCCCATCGGACGATACGCCCGACGAAGTCACTTGGGCATGGGAAGGCAGTGAAAATAATACTACTAGTAAGAAGATAAGAAGTTTTTTCATATGTATTTTAAGTTTAACGTGTAACTTCAAATTTTTGTGTCAATACTTTCCCGCCTATCGAGACTTGTGCATAATATATTCCATTATGCAAATTCCGGATCGGTATTTCGATCTGATCTTTTCCGATAAAATCTCGCACGATTAATTCACGCCCGAGCACATCGAAAATCTTCAACTCGGCATTTACCGCTGATATGCCGGCAAGTGAAACAATAATAGCATTGCCTGTTGCAGGATTAGGAAGAATGGAAAATACGGCTGTCGTTTGATCAGCGATCTTCACACTGCTCGAAACAGGCTTGATATCTATCGGAATAGTTATGCTTTCTGCACAACTGGTATTAAATGTAATTGTCAGATAAATTACCGTATCATGCGAAAGTGGAAAGTTAAAACCAAGATCAATATTTACATTTCTGAGATTGCCCGGGAAGATGCTATCACCAGGTGAAATTCCCGAGAAATTAAATATTGGATAAGTTAATGGGCTGATAGATTCTACAACAAGCGGCCCCGTACCCGTATCGCTAACGGTAAAGGCTACAGATGACGTACCGCCTACTCCAACTAACTTGAAAGTAGCTTTAAGCGAATCTGGCGAAGCAAACGGAGCACCAAAACGGACATGCCCAGTGAAATTTATTATCTGATTTGCTTCGCCGTTAATAATAGCTTCGAGGAGCGCCGTGCGATCAGCATATCTTGCAGGCAAAGGTCTACTCAGTTCGGGTTTGAATACCACATCAACCCAAACCGAATCGCCCGGCTTCAGATTGAATTTAGGAATTGGTGTATATCCAAATGAAACACCCGCTATATACCATTCTGAGGAATTCAGACCATTTATGTATACTGAGTCAACCTGAAAAATCGTATTTGAAGTATTAAATATCCAGACTCGCACAATTTCTGAATCATCACATATAACGCTGTAGTCCTGATTCTTCCTATCCCAAACAATCGCCGCCGCTCGCTCACCTTTCAGAACAGAAAATCCTTTCGGCGTTTCAGTAAAAGGCGCGGTTATATCGGTATTCCATTGAATAATTGTCGAATCACTTCCAACCCCGTGCGGAGTGTAGCAAACGTGCAAGAGCCGTTTCTGATTGGGTGGAATGATAAGAGGAAGAAGCCCTGCATCGGTAAATGAAAAAGCTGTTGAACCGCTCAAACTTACACTTGTGATCGTGAAGGGATACTTTCCTTGATTATAAATACCGACAGTATCGCAAACTGTCGAATCGGAAAATAGCCTTCCGAAATCTTTATCGGAAGCATAAATAAAACCCGTTCCTCCGCTCCCTGATACTGCAATCTGCACTGGAAGGCAATCAAGATTGAATAAGAGATTATCCGATACAGCAAATGTATCTTTTGCCTGGAAACAGATATTGATCTTCAGGGAATCATTATGCTTCAAAGTCACTGGAAGCGCAGGGATGGTCGAGGAAATAACAAAGTCTTTTCCGACGCTCCAGGATGCTGTGTTAATAGTATGGGAAATACTATCCGAATTTCTTACCGTAACCGACGAACAGGAATCATGACCAAGGACATCAGCGAAATTGAGTACGAAGTTCGCTGGGCTTACGCTGAATTTCGGCGGAGTGTTGTAATGAAGATCAACAACGACATTATTTCCTGCATTATCGGTCACGAGTATAGGTGCATAAGACGGAAGTAATGCATTGGTGACATCTACACTGAAGCAGACCACACTATCTGTTCCGGCAAATTCTGCTTCGCCGATAGTATTCACATCGATCGAAGGGTCTATATGACAATTTATGAATTGCTTTCCCGGAGAAAATTGAACTCCTGTTGGATCATTGATCAAGGACACACTTCGAATGCCGCGATTACTTTTTCTGAGATCTTGAACGCAAATATTCCATTTCGCGCATTGCGAATCGACCGTCACTTTGAAATTTGCGGGATCGCCGCTTGATAATAATGCTCCGGCGGGATTTGCATACGAAAAGAAAAAATCATCGCCGTCAAAATCACCGAGATCGAGGTCGCCATCGATGGAACGCATACCATAATTATACACCATAAATCTCCCGCGAAGCATTGTGTCAACAGGGACGTTTGGATCAAGATTTGTTCTCGGATTGGTAAAATAATAAGATCCCGGTTGTACACTATAGCGGATACCCTTTAGTTCGGGATGATTCGGGATACCGTTGAAAGCGCCTTTAGATGAAAGTGTGGAAATTCTACTTAAAGTACCCCCGTTATGAGAGAACATAATAGTATTATCAATATCATTTTTTTCTCCAATAAAATTTAAGTAATAATCTTGTAATGCTTCAAAACGATTTGGAGGAACATAGATCAAGAACGATCTTTGCCAGCTTGACATCGGAACGATGGTCATCATGCTTTCAGCAGGGTATGGTTCTTTTAAGCCCTGTTCTCGTTGCTCATAACACATGACTCCGAATCTATGACCATCAGTCGAATGCATTTCTATCGGGCAGCCGACGTTGACCTTTTCCGGAGTTGGGTAGGCATATAAGCCGGTGGACATATTATTTAAAGCAGAAATACAATCGTTCTCTTCAATATTTGCTCCTTTAGGATTATTTGTAAAAACCCTATAATTTTGCCCGTAGCCGGATGAAGTTGGATCATCAGGCTGTGCGCCATAAAGTGGAATAGAAACATAGCCTGTCGAATCCCAATATTCGGAAGGAATTACCTGCTCGATCATAAAGTCTCGTCCGTCTATAAGCGAGTTGGTCGGGGCTTCACCGATAAACGCATCTTCATGCCCAGCAAGTACGGCTATAGGTTTATCGGAGACGACAGTCGAACCGGAGAGGTCGTTGGCATCATCGGAGCCGTCACCCTTAACCCAATAGCATTGCCCCCGCTGAAGGGTTACTACATAGGGAAATGGCTTGCCAGTCTCGCCTTTTCCGGAGTAGACGCCTACATGACCGCCTGCTGTAAATCCGTTTGGAGTAATAGTGACTCTTGTACTATCGAAAGCAGAAATGATAAGAAAAAAACCTCCTGAGGGCTCTGACTGGAACGGCTCACCGGCGCCATTCGCCGGATTATCATCATAGCTGGGAACAACATAACTCTTTCCGAGCCCAGGAGTAGGAAGAGCAAGATAACTTCCGCCGGAACAAGCCCCGGTGCTGAAGAACATAACATTCACAGGCGCATCTGCCGTGATATGACATGATTTAAACTCTGGGATATCTCCCGGTTCCGTCAGACGCAAGTGAAGAGAATCAAGAAGAACTTGAATGGTGTTTTTTGCCGGAATTGTGAAAGTCTGCCTCGCTGTCTCGACTCCGGTCTTTGGATCAAAGTATGATACATCCACCTTCGTATCCCGATAACTCGATATCATAGCTGATGTCTTAAAAAATGGTTCAGGATTTCCCTTAGCCGGCATTACATTCTTGTTAAAACTCGGAAAGACCATCCCCACATAAAAATCCCTCCCGTCGGATGATACGCCTGAGGAGGTCGTTTGCGCATGCAACGACAACGAAGACAAGGCTATAAGTAAGCAGATAAAAAGTGTTTTCACATTGGTATTCCTGTGGTTTCTTTCACTAGAACGCTGCCGAAAGGCTAAAGATACAACTATTGCAGATTTAGTGCTTTGTTCTAAGTGCTTAGTTCTCAATTGTGGAAAAATCCGAATTCAAAGATCTGAAGAAATAATTTTATTCTCAATGTTTTCAACCCGTTAGAAGAATATTCGTATAAAAATATATATTTATGGAACTTTTTATGCTATTATTTTGTATTATAATGATTGGGAGTATATCTTACATCAGAAAAGGGAGCAATTTCGGGACTAATTGGGAAAAGGTAATAAAGTGTGCGCCCGCAATGCTATGTTGTTGGAAAACTAATGGTTTACGAGGGCTTCCCGGTGTTTTCGGAGAATATATTTTATATCAGACAAAGTGGAGCAATTTCGGGACTATTTGGGGGAAGATAATATGTGTGCGTGCGCAATGTCATGTAATTGTAAAATAAACAACTTACGAGGGCTTCCCGGCGTTTTTGGATACTAATTGAGAGATGATTACCAGATCATATTTGTTACCTCGCCTCTAATTTTTCACACTCTTTTCTATGACCACCGATTTTTACGATATTTCCTCGCTTCTGACCGAAGAGCAGCGCATGATACGCGATACTGTTAGAGATTTTGTCGTTGCTGAAGTATTGCCTATCATCGAAGAGCACAATCAGGCTATGACATTCCCAATGGAGCTCATTCCGAAGATCGCGGCGCTTGGTTTGCTGGGTCCGACATTGCCGGAGAAATATGGGTGTGCCGGTCTCGATAGCATTGCGTATGGACTTATCAATCAGGAGCTCGAGCGCGGCGATTCTTCGATCCGCTCATTCTCGAGCGTGCAAAGTTCGCTTGTGATGTATCCGATCTTTGCATACGGCAATGAAGATCAGCGGATGAAATGGCTTCCGAAACTGGCGAAGGGCGAAGCAATAGGCTGTTTTGGTTTGACCGAGCCCGATCATGGTTCGAATCCCGGCGGTATGGTCACACGAGCTAATAAAACAAGCGGCGGATATATTTTGAATGGCGCAAAGATGTGGATCACGAACGGCACGATTAGCGATGTTGCCGTTGTTTGGGCGAAAGTTGATTCGGACGATCAAAAATCCATTAGAGGATTTCTGGTCGAAAAAGGGATGAAGGGATTTTCTGCTCCTGAGATGAAGGGAAAATATTCTCTTCGCGCAAGTGTGACGAGTGAGCTTGTTTTCCAGGATGTATTCATCGCTGAAGAAAATATGCTGCCAAATGTTCAAGGCTTAAAAGGGCCGCTTGGTTGCCTGACTCAGGCTCGGTACGGGATTTCCTGGGGTGCCGTCGGTGCAGCAATAGCATGTTATGAAAGCTCGGTCGAATATGCAAAGAGCAGAATTCAATTTGGCAAACCGATCGCAAGTTTCCAACTCGTTCAGCAAAAGCTTGCTGTGATGCTGACAGAAATTACCAAGGCACAGCTTCTTTGTCTGCGTTTAGGTCAGTTAAAAAATGATGGAAAGATGAAACCGGCACAAGTCTCGCTTGCAAAAAGAAATAATGTTGCAATGGCACTGGATATTGCAAGAGTCGCTCGTGATATTCACGGCGCGAATGGCATTCTCGGCGAGTATCCTATTATGCGTCACATGGCAAATCTGGAATCGGTCAATACGTACGAAGGCACGCATGATATTCATACGCTGGTTTTAGGGCAGGAGATAACCGGAATTGCAGCTTATGAATAAGAATAACGATTTAATTAATTTCCCGAAAAAGAGTCCAACCGGCTCATTTTTGTCGTAATTTTGTAACAGGGAGTATCCGTATTCCTCGTAGATAATGGCAACGCTAGCAATAGAAACCACTCAACCACGTTCGTCATCGCTATGGCTTAAATCGCCGCAGTGGGATCTGACCTGGATTTCACTCTCGGTATTGCTGATGGTCGTGCCATATAGTACCTATTATTTGGGACGTTTGCTTGGTTTCAACCCTGATCTTGCACGCAACACTGTTAACGGGATGATCGCATTTCTTATCGGCGGACCACACATGTATGCTACTTATACGCGAACGATATTTGAGCCGACGTTCCGGAAGCGTTACTGGACGATCATTCCTATGGCGTTCATTATTCCTTCATTAGTTATTTATTCGGCGATCTTTCATTTTACGTATTTACTGACGTTCTTTTTTTTCTGGGCAAGCATTCACGTATTGCATCAGATCATTTTTATCGTGGATTGCTATAATGAGCGCCAGAAGTCATTCCTGACAAAATATTCTCGTGTGATCGATTATGCCGTAGTGTTATCAGCGCTCTATCCGATGGCAATGTACCGGTTCACGCACAGCACATTTAAAGTCGGTGAGCAGCTCCTGTATTTTCCTGATGCATTGAAGGTTGACGCAGTCTGGTGGATCGCATCGGGAATATTTGCGATTTCTTTTATTCTCTACACTGTCAAGACTGTACGGGAGTTTCAGCTTGGTATAGGGAATATCCCAAAGACCATACTGGTAACGGTAACGATCCTCGCAACATTTTTCACTCCGTTCTTTCACGAACTCGATGTTGCTTTTCAAGGGCTGAATTCCTGGCATTCGTTTCAATATCTTGGGTTGACCTGGTATATCAACCGTTTGCGATATGACCGGGGTGAGATAAGCCTTCCTATGGTGAGAAAGCTTGCAGAGCCGGGACAATGGTGGAAATATTATGGTGTAACGATGCTTGCGGCGCTTTCGGCATTATCCGTTTTCGGCATTCTTATTTTGACGCAGTCATATCATCATTTAACATTCGACCAGTGCTACTATATGATCATTCTGTGCTTCTTGCTTACCCATTATTTCCATGATCATATATTATTCACTAAGTCAAATGAGATACGGATGCCGAGCTAACGAACCCTATTCTCTCCCCTCAGTGTTATACGCACCCCATTATAAATTTTTTAATCATTAAATAATAAACTACTATGCCAATGTTCGTACGCAGCGCGTCTGCAAAATGGAATGGAACCGGAAAAGAAGGAAAAGGTCAGGTCGTCGGCGAATCGAAAGCGCTTGATACCGCCTATAATTTTAATAATCGTTTCGGCGATGGACACGGGACTAATCCCGAAGAACTTATTGCTGCAGCTCATGCATCGTGCTTTACGATGAAGCTTGCCTTTGTACTCGATAGCATGGGTGCAACCGCCGAGGAGCTGAATACCACATCACAAGTAACAACAGATAAAGCGCCTGGCGACTGGACGATCACGAAAATTCATATCGTGACCACAGGAAAAGTACCGGGTATCGATCAAGCAAAATTTCAGGAAGCTGCTGAAAATGCAAAAGCAAATTGCCCGATATCTCGTGCATTGAAAGCAGAAATGACAGTCGATGCAAAGCTTGTATAAGACGCTGAATAACTTAGTCAATGAATTATCCGTTTCATTAGTATGAGACGGATTTTTTATTATGAAGGAAGAGAATAACTATATTCCGCTTTCTATTTATTCTGAGAAAGCACATTTTACCGTTGCTGCTCACCTCGGCGAAGTCGAGTTTGCCTGTGATCTTTCTGTCTGCAAGGGAGCATGTTGTACTATGCCCGGGGGACGTGGAGCTCCGGTCTTACAATCAG